>CEAD01014069.1_pt1 | contig 28829 bp, 31 predicted proteins | sample 554861 | NCBI WGS metagenome assembly CEAD01 (sample SAMEA3182053, study PRJEB8094) | gut metagenome | biome: human; feature: gut; material: Stool; isolation source: human stools | place: Canada | collected 2012-10-30
TGGAACATCGTGATGATATCATAGGACATTATAGAATCAGTTAAACAACTCCCAGTTTTTGAAACTGAGAAATCGGAATTTGCTAAAGGAGATGGTAAATATGTGGTGGTCTATTGGTGGTGGAATCATAATCTTTGCGTTAGGTATGTTTATCTTCTTAAAGCCGGGCTTAATATGGAAATTAACAGAAAAATGGAAATCTTATTGTGCAGATGAACCATCTGAGTTTTACTTGAAAACAACAAAAATAGGTGGTATTCTATTTGCCTTATTTGGAATTATTATGATTATGCTTCCGGTTATTTTGGAGTAATAAATTGATAATTTGTATAACTAAAATCTCAACTTTCCTTATTTTATGCGACTTGGCGGTATGCCTTGCCACTCTATATGTATCCTTTTCCCTTGTTTTTGCCCTTATGAGGTATCTACAAGGGAAAGTTTTTCTTATTCGATTTTATTCTCCAACCACCTTATCAAGTAGTCGGGCTGAGTTTCGCTTACCTTCTCGGTTAGCGTGTGCATAGACATTCATAGTGGTACTTACATCCGAGTGTCCAAGTAATTCCTGTACATCCTTTGGTGCTGCTCCATTTGAGAGCAGGTTTGTGGTATAAGTGTGTCGCAGGGTGTGGAAGTGGAAATTATCATCAAGCTCCGACAATCGTTTCCTTGCTGTCCTTAAAGCTGTCTCAACCGTTGCAGGGGCTTCGTATGCTCCGTCCGGTCTGATACATACAAGGTTAATCTCGTTGTAATCAAGCGGAATGTCCTCTGTGCCATCCAAATGATAAAGCTCATAGTAGATACGATTCTTTTCCTTAACTTCCCTGTAGTAGTTCCTCTGATAGAGTTCTCCGTAACTGAATACCTGCTTTCTCTGTTCCTTTTTCGCTTTCTTTAAGATGTCAGCGAGCGTATCACAGAAATCCACGATACGGACTTTCTTTCGCTTTGTCGGACCAATCTCGGTCTTGTGCCTTGCTCCGTTGTAACGGACACTTCTTCGTACTGTCAGATACTGTTCCTCAAAGTTAATGTCACTCCAAGACAGTCCGCATACCTCTCCAAGTCTAAGACCTGTGTAGTACGCTATCTGTACCGGCAGGACAGCAGGCTTGTTTCTTTCTTCCAGATACTCCATAAGCGTTTGATACTGCTCTGGTGTAATCGGGTTGATAACCTCTGCATCCTCATCATTATCAGAAAACAAATCCACATCTTCCTCGGCTTTCCTACGCATTACCACATACTGCATTGGATTGAATGTGATGTACTGCTTTGGAAAGACTGCAAATCGGAAGGACTGTTGCAGGACTGCGTGGAAAGAACGGATATAGTCGATGGTGTAACCCTTTGACTTAAAATTTCCTTCCTCACCGCCAAATGCAAGTAAATCCATAAACTTCTGCAAATGCTCCGAAGTGACTGTCTTTAGTTTTCTGTTTCCGATTGGGTGTTGTTTAATCCTGTTTACTGCCTGTAAATAGTTACCGACTGTACCGTTGCTAAGTGAACCCGTTTTCAAATCTTCCTCTGCCCATACATCTAGCATCTGTCCGAGTGTGAGGTTGTCCGCTTTGGCTAGAAATTTCTTTGCGTCATAATCCTCCATAGCCTTGCGTAACATTTTCTCTGTCTCTGATTTGCTCTCCGTACCTGCAAATTCTTTCTGAACCAAGTTACCACTTGCATCCTCCACATAAAAGCGGTAGTACCATTTCTTGCCTTTCTTCCTTACAGAACCTTTTGCCATAATCGTTTCTCCTTTCGATATCGGCAATCGGAACTGGTGAAATGCTTCTTGCGTGTAAGTATATCATAGCTCCGTCTGCCTATCTATACCGAATCGGGATCTTTTTCTGATAAAAGATTGGCTAGTCGATTTTTCGCTGTCTCAGGATTCTTAGAATACAGTCTTACAATATCGCCCATATCGTTCAATGCGTTGACGGTGTGGGTGATTTCTCTAAGGAACATAATCTCATTGTATTCCTTATTGGATTCAAACCCCATTGTCTGGGCGAGCATTTTGTTATCTGTATTTCCTTTGAAATTCTTACAAGCGAACTGGAACGAATCCACGAACAGCTCGTATTCCCGTAACATCAGTAGTAGCAGGTCTTTGGAAAAATCACTTTCGGACTGTTCCATATCATAAGGGAGCTTATTCAGAATGGAAGTCATCACATCACGAATCTGTAATTCTCTTTTATCCGTAATGTCTGTTTCGTATTCGTCCGTCTCACCTTTCAGCCATTCCACAGATACATGAAGTGCATCTGCCAGACCTTCTAAGGTCATTTTCTTGGTGTTATCAATCGTTCCTGCTTCGTATCTCTGAATGGTTGAGGCTGTCACGCCCATTTTTTCAGCGACATAAGGCTGGTTCAATCCTAACTCCTGTCTACGGCTTTTTGCTCTGCTACCGATTGTCTTTCGCAATTCTTTATCTTTTAACATACTTGCGAACCTCCTTTTTCGGTATGTCATTACTATACCACATAACACGATATATTGCAATACGCAATTCTATAAAAGATGATAGAATTTCGTAAGGCTTGACATAGCGTTATAAAAGATATATACTTTAATCAGAATTGCGTAACGCAAGTTTTAAAAAAGGCTAATCCTTTCTTCAAAAAGGAACATCCTCTGATATACAAGACTTGTAATCCTACGCAGGAATGAGGTGATCGAATGACAGAATTAAAGTTTGCTCTCTCCATTGAAGAAGCTGCCGACTATACAGGTATCGGAAGAAACACTCTTAGAAATCTTGTGGAATGGGAAAAGCTGCCTATCCTTAGAGTGGGAAGAAAAATCTTAATCCGCAGGGAACGATTAGACGAGTTTCTGATTCTCAATGAGGGGAAGGATTTACGAGACAGACACGCAGTAAAAGCGGTCAAGGGAACAATGAAAAATGAATAAGGGACAGTCCTAAGACCATCCCTCTGGTATGTATCTGACTAAAAGCCATGATATACCTACACGCAAATAGATTATATCACGGACAAGTCCTCAGATACAACCAGAACTTTTGGAAAATGAGGACAAGATGGATGTGAATGGGTGCAATCGTCCACCCAGTTATAGCTTGTTGGTAGGACAAGTCCACCCAAGATGCAAAAGGTGTTATGAATAGTCCACCCAAGCCAGAAAATGAAGTGGGTGCAACCATCCACCCAAGTGAAGCCGACTGGTAGGACAAGTCCACCCAACTTACAAAAAGTGCTGTGAGAAGTCATACCAAGTGTAGCTATGAAAAAAGCTGTCCGACCTATGACAAAAAGTGTACGCTACTATGATTTTGAGTGTCCAATCTATGGGGTACATTTTCAAAGAGTTAATAGTAAAAAGCTCTATTAAAATCAAAATGTAATAAAACAATGCACTATTAAAAATGAAATTTAATAGGAACTTTTACTACCACTTCCTTGCCAGACACAGTTTAAAAGTAAGCGAAGTAACACAATGCTATTGTCAGGGCAAAAATGCTAACGAATCGTGCTATTGTTTTTTCGATTTTAATAGCAGACTTCTACTGTTTCTACGGTTTTTGCTAAAAAGTCTGAATAATAGAACAATGCTATTGTTAAGGCAAAAGTGCTAACGGATTCGTCTATTGTTTCGCTGATTTTCATAGCAATCTTCTAGCATTTCTGTTAAGAAAAGGGAGTGCCGGATACGGCACATAAAAAGTGTGCCATTAAAGGCACAAAATTAGGTGCTGAGGGAACAGTTACAGCTAAAAGTGAACTTCATAAGCAAGCCCTCGGCGTTTGAGAGCGAAATACACCCATCGCACAAAACTTCGTTTTGTACTCTGTGTATTTCGCTCTGCGAGGCTTAGCCGCCACAAGGCGGATGTGTTCGCAAGACGAGTGCCTATGCACTCGCTCACAGGGAAAGTTTACTACTCACATCTCATCTATCTTATCTGTCCTCTTTTCCAAAATCAAAACTGGGAAAGGAGGAAATCGCTATGCCAAGAAATTCATTTGTGCAGATGTCAAAGCTCCATAATGTTCGTGGAAGAATCTATTATATCTCCAGTGACAAAAAACAGGAAAATCTCTATGCGGTATATGAAACCACAGACCGAAAATTTTGGACAGAACTTGCCAAGTGCAATCAGGCAGAATTTAAGAAAAGCGGTACAGAGGGAAAATGTATCGAAGCAAGAGAATTTATCATTGCCCTGCCGGAATCCTTTGTGGATTATCCGCCAGACGGACTATTAAAATATATGACGGATAAATTCAAAAGTCGGTATGGTGTTGATTGTATTGCAGCACTCCATCATAACAAACGAAAGACGAATTATCATATCCATCTTATCTTTGCAGAACGAAATTATCTTGACGAACCGATAGAAAAGATTGCCACCAGAAATATGTTCTATGATGAGAAAGGTAATCATGTTCGTACCAAGAAAGAAATCCTAGACGAGAATGGAACTATCCGTAAAAGGTGTAAGGTGATCAAGAAAGGTGAGGTCTACGAAAGACAGATGTTTACCATCAAGGACGCTCGCTTTAAGCAGGAACATTTCTTAGATGAGGTCAAGGTATTTTATACCGATGTCATCAACGGACTTGTCAAAGATGAGAAAGAAAAGCTGTCTGCATTCAAGCGTGGGGATGTCTATCTTGCCACTAAGAAAATCGGTAAGAACAATCCAAAGGCAGATAAGATTACACTCAATAATAAGGTCATACAGGACTGGAATCGTACTGTGGATCACGCTTTGGTATCGGGGATGGAGCGAAAGGAAATCTTAAAGGTAAAGCAGGAACAGATTTCAACTCCGATTAAGGAATCCATTCACAAGTATGGCAATCATCCGGAGCTTTTGTTTATGATTATCTTTCGGGCAATCGAGCTGTTAAAAGAACTCATAAAGTTGCTGATACAGAAACAGGAACAACAGAAAGCCAGAATCTCCGACCTTATGGAGCGAAGAAATGAAAAACAAGAGAAACAACCAGCTCCATCCGTTACACAGACAGACAATCAGACAATTCCTGCTGTGACCCAACCATTCAAAGCACCTGCTACTACTACCGCAGAAAAGACCGTTATTCCGCCAAGACCAAGAATGTCTGAGCTGGCACACGATTATGAGATGCGACTTGAAGAGATTATGGAGAAACTTAAACGACAAAACAGAGCCATTCATACGCAGGAAGTGAAAAAAGACCTTATTGACGAGGATTTGAAGAACTGTACAGGATTATTCCAAGGAAAGAAACGAAAGGAATTGCAGGCACAGTCTAACAAATACGCAGAAACGATTAAGATTATGAAGCAGGGATTATCCCATATCGTGCAGGATTACAAATATCCAACGGTAGATGCGTTCCTGCAAGTCTATAAACAAGGCAAGTCCGAGTATGAATCCTATGTCAAAGCAAACAAGGAATGGAACTCCAAGTATGGAGAAAACTCAATCCATCGAAAGCTGGCAGAAAAACAGGCAGAAGTTCAGAAACGGGAACAGGACAGAGATTTTAACTATCGTTCGCCATCAGACAGAGGAGCTAGATAATCTAATTAAATTCAAAAAAGATAAAGACCATCAAATTCTTTATCTTTTTTGAATATTTATGAAAAGTCATCCTGCTATTTAAAGTGTCTCATTAGATTTTTAATTGTTTCGACTATCATAAGAATGATTACGCAGAAAAAGGAATAAAACAATGTGGTATTCATCTTCGTGTTTCCAATTTTATAAAACAGCAGAAATCCAATGCTAACAATTATCACAGAAATAAGTTTATGTATCCATTTTTGTTTGGTGGTTAAACATATTTTATGGTTACTTATAGGTGCAAATAATATACACATAAGGACAAGTATCAAATATCCTAGTACAGTTGGCTTTAAATAGATTATAGCCCACTTATCAAGACAACCGAGAAAAAAGCTGCCTAAGATACATGTTAACTGCGTTGGAGCATGGGCACCTCCGGTATAATGTCGTAACAATGAAAAGGTAATTACCCAAATTAGGGTATAGCCGAGTGTATGTGATAAAACTCCCCATACGAACAATAACACTATGGTTATAAAAGTATTCAAAAAACATTCTAAGCCATATATGTATATTTCTAATTGATCCGCAGAAACATCCTCCCCGGATAGTTCTGCTAACTTATTAGCAATAGATGTAGCCCACTTCGTAATCATTCAAAATCCCCGCTTGTATCAAATCTTGTTGTATATTTGGCAAAAGCACTTATCACGTCTTTGGAATAAGAACGTGCGATTTGTGTAGTTAGATGATTTGACAATTCAATCGTTCCTGATGTAATACGATAGATATGTGCCATATTTACAATATAAGAACGATGGGTTCGGATAAATTCACTTGGCAAATGGACAATAATCTTATTTAGGGTAGACATTTGTTCATAGCATTTGCCGTCTACGGTCAATATATCCACATAATGTAATCTGCTCGAAAATGTCAATATATCTGCATAGGGAATACTTACAATTTCCTGCTTGTTTCGGTATATGTAGGTATTATTAGATAACTCCTTCGCGATTTCATCCAAACACAGAAAAAGAGTATTTTCCTTGACGGGTTTTAGCAAGTAGTTTAAAGCTCTGACTTCATATCCTCGGAATACATATTCTCTAAAAGCTGTTAAAAATACAATAATACCTTGATAACCAGATTCACGAAGGCGTTTAGCAACCTCAATTCCATTCATTTGCCCCATTTGTATGTCAAGGAAAAATGCTGAAGCCTGTATAGTTGTGCCTTCAGAATTTTTTGAAAAATATTCTTCGCCCGATTCGTATTCGTCAATTTCAATATCCCAATCATATTGCTGCCCGTATTTTCTTATTCCATTTTTCAGCCGTTCTGATTCGATCACAGAATCTTCAAGTATGGTTATTTTCATTTTCATAGTAGTTTGTTATTCTCCTTATCCGGTATCATAATATGTACGGAAAAAATTTTGTTATCAGATGTAATCTGCAATACGCCATCTGCCTTTTCTACAAGCTCTTTTACTCGTCTTATCCCAAGTCCATGTTCTTTTCCTTGTTTAACACTCAAAATGTCTCCATCAATGCTACCTTTTATCACACCATCATAATTATTTTCAATGTGAATCAGTATCATATTCTGGTAAGGTTTAATATAAAAATAAATGTATGGATGCTCGGTTGGATCAGAGATTATAAGTCTTTCTCCTGCTTCAATGGAATTATTCCATATATTTCCAAGTATGGATGAAAGCTCAACAGAATCAAGCGGAAAATTTTCAGGAGCCATAATAGAATATTCTGTCTTAATTCCGTGTTTTTCAGCATAATCAAGTTTTGCGGTAAGTATGCAGTCAATAGCAATATTTCCCGTTGCTATGGCACTTTGCGTAGTTGCAAGAGTGTTATGGTATTGCTCTGTATATGCTATAAGTTCATCCCATTTCTTGTCTTTTGCTAATACGTTGATTGCATCCACATAAATCTGCATATCATGTTTCATTTTTCGTAATCGTTCAGTTGTCTCAGATAAGCTATTGAACTCAGTCCTTTCCAGCTCATAAATCTTTTGTTCTTCCAGTAATCGTATGTTTTCTTCTTTTGAATAACCTAGCTGGTATATGTATAGCATCAATACTAAAAATAAAATAATAAAAAACAAGTCAACCAATGATAGCCTAGCTGAAAAGGATGAATCACCAAATTTATCAACAGATTCCAAAGTCAGCCTTAATATGTAGTGCCCGATTGCAAGTCCAGAAATTGCGATGAAAATATATGCAACTTTTTGGAACGGTGAAAGAGATATGTCTTTGTTTCCAATAGAATGAAATAACAAGACAAAAACAGCTATCATTGCCAAATATAACATGGTATATGGCTTCCGTAATGTTCCACCTAATAATAGCTCCAGAGACGCTCCTTTATAAAGAGTAACGGGAATAAAGAACGAAATCTGTTCTGCAACTAAGCAAATGATGGAATACGAAAAGCCCCAAAAGATACGGCGAATTATACTATCACGATAGAACAATACTGCATATCCAATGTCCAAAACACAAGATGACATCAAAGTGCTGTAGGATGATATTCCCATTTTATTCAGCGTGCATAACACAGCAAACTGAAATGATACGAAAAGAAACATCAAAACTGCTTGATGTTTATAATTTGCTCGAATACGCAATTTTTTATGGATAAATATTATAAACAATGCCAGTTCTAAGAAATTAACAATATATTCCCATATTGAGTCAATATATAGCATAGCTACCACTTCCTTTAATCATTCTCCGTCATATTTTATCATCAATAAAGTAGGTACACAACATAATATGCTACCGTTTGTGCATAGTGAGCTACCATTCATGCATAGAGGTATTGAAAAGTATAAAGATTTTGTTATATTCAAGGTATACTACTACATCTTAAGTATTCTGAGAATCTATAATATGGAGTGGAGATGATAAGATGTCGTACTTTAGGAATATTAACAGGATATATAATGTGTACTAGTATGTGTTGCGTTTCAATTTTCATAAAGATAACCTTTAAGAATAATTGAAGATAACCGTTGTTACATGATTGAAAAGGAGTGAAGGAGTATGCATTTTAAAAAATCTGTTTTAAAAAATCATTTATTGTATAGCATTATAACTTTAATGGCTATAGCAATGCTATTTCCTATTACGGCATTTGCACAAGCTTATGTACAAACATGGGATCTTGTTGATTCTGGCAAACATCTAGACTATGACGGAAACAGCACTTACATGAGTTATATTAACACTGGGGCTGCCACATGGAATGCATATAAATCTGGAGTAATCAGAAAAGACAGTGCTTTTGTTGTAGAAGATGTATACGTAAGCGATGTCAATGCTTCGAATGGATGGGCAGGCATGACATATTCTAGTGGTAAAATTGAACTCAATACCTATTATATGAGCGGTTATAGTAATAGTAAAAAACAGAATGTAGCGACACATGAATTGGGACATGCATTAGGGTTGGATCACAGTACTTCAACAGATGTTATGGATGCAGCAATTACGGGACATACTAGTACGCAGGCATTATCTCAAAATGATAAAGATTCATATGATGCCGCATATAATAATTATTAGGGGAGGGAGAACGCTATGAAAAAATCAAGTATCTATGGTATTTTGTCTATTGTTCTTATCGTAGGAATGTTTTTTACAGGATGTGCATCCAAAAATAATGCAAGTCAACTGAATACAAATGTATCTAACTTGCCAATCCACCAGATGCACGCATCTTTTGTATATGATACTGATAACATTCGCGAAGCTGTTGGTATCTGTGATTACGTATTTGTAGCAAAGGTTGTCAGTTGCGATGGAACCGAGTATCGAAATGTTATAACGACTGAAGATGAAAAAGGAAATCCTAAGGAGGTCGGTTCGCCTTACACTAATTATACTATTCAGGTTCTCGAAAATATAAAAGGTGAACTTATTACAGATAAACCTATTCCTATTGTTAAACAAGGCGGAATTTCAGAAAAACAAGATGCTATTTATCTGTTTGAGAATGATTCACTGCCTTCCGAAAATTCCATTTATATCTTTTTGGCATATGCACAAGAGGATGGTTCGTTACTAATTTCTGGTCCAAATTCAAATGTAATGTGTAACGATTCGAATATGTATTCTATTAATTCTGTCTCAGAGGAAAAATCAGTTACAGAATACGATGAGTTTATTACATATAAAGATGCTAATGATAATGAGATTATTCCAGTTGATCGAGAGCGTTATAAATCTATATATGAGACTGACAATAATTAATCATTATTTCTGAAATATATAGATTAAAGATGGCAGGTAGGTGCTTAACCTATCTGCCATCTTTTCGGTTTTATACCTATATGTAGAACAGTTCGTGCATGTTGGGCTACCATTCGTGCATAGAGGGATTGAAAAAAATTAAATACTCTGTTATATTAAGCACATACCATGGTAAACAAATAAAGTTGTCTGTAATTGTCAGACAATTAAGGAGGGGGGGTGAAAACGATGGACAATAAGCAAGTAAACAAGGCACCCCAGAAAAGTGCCCGTCTCGTACTTCAGGCAGTGACTGCTATTGCTCGAAGTAATGCAAATTCATTGTGCCGTGGTTTGTTGTATGAACCAAAAGTACCAACGCAGTTAAAAAAATAAGATTGGGAGGAATTGACTATGATGTTAAAAAGTTTAAAACAGAAGATTGCAAAAGTAGGTATTGGTTTGTTTTGTGCAGGATGTGTATTTCTTTCTTCAGCAGCATATTCTCAGGCGGCATCTTACACCGCTTATGCACTTAAACTGAATAAGACTAATAACTTTACCTCTATGCATGCAAAAACAACATCCGATGATTACATCACAAATGAGGTAACAGCAATTACCAATACCTCTTACGCAAATTTCTGGGCTGTCAATAACAGCAAGAGTAAAATATCTAATAAGTATAAGCAGGGTGTTGGAACAGGATCTTGTAATTTAATCTTTACCAAGAGCGGTTATAATTCTACTAACACACAGGTCGGTATGGGAATGGAAAATTATCAATCTCAATTATCAACTGCATTTGTAAGTGGAAATGTAGATTTTAGATAACAGAAGGGATGGGCATAAACCTCTTCGTGGGTTTATGCCCTTTTGGTAAAGATTATGAAAAAAATGGTTCTTATAGAAATCAAACATTGTATTGATCGTGCAGAATATAAAGTTGTTTTTATTGCTCTAATGATTTTAAATATTGCTTCGTATATTTTATGTGTAAAAAATGATATAGGAAAAAGTTATCAATTTATTCGTTCAGCAAATGAAAATTTCGTATTACAGGGCACTGAAGCGGCATATATTCCATATATAATGTATCTGTTATTGCCTGTTTATGCAACAATTATTGCATCACTTTCCTTAATAAGAGAAGAAAAAAGCAATAGTTCAATCCTACTTATTCAAAGAATCGGGAAAAAGAAATATTTAGCAGGAAAATTATTTGGCATTCTGATTGTAACCTTTTTGACAATAACAATACCAATGCTCATAAATTTATTATTATGCCACTTGACATATCCAATACATGGATATGACAGTGCTTGGGGAGAACCTGATTACGCTATAGGTTTGGTATCATATAACGCTGACAATTTTCTTGATATGGTGAGATTGCAACATCCAACTTTATATAATCTAATATACATTTTTAATTACGGAATTTTTGGCTCGGGATTAGCTATCTTAGCTTATGCTCTTTCATATTATAACAAAATGAAAGTTCTATATTTCGCAAAGATACCTGGTGCTTTGTTTATATTCTATATTGTTTTTAATTTGATTGTTTCTGTCTTTGGGCTAAATGAATTCTCTATACAAGGTTATATTATGCCTAATGTTCATGGAAATATAATAGGAGAAATTGTTCTGATATTGCTTATTTTTGGATTAAGTATTGGCATTATACAGAGAAAAATAAAAAATTATGAAGTTATATAAGAAAAAAATTTTGAATGTTAATGTTGGAAAATGCTTACTAGTATCACTTATAACATTTGTAATTAGATATTTTTATGCTAATGTGTACTTGGGGTTTCATAATAGTCTGGTTACAATAACAGAAGGAGTACGTTCACAAATATATTTTGGGGGAATACTAATAGATCATTCGTTTGACCTTATATCTTTATCATTTTTTGCGATTTTGTTTATCCTTGAGATTTGTTATCTTACAATGGACTTATTTAATGATGCAAATGATAACATGGTAATTCTACTTCCTCGTTATGGGAAAAAACACATAATTTATAAGGATATATTAATAAAAATGATATTACGTGACTGTATTGTAGTTGTTTCCGATTATTTGTTTTTTCTTTTTGTAGAGCATACCTCTAATGGCTTAGAAGATTTCAAAGTTATTTTTATGCTATTGATAGAGATTTTTCATTTGCAAATGATTAGTTATTTGTTTTCATTTTGGAAAGATTCAATTATAGGATACATCGTTGCATTTATTGTATTTTTTATTCCAGTAATGGTGTGTGGATTTTATTTTTCAATGGGAAATGTTATATGGAAAATTTGGCATTATTCCTTGCTACATATTCCTTTATTTAATTGGCATAACAAGCTTATTATATATTATGTCGAAGAAAATTACGAATGGACTACAAGCAATATAGATTTATTGAATTTTAAGTCAAGCTGTCTCATTTCAGTTATATCATCCGCTGTTTTGGTGTGGATAGGTAAATTTCTTTGCGAAAAAAAACAAATATTGTGAGGTGAATGATATCCATGAATTTATATGTAAAATCTATTTCAAAGTCAATTAAAGGTGAAAAAGTGCTTGATGATATCAGTTATACATTTGAATCTGGTAAAATATATGGAATATATGGTAAAAATGGTTCAGGTAAAACAATGCTACTCAGAGCCATTGCAGGTTTTATAAATACAGACAAAGGATACATAAAATATAATCACAAGGCATTACATAAAGATATGGATGTTTTACCAGATTTAGGAGCTGTTATTGAAAATATTTCTTTTTGGAGTATGTATTCAGGATTTGAAAATTTGAAAATGCTTTCCAATATAAAAGGAATTGTATCAGATGAAGAAATATATGAAATAATGATATACTTTGGTCTTGATCCCAAATCAAAGAAAAAAGTAAATAAATATTCATTAGGAATGCGTCAAAAACTAGCTCTTTGTCAAGCACTGATGGAACATCCAAAAATTTTGCTTTTGGATGAGCCAACTAACGCATTGGATCAGCATAGCATTGATTTATTTCGTGAACGTATATTGGAAGAAAAAAAGAATGATACCATTACTATACTGACAAGCCATAATAAAGAAGATATTGAAATATTAGCGGATGAGAAGATATGCATGGAATTTGGTAAAATTAAGGAGTTGATGTAATGAAGAAATTTGTATTAACTATCTGTGTTGTAATCATTTGTATGGTGACAGCCTTATTCTATGGAAAGACTGGGATAAAAACAACTACAGGGGTTCATGATCCTGATATTGCTTTATCAGAAAATACAGCTATGGAAATTTTCTATACAGGAGGGCAGAAAACTTCTTACTTTAACAATGAAAGTAATTACTCATTGGATGATATGGAAAAAGATTCTTCTTTAATAGCTCGTATAACTGTAACAAATTCTCGTGAAATGAGTTTACGATCAACAAAAACAATGGTAAAAATAGAGGAAATCTATAAGGATAATTCTGCTAATCTTTCAGTAGGTGACTGTATTTACATTATAGAACCTGTATCATTTGTTAGAGGTGAAGAATTTTACACTAACGGATGGCAATATCTGAAGACCGAAGATACTTATTTAATATTTTTAAAAAATCTAGGATGTATTGATGGGTATAAATACACCAAAGAGGAAGAAAATTCATTTATGCCTGTATCGGAAATATATTCAAAGAGAAATCTAACTCATGATGAAAGTTGTGTGGTTTTTGATTCGGCGGAAACTCTCTATTCAAGTATATCTATGTTTGCATTTTTGACCTCAGAAAAAACTATAGTAGATAATTATGAGAAAATATGGAAAAACATTACAAATTCAGGTAAGTATGAATGATTTAATTATTTATGAATGAATCTCTCCTATTCTATTTCCTGTGAGAAGCGTATCAATGTTAGAAATTCATGGAGATACTGAATTAAGCAATATGGAATCATTCAATCTTAAAGAAACTAAAAATGGAGATAATAGAAATTGAATAAAAAGAAATTGGCAAAGAGTGTTGTAGGCATTGCTTTAATTGTAAGTGTAGCTATACTTATCGTTGTATGTGTTGGAAAAATAAAGCACATTCAGAATAAAAAAAATATTATTGGTACATGGAAGAATGCAAATGCAGAGGAAGTGTTTACCTTTCAAGAAAATGGAGGACTTGTTGTAAACAAAGATATGCCCGAATTGGGTATTACCTGTGGCAATGCATTATATAGCATATCTTCCTCAAATATGATTTTTGTGGAACAGAGAGATAATAGCGTGAATTTTGAGATAGAAGTAGATCAAAACGAATTAACAATCTTCTTTATGGGTCATAAATATTGGGAATTAACAAAATAGCAATTGCATATAAAGCGATACTCATGATATCCATAACCATAAAATATAGAGCCGATGAATCACTCGTTATTTCGATTGTGAGTTATCGGCTCTATTTCATTATTTATGGAAGGGCTAAAGAAATATCGTATTTTATAGAAATACTTTTGACAGATTTCTTCTCATTTTTATGTTCTTTTATCAAGTGCTATACCATTCCATATTCATCGCATTCACCCAATCTTGCATTTCTGAATCAAGATACAAACGGGCATATTCTAGTGGATTGTCAATCGCCAGTGCATCCAACATTCGTTGAGAGTTAGGAGTAGTAATCAATCCATCTTCTGCCTTGCCACAGTCAATCCGAAGTATGTAGCCATTGTAATAATTGATGTCTATGATGTTGTGATATTTATTATATTCTGCATGAACGATATTCATATTGCAAAGTCCTTTCTCTTATCTGTTTCAGTTGTAGAAGCATCTTGACCAGTTCCAGCCGATTATGTGATTTATATAATGTTATTAGCTGTTACCGGATTTTGCTTCCCTTGTTTTTGCCCTTATGAGGTGTCGTAACACAAGGGAAAAGGATATAACATAAGGGAAAGTCTAAGGGAAAGCTCACTTGCCAAAACTGTAGTAAAATCAAGGCATTGCGGATTTTATCGTAACACTTTATAATACCAGTTAGGTGTTAAAGAATTGTAGGTATCAAAATTCCGATTTGTTGAGCCAAGTATATCACACCCGCCAAGGAAAGGACACCCCTATATGTCAGAGCTTGCCCTTTTTCCTGCGTACGCAGCGATTGCCCCAGAATGCGCCATATAGCACAAAAGGCAGGATACCATCGCCACGATGATACCCTGCCTTTGCTCGTTCCTGTTTACCGTTCCGAGTAGTCCTTCCGCGGAACCTCTGATAAACAAAAAACGTACCCGAACCCTTTCTCGTAAAGAATCGGGTTTGAGTACGAACTGTATGGTGGAGCATTGTCAGCAGCAGTCGAACCTTACCGATCAACGACTGATTTATAGTAATTGCCAAAGTCTGCAAGTGCATTGACGATTGGTAACATTTCCGTTCCGAGATCGGTCAACCCATATTCTACTTTGGGAGGATTCTCGTGATAATCACGGCGGTAGGCAAGCCCATCATCAATCATCTGTCTTAAGCTCTCGGTCAAAACTTTCTGCGAGATCCCGTCGATGCTTCTTTGCAACTCATTGAATCTCCATGGACGCTCTTTCAGATTGCGCAGAAGCAAGAGTTTCCATTTTCCGCCAATCAGGGATACTGCTGTTGCAACCGGACATTCCGGCAGTTCTTCTTTTGTACGCATATCAGTCACCTCTGTATATAGTATAGCACATTCATTTTTGAGTGTACAGTTACAAAAAAGTGCGTACTTGTTTTTGAATGTGTGAGCTTCTATACTTAGCTCAGGCAATGAAAGATTGCGAATCAAAATGGAGGTGCTTACAATGGCAAGCTACACAAAAATGACAGTTGGAAAAGAAAATCGGACGGAGCTTCATGAAAAGCTCGCCCTGACTGGTGCGGAGATCAGCCTGAATACGCTTCCTGCGGGAGCAAATGTTCCGTTTGTCCACTCCCACAAGGCAAATGAGGAAATCTACGGTGTTCTTTCCGGCAAAGGCAAGGTCGTTATCGATGGCGAAGAAATCAGCCTTGCAGCAGGCGACTGGCTGAAGATTTCTCCCGTGGCAAAACGTCAGTTCTTTGCTGCAAGCAATTCTGAGATCACTTATATTTGTATTCAGGTCAAGGAGAATTCTCTCGAAGGCTATACTGCAACGGATGCTGTGATCTACTGATAAAACATATCAAAAACAAAAGGCAGGATACCACCATCATGGTGATACCCTGCCTTTGCTCATTTACTGTTCGGTTGCTGCGGTAAACTTCAATAAACAAAAAAGTACCCGAACCCTTTTTCACAAAGAATCGGGCTCGGGTACGAACTGTATGGTGGTGAATCGTCACATGGTTATAAGAACATTGATGCAAAGCTCCAGCGCTATCCGCAAAGAGCCCTTTCCCCAATCTCTCTCATCATGAGCATAAACATTCGCAAGGGAATCGGCAGTGTAGAGAATCTGGCCAAAGACTGCACCACGCTTCTGGGCACAGGCGGCCAGCGCAGCACACTCCATTTCAACTGTGGCACAGCCCTCGGATTTGCGATATTCTACCATATCTCGTGTTTCTCGGAAAAAACCATCCGTTGTCCATGTGATACATTTTTGAAACGGAATATTCAACGCACAAAAAGTCTGCTCAATGGCTTTTATTGCGGAAGGCTCCAAATCAATAAACCGAGCGGCTGGAAGATAATGATACGAAGTGCCTTCATCGCGCATCGCCCTGATTGGAATCAAGAATTCGTTTTCGTCCAAATCGGTCAGCACTCCGCAGGAACCGGCTGAAATAATTTTTTTGCATCCACAGGAGATCAAAAAATCCAGAAGCTGTGCAGCCGCGGCAGCTCCCAGCGGTGCCTGACACAGGCAAAATTCCAGCCCATTTTGCTGGACGATATAAACAGGATAGCTTTTTGTAATGGTTTCAAAGTGTTCGGCAATGACTGCATCCATTTCAAATGCGTAATCATCAATCACATCACCCAGAAAACCAAACACACATTTTTCCGGAAGGACGAGCTGCTCTGCGCCATGATTGGGCCTGATGACCTCAATCGAATCAAAATCGTATTCAAGAATGGGAAGATCATGTTTTTGTATCATGGAGAATTTCCTCTTCCTGCAAATTGCTGCACAAAATAAAAATACCCGAACCCTTTTTCGTAAAGAATCGGGTTCGGGTACAAACTGTATGGTGGACGGTACAGGACTCGAACCTGTGACCTCCTGCACGTCAAGCAGATGCTCTACCAGCTGAGCTAACCGTCCAGATGTTGTATCGACTTGAGTATGATACCACATTTTTCGCGCAATTGCAAGGGCTTTTTTGAAAAAAGTCTGCCTTTTCCGTTTTTTGCCCCGAGGGATTGGCGCAAAGGCCCCTTTGCGGGGGCTGGCAGGGGAGAGGTGCGTTCAGAGCGCCCGGCGGATGATGTCGTAGAGGATGGGCTTCATGTTGTCGATGTTGTCGGGCTTGCCCTCCAACACGGAGGTATAGCACACCGACATGCACATGCTGCCCAGGGCGGTGATGCGCTGGTAGATCTCCCGCTCGGTGCGGCCCGCCATCTCGGGGCTGCACATCACGATCTGGAGGACCTTGCGCATCAGCGGCTCGGCCTCGCCGCTGGCTTCGATCTGATCCAGCCCGGGCCAGACAAAGCTGCGCTCCAGGAAGCGGAGCATCAGGGTGTCCGCGCGCAGGGCTTCGATGATATGGTCAATGACAAAGATCATCTGGTCGGGGAAGCTGGTAAGCTCGGCGGCGTGCTGCTCGGCGGCGGCACAGGCGTTGTCCAGCAGCTGGTAGCTCACCCGGGCCAGCAGGGCCTGCGTGACCGAACCCTTATCGGCAAAATAGAGGTAGAACGTGCCCTTGCCCACCTTGGCGCGGGAGGTGATATCCTCCACGCTGGTCTTGGAGGTGCCCCGCTCCAGAAACAGCTCGTAAGCTGCATCCAGAAGCGCGCGTCGCTTTTCCTGTTTCTTTCCTTCCACGGTGCTCATAGCTTGCTGCATCCTCTTTTCTGACGTTGTTTTGTTGTGTAAACAATATTTTAGCAGGGAGAAGGGAAGAGCGCAAGAGCAAAAGCCCCCGGACAAGCTATACAATTTTTGCTTTGTGATAAGAAAACTGACTTTTGGTCATTTTTTATCTTGACACCTTGCGTCGATTGGTTATAATAGTGCTTGCTCAGAAATGACCACGGGTCATTTTTAGGGCAGATCCAATCAACTTTCGTATGGAGGGTTCCCATGAAAAAGATCGCACAGAGCATCGTGCGTCTGCGCAAGCTGATCTTAACAGTAGCGGTCCTGCTGTTGATCCCTTCCGCAATCGGCGCGGTTGCTACCCGCATCAACTATGATGTCCTGACTTATCTGCCGCAGGAGCTCGACTCCATGATCGGCGAGGTAGCGCTTGAGGACGACTTCCATCTGGCTTCCACCGGTATGATCACGGTGGAAGGCCTGCCTACCAATGAACTGATCGCCATGAAGAAGGACATTGAGGCGGTGCCCGGTGTCACACAGACCTTCTGGCTCAGCGATGTCATCGACCCCAGCATCCCCACCGAGATGCTGCCCGCGGATGTCCAGCAGTTCATGTTCGGCAAAAACGATTCCACCATGCTCATCGTCCGGTTTGATGCGCCCAGCGCCAGCGACGAGACGATGAATGCCGTCAATCAGATCAAAAAGGTGCTGCGGCACGACTGCTACTTTGGCGGCATGAGCGTCATCTTGCAGGATACCAAGGCACTGATCAATAAAGAGATGCCGCTGTACATCCTGTGCGCTGTGGGTGCCAGTATGCTGGTGCTGTTCCTCTCGCTGGAGAGCACCATCACGCCCGTACTGTTCATGCTGGGCCTGCTGTTCCCCATTGCGTACAACTTTGGCACCAACATCTTCCTGGGTCAGATCAGCTACATCACCCAGGCGCTTTCCACGGTGCTGCAGTTGGGCGTGACGATGGACTTCTCCATCTTCCTGCTCCACCGTTATCAGGAGGAAAAGGAACTCCGCTCCTCCAACGAGGAAGCCATGGTGACCGCCATCTGCAAGACCATGACCTCCATCACCGCTTCCTCCCTGACCACCATTGCGGGCTTCCTGGCACTGTGCGCTATGCGCCTGACGCTGGGCCGCGATATCGGTGTTGTTATGGCAAAGGGTGTGGCGCTGGGTGTCATCTGCACCATCGTCATCCTGCCTGCTTTGATCCTGACCTTTGATCAGCAGGTCGAAAAGTACAAGCACCGCACCATCGTACCCAAGCTGACCAAGCTCAGCTACTTTGTTTCCAAGCACGCAATGCCCATCGTGGTCGTCTTTCTTGTGCTGCTGGTGCCCTTTGTGGTGGCCCAGCAAAAGACCGAGGTCTACTACACCCTGTTCGACTCGCTGCCCCAGGACCTGACCGGCATCGTTGGCACCAACAAGCTGGGCGAGGACTTTGGCATGACCACCTCCCACTTTATTCTGGTGGATGAGGACCTGACCGCAACGCAGGTGTCTGACCTCTGCGATGAGCTCAAGGATGTGGACGGCATCACCCAGGTGGTGAGCCTGGATTCCATCACTGGTCCGGGCTTCCAGACCGAGCTGCTGCCCGACAGCGTGACCGAGATCCTGCAGTCCGGCGGCTACAAGCTCATTCTGGCCAACAGCTCCTATAAGACCGGCACCGATGCCATCAATAACCAGCTGACTGAGATGAACGACCTTATCAAGGCGGTTGACCCCAACGGTGTCATCACCGGCGAGGGTGCCATGACCAAGGATCTGATCGAGGTTGCGGATGTGGATTTCAAGAACGTCAACGTCTGGTCGATCATGGCAGTCGCTGCCATCATCCTGATCTCCTTCCGGAGCCTGTCCATCCCTGTGCTGCTGGTTGCCAGCATCGAGGCCGCCATCTCCATCAATATGGGTATCCCGTACTTCACCGGTACCCAGCTGCCCTTCATCGCCAGCATCGTCATCGGCACCATCCAGCTGGGCGCGACTGTGGACTACTCCATCCTGATGACCACCCGTTATCACGAGGAGCGCAGCTATGGCCGCACCCCGCAGGAAGCTGCCCAGCAGTCGCTGGAGCACTGCAGCCAGTCCATCCTGACCAGCGGCCTGACCTTCTTTGCCGCAACCGTCGGCGTGGCCGCCATCAGTAAGATGGAGCTGCTGCAGAGCATCTGCCGGCTCATCTCCCGCGGCGCACTGATCAGTATGGCTGTCATTCTGGTCGTTCTGCCCGCTGCCCTGATGCTGCTGGACTGGGTCATCCGCCACACCACCATGCACTGGCTGGTCCCTGAATCTTCCAACGCCAAGAAGTCTGATAAGGAGTAACTACCATGAAAAAATCGCTTCGTTTCGCCAGTGCGGCGCTGGCGCTGACTCTCGCCGCAGGCATGACCCTGCCCGCCTTTGCAGCCGCCAAGGCCGATTATTCCAAGGATGAGACCGTCTACGCCGTGATGAACGCCGACGGCTCCATCAAGTCCACCACCGTCAGCGAGCACCTGTACAGCGCTTCCGGCCTGTCCAATGTCACCGATGAGAGCACCCTGACCGATATCCAGAACACCGAGAGCGATGCCGCGTTCACCCAGGACGGCGAAAAGCTGGTCTGGAACACCGACGACACCGACGTGTACTATAAGGGCAATACCGACAAGGCCCTGCCCATCACCGCAAATGTCACCTATACGCTGGACGGCGTGACCGACAGCCTTGAGAACCTGATCGGCAAGAGCGGCCACTTGACCGTGACCGTTGACCTGACCAACAACGAGACCGGCACCGTGACCGTCAACGGCAAGGAGCGCACCGTTGTCACCCCGCTCATCACTGCTGTGGGCGTGATCTTTGGTCAGGACGCCACCAACCTGAGCGCCGAGCACGGAATGCTGGAATCTGCCGCCAAGAGCAGCGTGGCCGCTTTCGTCTGCCTGCCCGGCGTGAAGGACTCTCTGGACGGCCTGCTGCCCGATGACCTGTCCACTGTGGAGGATTATCTGCAGGACAGCGTCACTGTGGAAGCCGATGTCGAGAACCTGACCGCACCGCAGGTCATGCTGGCCTGTGCCACCAACGCCGATGCGTTGGGCACCAATGCCTTTGACCTGAGCAGCCTCAACGAGCTGACCGATGGCGTCAGCCAGCTGAACGATGCCATGAACCAGCTGATGGATGGTGCCGCCCAACTGGTGGACGGTGCTTCCCAGCTGGCCAACGGTACCCTGGCCCTGCTGGACGGCGCTTCTCAGCTGAACAGCGGTGCTTCTGCCCTGGACGATGGTCTGGGCCAGCTGACCACCGGTCTGGATACCCTGAGCTCCAATAACGCTGCCCTGCAGGCTGGTGCCCAGCAGGTGGCCGATGGTGTTCTGGCCTCCGCCAACAGCACCCTGATGGAGGGCGGCCTGATCGACACCCCCATGACCTGGGACAACTACGCTTCCGTTATTGACGAAGTGCTGACCATGAACGAAAAGACACTGGCCGCTGCCCGCAAGAAGATGGTGCGCACCGTCTGGGAGCAGGAGCCCAGCTTCAAGGACAGCCAGCTGGACATTGCCCTGTATCTCTCCGCAACCAAGACCAACCACGACCTGGAAGCTGCTCTGCGGCTGATGCAGAGCTACGACCCCTCCATGTTCAGCGCCATGCTTGACCTGAGCACTGCCAGCGCAAAACAGACCGTGCATGACGAGCTGAAGTATCAGGCTGAGAACAGCCAGGATATCGCAGATGTCCGTGCCCTGAAGAACAGCCTGGCGCAGATCCAGTATTTCGTGTCCAGTGTCAACCAGTACACCAACGGTGTTGCCACCGCTGCTGACGGTGCCCACTCCGCAAAGGACGGTGCCGCCCAGCTGGCCGATGGCACCAAGACCCTGTATGACGGCGTGACCACCCTGAATGATGGCGCAGGCCAGCTCAGCGATGGCACGGTCCGGCTGAACGATGGCCTGAACCAGTTCAATGAGGAGGGCATCTCCAAGCTGACCGGTGCTCTGGACGAGGAGCAGATCCACGGCCTGAAGACCGTGCTGGACGAGATGACCAGCCGTCTGGAGGATTACACCAGCTTTGCCGGTAAGTCCGAGGATGCTTCCGGCAGCGTGAAGTTCGTCTATAAGACCGGTGAGACGGTCGCCGCTGCGGATGTTACCGCCCAGACCACCGCCGATGTGCAGGAAGGCAACTTCTTCACCCGCCTGTGGCAGCGGATCGTGAACCTGTTCAAGTTCTGAAAAAACGGCGTGCCTGCTTGACAAGCCGCCGGAGATTGACTATACTACAAATAGATTCGTCAAGAAAAATGACCGCTCAGGCACTGAAACGTTGAGGCGGTCATTTTTTATGCCAATTTTAAGGAGACCACAGCATGGCAGAGAGGGGATTGTATCCGGACGGGGAACAGCGCCGCCGCATCATGGATTTTATTATGGCGGCCGGTCAGACCCTTTTGGAGAACGGGGCAGAGGTGTTCCGGGTGGAGCAGACCATGGAGATCATGGCGCGCAGCTTCCATCTGCGGGAGTTCCACGTTTATGTGCTGACCAACGGCATTTTTGCCAGTGCCGGCACTGCCGAGATCAGCGAGGTGCGCAACGTACCGGTGCGCACCACCCATCTGGGGCGGGTGGCGGCGGTGAACGAGCTTTCCCGCCAGATCGCCCAGACAGGGATGACCTTGGACGAAGCCGAGAGCCGTCTGGTGCTGGCGCGGCAGCTGCCCTTCCCCAAAGATCATGTGCAGCTGCTTTCCGGGCTGTGCGGGGCGTTCTGCTTTGCCATGATGTTCGGCGGCAACCTGCGCAGTGCACTGGCAGCTGCCGGGGCGGGGCTGGTGGCCAGCTGGTATCTGCTGTGGTGCGGGCGGCATGAGGTGCCCGGCGGCTTCCAGAAGATCAGCACCGCCGCGCTGATCACGCTGGTGTGCATTCTGCTGTGCAATCTGCTGCACACCTCTGCCAGCCACGCTATCATCGGCACGCTGATGATCCTGACCCCGGGCATCGCCTTTACCATGGGCATCCGGGACTTTGTGCAGGGCGATTACCTTTCCGGCACCATCCGCATGATCGATGCTTTGCTCATTGCCGCCAGCATTGCCATAGGCACCGGCCTTGTGCTGCGGCTGTACACGGTACTTACGGGGGTGGTCGTGGTATGATGTCCCTTACAGCTGCACAGATCGGCGAGCTGACCGCGCAGTTTTTTCTGGCCGCGGCAGGCACGCTGAGTTTTGCCATTCTGTTTGCATGCCCCAGGCGCTGTCTGCCCTACTGCGCGCTGGTAGGCGCTGTGGGCTGGCTGTGGTACGAGTTGCTGACCCTGCTGGGCGCAGACGCCGCCACGGCCTCCCTGCTGGCGGTCATTCCGCTTACCATCCTTACCCGCGTGTTTGCCATTACTCAAAAAACGCCGGTCACGGTGTTTTTGCTGACCGGCATTTTCCCGCTTGTGCCGGGCGCAGGCATCTACTACACCGCCTACTATTTCATCCAGAACGAAAACACCCTTGCCCTTGCCAAGGGCATCAGCACCTTTAAAATCGCCGTGGCGCTTGCCATCGGCATCAGTCTGGTGCTGTGCGTGCCGCTGCCGAAGAGAAAGTAAGACCCTCTCAGTCATCTCGCCTTGCGAACGCAGTGAGCCTGAGAGGGTTTGCAAAGCCGCAGGCTTTGACGGAAGCGGTTGCCCGTTGCCGAAGAAGTGGCAGAACAAGGGTTCAACCCTTATATACGTCATTTCGTTAAAAATGGGCATCTGCAAATGCAGATGCCCATTTAGTGCTTATTAACCTATTAAGTTACTACGCGCACAATCAAGCGATGTGCTTAATGGGGAAAACGTAGGTAGCGATATCGTACTGACGATCCATCTCGGTACCCTCTGCCCAAGTAAAGCCATCCGGCAGAGTGATCTCAGCTGCGGAAATAGTGGTTGCATCCTTCTTAACGTTAGCCTTCACAGTAGTCATGACAGCTTCGCCAGCCTTCGGATTGGTGATAGCCACCTTAATATCAACTTCCTTGGTAGCAGGCGTGTAGGTCACATCAGTCACAAAGACGATGATGTGCTCGCCCTTAGAGGCATCCTTGCGAATCTCGACGACTGCCTTTTCGTTCTCCAGATGGTAACCTTCGGGCAACAGCTTCTTATCGATGTCAGCAACCTTCACAGAGTCCTCGGTCTTCAGAACATCAATCTTGGCAGTCTCACCCACAACCACGGTCTCGCCATTGCCTTTGTCTGCCATAAAGATGACCATCACAGGACGAGTGGTCACTTCAGGAATCACAGGAACATCCTCCTTGGAGCAGCCAGCCAGCACGCCAGCAGCAGCAACAGCCAGAGTAGCGACACCTGCGCCCTTCAGGAACTGACGACGAGAGATATTAGACATAATAATCAACCTCACAATCTTTCTTTCAAGCACGCCTTACACTGCATGTAACGCGTTTACACCTATATAATACCTTTACCTACCCCCCATTGTCAAGTATTTCATGGAAACATTCACCAAAAAAATACAAGGATACAAGAATAAGTGTCACTATCCTTTACAATACAGCCGCCGTATCCGCAAAAAACCACGCCGCAGCCATTGCTGTGCGCCGGTGCATCTGTTATACTTTATATAGTTTTTTTCCGTTTTGTATTTTACCGGATAAAGGAGCGATTTATAATGTCTGTTATGGAACTTCTGACTACCCGCCGCACCTACCGCCGGTTTGCACAAAAGGCCGTGCCGCAGGATGTGGTGGATGATATCGTACAGGCCGTGCGGCTGTCCTCCTGCGGGGCAAACCGGCAGGCGGTGCGTCTGGTGCTGGTGCAAAGCCCGGAGATGGTGGCCAAGGTACAGCCGCTGGTCAAATGGGCTGGCTATCTGCCGCCGGAGCAGGGCACGCCCAAGGCGGACGAGCTGCCCACCTTTTATGCAGCTGTGGTGCAGGATACCGCCATTCCCGGCGACCTTGCCACCGACACCGGCATTGCACTTGCCAACATGACCCTTGCCGCATGGGACAAGGGCGTGGGCAGCTGCATCATGGGCGCGATCAATAAGCCCGCCCTGACCGCGCTGCTGGGCATTGAGGAGCCGCAGAAGCTGGCCTTTATGGTGGCTTTTGGCTACCCCACCCACAAAGCCAGCATCGTCCCCATGACCGAGCAGACCGGTGTAAAGTACTATCTGGACGAAAACCGCGACTACTGCGTGCCTAAGCGCAGCGCGGAGGAGCTTGCAAGAAGCCTGTAAAAGCCGGTTTATACTGCATATATTCACATATTTTCTCCGTTATTGCATAAATGTTTGCAAAATCGTTTCAATTTCACGGATTATTATGCACAAGTATTGACTTTTCGTTTTGTACAAACTATACTAAGTGCGTTCCCCGAAAGCGCGATGAATCGCATCCCATCGGGGCAAAGCGAACTATATTGCATAGATTGAGGAGTGTTTGAATATGAAAAAGATCTCTCGCCGCAGCTTCATGGCTGCCGCTGCTGTTTCCGTTGCTGCTCTGGCTCTGACCGCCTGCGGTGGTTCTGCAAGCTCTGCTGCTTCCTCTGTGGCAAGCTCTGCCGCTTCCTCCGAGGCTGCTTCTTCTGCCGCTACTGCTGAACTGACCACCGTGGAGGCCGGCAAGCTGACCATGGCTACCAACGCCGCCTTCCCTCCGTACGAGATGACCACCGATGCCGGCGAGTTCGAGGGCATCGACGTGGACACCGCCAAGGCCATTGCTGAGAAGCTGGGTCTGGAGCTGCAGATCGATGACATGGATTTTGACGCCGCACTGCTCAGCGTGCAGCAGGGCAAGGCCGACATCGTGATGGCAGGCGTTACCGTGACCGACGAGCGCAAGGCTGTGATGGACTTCTCCGACAGCTACGCCACCGGCATCCAGTCCATCATTGTGCCCAACGATTCCGACATTGCTTCTCCCGACGATCTGGCCGGTAAGAAGATCGGCACCCAGCGCGGCACCACCGGCTACATCTACTGCTCCGATGATTTCGGCGATGAGAATGTTGTTGCTTACGACAACGGTCTGACCGCTGTGCAGGCACTGAACAACGGTCAGGTGGACGCTGTGGTCATCGACAACGCTCCCGCCAAGGAGTTCGTTGCTGCCAACCCCGGTCTGAAGGTGCTGGATACCAGCTACGCCGAGGAGGATTACGCCATCGGCATGGCAAAGGGTTCTGCACTGGAGGACGCTGTCAACAAGGCTCTGGAGGAGCTGAAGGCTGACGGCACTCTGCAGGCCATCGTGGACAAGTACATCAACGCAAACTAAGCTGCGTGCCCTGTACCATTTCCGTACCCAAGGAGGCGCCCCGCTCCGGGGCACCTCTTTTTTTAGAAAAAAGTGGTTACAATTTATTGACAAACAGAAAGCGAGGATGTGAATGGCTGCGCAATACGAACTGCTCAAAGAGCTGCTCAACAGCGGCACAAAGCTAAGCTTTGAACAGGATTTCTTTTTCAAGTTTTATCAGGCCTTTCTGCTGAAGGACCGCTGGATGCAGTACATCAGCGGTGTGGGCACCACCCTGCTGGTCACCGCACTGGCGCTGGCGCTGGGCGTGGTGCTGGGCAGCGTGGTGGCGCTGGTGCGCGTGACCCACGACCAGCAGCGCCCCGGCCACAAAAACGCGGTGCTGGGCTTTTTTAACGCGGTGTGTCAGGTGTACACCACCATCATCCGCGGCACGCCCATGATGGTGCAGCTGCTGATCATGAGTATGGTCATTTTTGCCAACAGCCGCAACTTTACCATGGTAGGTGCGCTGACCTTAGGCATCAACTCTGGCGCGTATGTATCCGAGATCATCCGCGGCGGCCTGATGGCTGTGGACCCCGGCCAGATGGAAGCCGGACGCAGCCTTGGCCTGAACTACATGACCACCATGGTGGTCATCATCATCCCGCAGGCCATCCGTGCGGTGCTGCCTGCACTGGGCAACGAGTTCATCATTCTGCTCAAGGATACTTCCCTGATCACCACCATCGGCGGCAAGGAGCTGCTGTATGCTGCACAGGGCATTATGAACCGTACCTACGACGCCATGTTCCCCCTGCTGGGCGTTGCATTGATCTACCTGATCCTTGTTATGCTGTTTACATGGCTGCTGAGCAAGTTTGAGAGGAGGCTGGCACAAAGTGACCGATAAGATTTTGGAAGTACGCGGCCTGACCAAGACCTATGGCGGCGTAAAGAAGCGCGGCGCAAAAAAGGCCGACCCCACGCTGGACGTGCTGAAGGGCATCGACCTTGACATCTACCGCGGCGATGTGGTTTGCCTGATCGGCCCTTCCGGCTGCGGCAAGTCCACCTTTCTGCGCTGCCTGAACCGGCTGGAGACCCCCTCCTCCGGCTCTATCAAGTTTGAAGGCGTGGAGGTGGACGAAGCGCACATCGACCCCGTGCGCCAGAAGATGGGCATGGTGTTCCAGCACTTCAACCTGTTCCCCCACCTGACCGTGAAAAAGAACCTTGAGCTGGCACCCAGCCTGCTGAAGCTAAAGGACAAAGAGGCCATCTCTGCCCGTGCAGACGAGCTGCTGGCCCGCGTAGGTCTGGCCGACAAGGCCAACGTCTACCCCAAGAGCCTGTCCGGTGGTCAGCAGCAGCGCATAGCCATCGCCCGCGCGCTGGCTATGGACCCGGACGTGATCCTGTTCGACGAGCCCACCAGCGCCCTTGACCCCGAGATGGTGGGCGAGGTGCTGGAGCTGATGAAGGAGCTGGCACACACCGGCATCACCATGCTGGTGGTCACCCACGAGATGGGCTTCGCCCGCGAGGTGTCCAACCGCGTCATCTTCATCGATGAGGGCAGGATCCAGGAAGATGAGCCCCCGCAGGAGCTCTTCTCGAACCCCAAGCATCCTCGTCTGAAGGCTTTCCTTTCCAGAATGCTGTAATTGAAGCTGAAAATGCCGTCGCACAAATTCGTGCGGCGGCATTTTTTGAATGGTTTAAAGTTTCCAGAGACTTTTTGCCTGTTTGTAAAGCCAGAGGGCACGGGCCTGAATCTCAATCTCGTTCCAGTCCGTTTTTGTCAGGGCATCCTGAAGCGTGGAAAGGCCCGATGCGCAGAGCGTAAGACCGGGCTTTTCTTGGCCCTTTCCGGCTTTCTTTGTGCTCCAGTCACTGTCCCGGATGGAGGCGTTCAAAGACTGTGGGATGATTGCGAGATTTCCCAGAGTCAGAAGGATAGAATCTCTTTTTTCTGCGTCCAGCGGGGTAGGGCAGGCGGGCCAGTTGTTGCGCCATTTTTTGGGCATCAGATGCTCAAGACTGTAATTGTTGAAACCATGCAGCACAACAGCACTCTGAGCAGGGCGGATGTGGCTTTCAATCAGATAAAGAACACCTTTAGAATAAAGGTTCATCAGTTTAGAGTGTTCAAAACCATCCCGAAGTTCAGCGTCATCAGGAATCGAGGAGTTGGTGCCGCCAAGCACTTGCAAACGGTCTCGTAAATCCTGTGGAGTAAGTATTTCGTTGGCGATAAAGGAGAGAAATAACTTTGTATAATTTGTTGTGGAAGCACGAGTGACAATACGACGCATAACGTAGCTTTCCAGAATGCCATACATCTCGTTTAGAATGGCTAAATTAGAAATGTTTTTTGCAAGGTAGAGAACGTAAGGAATCAACGTTGTGGTTTTTAGACCAAAAATAACGATGTTCAAACGTTCGATGCCAAAATCTGATGGAATTGTTGTGCTGCAAAAATCGGACTTGAAGGTTTGCTGGAATAAAGTGGCATAATCCTTTAGAGTATCCAGAATAGTATTTTTATTACCGCCACAATAAGTGTTTACAAAACTCTGATAGGAATTGGCAAGCTGATCTGTGCGAGCATATATTAATTTGTCGTCAACACTAATATTATACTTTTTCTTTTGGATAAACTGCTGAAAATAGGCATCGAAGAAGATATCAATAAGTGGGCGTTTTACGCGGCCAGCCTCAATTTCGGTATCCCAATAGGCT
>CEAD01010738.1_pt1 | contig 27625 bp, 23 predicted proteins | sample 554861 | NCBI WGS metagenome assembly CEAD01 (sample SAMEA3182053, study PRJEB8094) | gut metagenome | biome: human; feature: gut; material: Stool; isolation source: human stools | place: Canada | collected 2012-10-30
CCACTGCTGGACCTTCCCCAGCGGGGCGAAGATCTACTTCGGCAGCCTGAACCACACACAGGACAAGTACAACTATCAGGGCAAAGCGTTCGACTTTATCGGTGTGGATGAGCTGACCCACTTTACCTGGGACGAATACAGCTATGTCATGAGCCGCAACCGCCCTTCCGGCCCCGGCACCCGGGTCTATATCCGGGCCACGGCCAACCCCGGCGGCGTGGGGCATGGCTGGGTGAAGGCACGGTTTATCAGTCCGGCACCTGCCGGGACGCGGATGGTGCAGCTGGTGAAGGTGAAAGCGCCGGATGGGGAGGAGATCACCCGGCGGCGCACCCGCATTTTTATCCCGTCCACCGTCTTTGACAACCCGGCGCTGCTGGAAAATGACCCGGGCTACATCGGCACACTGGCCTCGCTGCCGGAGGCCGAAAAGCAGGCGCTGCTCTACGGAAACTGGGACAGCTTTTCGGGGCAGGTGTTCACCGAGTGGCGGAACGACCCGAACCATTACAAGGACCAGCGCTGGACCCACGTCATCGAACCGTTTCCCATCCCGGAGCACTGGAAGATATGGCGGGGATACGACTTCGGTTTCTCGAAGCCGTTTTCTGTGGGGTGGTATACAGCGGACGAGCGCGGGCGGCTTTACCGTATCAAGGAGCTTTACGGTTGCACCGGCACACCCAACGAGGGCTTGAGAAAGGACCCGATGGAACAGGCACGGATGATCCGGGAGGCAGAGGAAAATGACCCGCTGCTGAAAGGCCGGGTCATCCTGGGCGTGGCCGACCCGGCCATCTTCGACGAGAGCCGGGGCGAGAGCATCGCGGACATGCAGGAGAAAAGTCCGAACTTTCTGCACTGGATGCCCGGCGACCACACCCGTCTGGCGGGAAAGATGCAGTTCCACTACCGGCTGGCTTTCGGCGAAGACGGCAGGCCGATGCTGCAGGTCTTCAACACCTGCAAGCACTTCATCCGCACCATCCCGAACCTCGTCTATGACGAGAGCAATGTGGAGGACATCGACACCACCCAGGAGGACCACATCTACGACGAGTGCCGGTATGTGCTGATGGAGAACCCCATCAGCGCCGCAAAGCACACCCAGCCGCCGCCCATGCTGGACGACCCGCTGGATATGGACCCGAGGAAGGACAAGACGAGGTTTATGAGGATATGAACAGGAACGCGGAAAGGAAAATGGGATGGAATTTGGGAAAAAAGAGCTTGACCTGACAGCAGATGAAAGCCCCGGCGGCGAGAGTCTGGCCGGGGTGCTGGATGGTGAACCAGCGATCGGCGAGAAGGAGATCAGCGAGGCAATGGCCATCCTCGAAAAATACAAGTCGGCCAAAGCCAGTCTCGACAAGCGGATCATCGACAACGAGGAATGGTACAAGCTGGGCCACTGGAAGCAGTATGGCAACCGGGTGATGGAGGGCAAGCGCGCCCCCAGCACGGGGTGGCTGTTCAACTCCATCGCCAACAAACACGCCGACGCCATGGACAACTACCCGGAGCCGAACGTGCTGCCGAGGGCGCAGGACGACGAGGAGACGGCGAGGCTCCTCTCCGACATTCTGCCGGTGGTGCTGGAACAGGCAGACTACGAGAGCGTGTACAGCGACACCTGGTGGCGTAAGCTCAAGCAGGGTACCGGCGTCAAGGGCATTTTCTGGGACCCGGCGCTGCGGGAGGGCCTTGGGGACATTGCCATCCGGAGCATGGACCTTCTGATGCTCTACTGGGAGCCGGGCGTGGAGGACATCCAGGACTCGGCCAACTTCTTCTCGCTGGCGCTGGCCGACAACGACCGTCTGGCGGCCCGGTGGCCTCAGCTCGAGGGCAAGGCGGGCAGCAGCGGCATCACCGTGGGGCAGTACGTCAGTGACCAGAACATCGACACCAGCGAAAAGAGCGTGGTGGTGGACTGGTACTACAAGCGGGAGAAGCCCGGCGGCCAGACCGTGGTGCATTACTGCAAGTTCTGCAACGGCGTGGTGCTCTACGCCAGCGAGAACGACCCGGCGATGGCCGAGACCGGTTTCTATGACCACGGAAAATATCCCTTCGTGTTCGACCCGCTCTTTGTGGAAGAGAACAGCCCGGCGGGCTTTGGGTACATCGACGTGATGAAGGACACGCAGGACGCCATCGACCGGATGACGCAGGCCATGGACGAGAACACGCTGGCAGCCGCGAAGAAGAGATACCTCGTTTCGGACACGGCGGGCGTGAACGAAGACGAGCTGCTGGACACGGCAAAAGACGTGGTACATCTGGTGGGCCGTCTGGATGAGCGGGGCTTCATGGAGCTGGAGACCGCTCCGCTGCCCTCCAACACCATCGCTTACCAGCAGAACCGTGTGGCCGAGCTGAAGGAGATCAGCGGCAACCGGGACGTGAACCAGGGCGGCGCGACCAGCGGCCTGACAGCGGCCTCGGCCATTGCGGCGCTGCAGGAAGCAGGCTCGAAGCTCAGCCGGGATATGCTGAAAAGCTCTTACCGCTCCTTTGCAAAGGAATGCTATTTCATCATCGATTTGATGCGGCAGTTCTACGACGAAGAGCGGGTCTACCGCATCACCGGCCAGCAGGGCGGTACGGAGTACCGGGAATTTTCCGGCCAGATGCTGCGGCCGCAGCCGGTGGAGAGCGTGGGCGGCGTGGAGCTGGGCGCCCATGAGCCGGTGTTCGACATCACGGTGAGTGCGGCCAAGAAGAGTACCTTCAGCCGCCTTAGCCAGAACGAGACGGCGAAGGAATGCTACCAGCTGGGGTTCTTTGCCCCGGCCAACGCGGACGCCGCACTGGCGTGTCTGGACATGATGGACTTCGAGGGCATCGAGAAGGTGCGCCAGAGGGTGGCCCAGAACGGCACCCTGTACCAGCAGCTGCAGCAGGCCATGGCGCAGATCCAGCAGATGGCGGCAGTCATCGACCAGCAGAACGGCTCGAATCTGAGCGAACAGGCCGGTGCTGCAGCCGCTGCCATGACCGGCGGCGGGGGCGGAGGAAGCGCCAGCGCAAAAACGGTGACCAACTCTCTGGGCGGACAGGTGGGCGGCGGAACGAACCCGCTGGCCACGAAAGCTGCTGAGAGGGCGATGAACATCAACAACCCGAATAAGTGAGGAGGTTCTACATGATCAAAATTATTTATGTGGCAGACCCGGAGGGCGGGAAGCTGACGATGAGGGCCGAGGGCCACGCGGGGTATGCCCCGGCGGGACAGGACATCGTATGTGCTGCGGTGAGCTGCCTGATGCAGACGCTGGCGTACAGCGCTGCGGAGGACGAGAGAACCTCGAGCTGCATCTATCAGGGCAAGAAAGGCCCGGTGGTGAGCGTAGAGGCAGGCGACAGCGTCCTCATGCGGGACAAGTTCGAGCTTGTGGCCGACGGTCTGGACCTGCTGGCCGAACAGTACCCGGAGAATGTGAACTTCAAGAAAAGATGCAAGTGCAGCCCGGCGGTGGACTTGCAGCTGTTTGCAGCAACGGCGACGACCGCTGCCTGCGGCAGAAGCAGGGAGGAGCTGTTGGGGCCGCGGCCGGCAGGATGCAAGCAGAGCGCAGCAGACGCCGGGAGCCGCAACCCGGGAAAGCCTTTCGATTTGCAGCTGTTTGCGGAAGGCGGAGACGGTGCCGGTGCAGCAGAAGGCACTGGCGAAGCTGCGGCGGAAGAAAAGGCTGCGTCTGCTCCCACCCAGGGCAAAGGCCGGGAGGCTGCTGCCGCTGAGGTGGATGAGATGCTGAGCCCGGCGGAAGAGCCGGACGCGGAGCAAGATGCTGCTGAAGGCGAGGAACAGGACGGTGCGGCAGACAAGAGCGGCACCGACCCGGAGGCACACCGGAAAGCGTTTGGCGAACTGATGCGGGGCGAGTACAACCGGGAGTTTGGCGAGATGATCGTGCAGGCCACCCAGAAAGCCTACGACAGCATCCTGAACGAGCAGGGGCCGGTGGGGCGTATCCTGAACGCTTTGGGCCAGAAGTACGGCACTGCTCCCGGCGACTACGAGGCACTGGCCGCTGCGGTGGAGGGCGGCGTCGTGAAAGACGACGCCTACTACGAAGACATGGCCATGAAGAAGGGCATCAGCGTCCAGCTGGCCAAGGAGATGGACGCGCTGGAAAGCGAGAACGCCAAGCACCGTGCCGCCGAGCAGCAGCGGGCGGAAGCCGCCAAGATGGAAGCCATCCAGCAGGAGTGGGACGCCGCCGTGGAGCGCATCCGGGCCGAAGACCCGGACTTCGACATCAAGACGGCGCTGGCCGACCCGGACTTTGCCCAGATGCTCAAGCTGGGCGTGAAGATGGAGGACGCCTACAAGGCCCGCTACTTTGACGACATCATGGCCCGGAAGACTGCTGAGACCGCCAAGAAGACGGAGAGCGGCGTGGTGGAGCGTATCCGCCAGCGGGGCGCACGGCCCAGCGAGAACGGCACGAACCCCGGCGGCGCGGCGGTGCTGAAGACCGACGTCTCCAAGCTGACGCCTGCCCAGTGCGAAGAGCTGGAACGCCGGGCCATGCGGGGGCAGATCATCACTTTTTAACCGGAAGCTGCCGCTGCCCGGAAGAAAATCTCTCAGCTTTACAGTCCGCCTGACGGCGGCGCTGCAAAGCAGCTCTCCTAGAAAGGAGAGCCTTTCTCAAAGGAAATGGCGGCTCTCAATAAAGCAAGACACGAAAGGAGAACACAAATGAAAATCCACATGAATCTGCAGCTGTTTGCACAGCCTGCAAACCACACCGGCGCGACTGGCATGAGCGCCGAAATGAAGACTTACTACGAGAAGCGTCTGCTGGACCAGGCAGAGCCGCTGCTGGTGCATGACCAGTTTGGCGACAAGTATCCCATCCCGGCCAACAACGGCAAGACCATCGAGTTCCGCAAGTACGAGAGTCTGCCCAAGGCCACCGAGCCGCTGACCGAGGGCGTGACCCCCAATGCTCAGGCCCTGACCGTCACCCCCATGACCGCCACCGTGAAGCAGTACGGCGGCTGGGCAGCCATCACCGACGTGCTGCAGCTGACTGCCATCGACAACAACATCACTCAGGCGACCAAGGTACTGGCATCTCAGGCGGGCCGTACGCTGGACACCGTGACCCGCGAGGTGCTGGCAGGCGGCACCAACGTCATCTACGCGCCGGCGGGCGACACCGCCGTGACCAGCCGCGCCAATCTGACCACCGCCAGTGTGCTGACGCCCGACCTCATCGACCAGGCGGCCACTGCCCTGAAAGCCCAGAATGCCGACGCCATCGGCGAGAGTTATGTTGCTATCGTCCACCCCTATGTGGCCTATGATCTGCGCCGCAACCCGGAGTGGATCGACGTCCACAAGTATGCTGCCCCTGAGAACATCTACAACGGTGAGATCGGCAAGCTGGCCGGTGTGCGCTTCATCGAGACCAGCGAGGCGAAGATCTGGACCGGCAGCGGCTGCCCGAGTGGTCTGGCCGTGTTTGGCACTCTGGTGCTGGCAGCTCATGCCTACGCTGTGACCGAGGTGGAGGGCGGCGGCCTGCAGCACATCGTCAAGCAGCTGGGTGCGGGCGAAGACCCGCTGAACCAGCGCGCATCCGTGGGCTGGAAGGCCATCAAGACTGCGGAACGTCTGTGTGAGCAGTACATGGTCCGCATCGAGAGCATCAGCCCGAAGTACAGCGCGAAGGCGAAGGCAAACTAAGGAGGAAATACTATGGCTACGAAGAAAGAACCTGCGGCCCAGGCCGTGGAGAACGCGGTGGAGACTGTGGAGAAGATCGAAGCAAAGGCCGAAGAGAAGGACGACGGCATGGTGACTATCCATCTGTTCAAGGATGACGACCGCTATTCGGCACCGGTGTTCGTGGGCGTCAACGGCGACAGCTACCTCATCCAGCGTGGCATGGACGTGAAGGTGCCGAAGGCTGTGGCCGAGGTGCTGGAACACAGCATCAAACAGGACGCCGAAGCGGCCCGGAAGAGTCAGGCCATGCAGGCGGCGGCCGGAACCCAGATGATGACCATTTGATATTTCCCCCGGTACAGCTTGCAGGCGCTTGCTGCGCCGGGGGATTTTGTTTTGGAGGTTTTTTTATGACAGCAGGCGAAGCGATAAAGATGGCCGACGAGCTGAGGCCGAACAATCATTTTGAGAACCGGTTGAAGCAGCTATGGCTGCGGCAGGCAGACAGCGGGATGCGCCGGAACATCGTGGAGCGCAGCCAGACCGGCGGCGACTTTGAGGACAAGGGCGCGGATATTCTGTGGAACGACGGGCTGGAATATGACACCCCGCTGCTGGCCTGCTGTGCGGCAGAAGCACTTTATCCGCACTGGCTGGCTGCGCAGATGGACCTTGCACTGGGCGAGACGGCCCGGGCGGCGAATGAGCTGCAGCTCTACACGAGTTATGTGCAGGAGTTTGCGGTGTGGGTGAGGCGGAACTATATGCCGGCAGGCGGCGGGAGGCTGATGACGTGACGAACCTGAACCAGATAAACAGCCAGCGGCAGCTGCTGCGGGTATTCGGTGGGCTGAACGAGGGATATGCGTGCAGCGAGGCAGAGCTGAGCGAAGAGAAAAACTTTTCTTCACGGGGATACCCGGCCCTCGAGACCCGCAAGCCCCGGCGGAAGGTGCGGGAAGCGGCCGGGATGAACGGGATGTACCATCTGAACGGCCTTTTGACCGTGGAAGGCACGACCCTGCGGTATGCCCCGGATGACGGCAGCGCCGCGGTGGAGCTGAAAGGCGCCCTGAGCGACAACGAAAAGAGACTGGTGGGCATAGGGACCAAGGTACTCATCTGGCCGGACAAGATGTCCTTTGATACTGTGAGCGGAACGCTGAGTGCGCTGGGGTCCAGCTGGCAGCAGGGCGGAGTGAGCCTGACCGTGACCCCCTGCGATGCTGCCGGTGTAGTGTACACGCCGAATCTGTTCGGTGCGACCGAACCGGAAAGCCCGGAGAACGGCGATGTCTGGCTCAAACAGGCCGAAGACGCCCCGTGGAGCTACCGCGACGCCCTGAAGCTCTACAGCACAGCGGGCGGCTGGCAGAACATTCTGCTGAACTACTGCCGCGTGACCTGCAAGGGGCTGGGCGAAGCTTTCAAAGCCGGGGACACTGTGATGCTGACGGGCATCCCGTCTGTGGTGAAGAATGCTTACTCTTCTGATTTCAGCGGGGACGTAGTGGTGGACGACGTGGCCGGAGACTCGGTCATCCTCTCCATCGCGCCGGACATCGAGAGCGTTTTGTATTACGGCACCTGCGTGGTGACAGGCCAGAGCGTGGTGTGGACGGCCATGGACGGCAAGACCACCCAGACCTTTGACGGGCCTTTCCCGGACGTGACGGCCCAGCGGCGGGTGCCGGATCTCGACTGGCTGACGGAGCACAACAACCGTGTATGGGGCTGCTCGAGCACCGAAAACGTCATCTATGCCTGCAAGCTGGGCGACGCCACCAACTGGTTCTCCTACAGGGGAACGGCAGCGGACAGCTACGCCGTGACTGTGGGCAGCGACGGGGCCTTTACCGGTGCGGCTACCTGCATGGGATACGTGCTTTTCTTCAAGGAGAACGGTCTGCACAAGCTGTACGGCACCAAGCCCAGCGACTACCAGATGAGCAGCATCCAGTGTTCGGGCGTGGCCAAAGGTGCGCACCAGAGTCTCTGCGTCATCAACGAGACGCTGTACTACCTCTCGATGGACGGCGTCATGGCGTGGGACGGCAGTCTGCCCACCAAGGTGTCGGCCTCGCTGGACGAAGAACGCCTCAGCCATGTGACGAGAGCCGCCGCCGGCGGGCTGGTGGGCCGGTACTATCTGCACACCGAAAGCTCCGACGGGCAGCGGCTGCTGGTATACGACACTGAGAAAGGGCTTTGGCACGAGGAAGACGCCACCGGCTGGGCCATGTGCAGCACCGGGCGACAGCTCTATCTCTGGGACAAAGAGGCCATCTGGGCCGCAGACGGAAGCCGGGAGGCCAGCGGCGAAGAGGACACGGTGGAATACGAGGCTGTGACCGGTGACATCGGACTCGGGAGCCCGGACGACAAGTATTGCAGCCGGGTGACGGTGAGGCTGGACGCGATGGAGCGGACCGTGGTGACGCTCTGGGCCAGCTTCGACGGCGGCGAGTGGCAGGAGATGGGCCGGGTGGACACCGCAGGGAAGCGTGTGAGAGTGAACCTGCCCTTCGTCCCGACCCGTCACGACACCATGCGGCTGCGCCTGACCGGAAAAGGGCAGATCGCAGTGAGGAGCATCGCCATGACGCTGAGCAGCAGCGAGGGCGGAAGAGTGAACGGAGGTGTACCGAGACGTGGCTAGTATCGTGGGACTTTCGAAGATCTCCATGCCGAGGATGGAGGAGCTGGATACGGCCAGCGCCCGGGAGCTGAGGAATTATCTGTACCAGATGCAGGAGCAGCTGGAATATATTCTGAGCAACATCGACACCGAGAATCTTTCGGATGACTTAAAAGAGAAGCTGAACCAGAGTCTTTAACAATAACAGCAGGAGAGGAGAAAACCTCTCACTGTTCCCGTCGGCCTGTGGCCGCGCGAGAACAGAGCTCCCCTGCTAGGGGAGACTTTCTTAAAGGAGTTATTATGAGCAAAGCAACGAATGCAGCGAGAGAACAGCTGGATGCGTGGGAGGCAAGGAAGCCGGAAGACTACACCAGCAAATACAAAGACAGGATAGATGGCGTGATGGGCCAGCTGGACGGGATGAAGGATTTCAGCTATGACCCCACTCGGGATGCGGCCTACGAGCAGTACAAGAACAGCTACACCCGACAGGCAAAGCTGGCCAACGAGAACGCGCAGGCCAACGCCAGCGCCATCTCGGGCGGGTACGGCTCGAGCTATGGCACGCAGGCGGGCCAGAGCGCCTACCAAAACGCCATGGCGGGCTTGAGCAATGCCACGAACGGGCTATATAGCCAGGCACTGAACCAGTACACCCAGAAAAAGAGCGACCTGCAGAGCCAGCTGAGCGGATACCAGCAAGCCGAGGCGCAGGACTACGAGAAGTACCAGACCAACTATCAGAACTGGGAGAACCAGCGCAACTACTATCAGAGCGTGTACAATCAGGCAGCCAGCGAGGAACAGGAGAAAAAGAGCCGGCATACGGGCATCTTTGGAACCATCCTGAGCGTTGCCGCAAGCCTGCTGCCGCTTCTGCTGTGAAAATAAAGCGCCCGGCCCGGAAGGGGCTGAGCGGTCAAAAACCTCTCCGTCACGCCTGACGGCGCGACACCTCCCCTAATAAGGGGAGACTAAGAGGAAAGGAGATTAGAAAATGGGAGTTTTTAAGAGATACAAGAACGCGCAGGCGGCGCAGAAGGACGCGGAGAATGCGATGCCGGGGGCGTACCAGAGCAACTACACCGACCGGATCAACGAGGCGCTGGACAGCATGGGCGCAGCCAGCAATGCAGGCTATGACGTAGGCACGGACAGCGAACTCTACCGGCAGTACCGCGCGGGCGCACAGGCGAATGCCAGGGCGGCGGCTGAGAACGCCGCTGCGGGTGCTACCGCGCTGAGCGGCGGGTACGGCTCGAGCTACGCAAACAGTGTGGCCCAGCAGGGCTACCAGCAGGCCATGGCGAACGTGGACAGCGGGCTGGCCGGGCTGCGGGACAAGGCCCTGACCATGTACCAGCTGAAGCAGAACGGCCTCTCGGGGCTGCTGAGTGCGCTGCAGAATCAGGACAGTCTCGAGGCGGCAGAGCATCAGGGGACCGTGGCCAACGCGCAGGACTGGCGGGACTACAAGAAGAGCCGGGCAGACCAGGCGGCGCAGGAGAAGCAGAACTTCTGGGATAATCTGATGCAGGTAGGCACCGATGTTGTAAAAGCGGGCTTTACCGCCTACGACCGGTACAAGGGATATGACCAGTGGAAGCAGGAACATGAGCTGCAAGAAAAACAGGTGCAGGCGCAGCTGCAGCAGATGGCGATAGACAAAGCGCTTGACTATAAAGAACGGGGTGCAAGCGAAGCTTTCCTGAACCAGTTCCTGAGTGCGAACGGCTTAGACCCCAGCATTCTCAACGATTGGACCACGGAGAAAACGACTGAGCTTTCCCCGGCGGATTATCTGACGGCAATGAAGGGAATCTCCGACCTTTACGAGGGTGGTTTCCGCGATGCAGCAGGGGCTGTAGCCGACATGTACGGCATCAGCAGGGATGCGCTGAACTACACGCCTCAGTACATCACCGGCAGCTACAGCAGTCGGAGAAGCAGCGGCTCGGGCGGATCTTCGGGCAGCAGGAGCAGCAGAACGAAAAGCAGCGGGAGCAGCCCGACCTATGCCCAGCTGCTGAGTATGTCGAAGGAGTTTGTCACAATGAAAGCGAGTGACCCGCGATATGATCACTACAAGCGGACGCTGACGGATGCGGGCTGGATAAAGGACGACACCCCGAACCTGTTGGAGACGAACCGAGGTCTGACGGGGCAGAGCTGGAAAGGAGACCCGGCAAACAAGTGGGGTACTGGGACAAGTAACAGACAGAGCCAGAGCACCGGAAGAACGGCAAGCCAGTCGAGTGTCCCGCAGCGGGCGCAGGTGGCGGCGAACGCCATCAAGGGCCAGAGAAACCACGGCTCGGATGACCGGACTATTTTTGACAGCCTGAAGTATCAGGGATACACGGACGACGAAATCTGGAAAGCCTTTGAACTGGCAGGGTAAGACAGAAAGGACAAACAAATGGCAGTAACCAAACAGCAGCTCGCACAGTGGAGCAGGGAATTTGCCGCAAAGAACCCGGACAAGGTGAGTGGGGCGGGCAGCACTGCGCAGAACACCACCACAAAGAAGAGCAGCGTCACCAAGGAGCAGTTGAGCCAGTGGAGCCGGGAGTTTGACAAAAAGGAAGCACAACGTCAGGCAGAACAGGAGCAGAACGCCCGGGCCAAAGCCTTACAGCAGTACACCGAGCGGCACATAAGCGACATGGGGGAGGTGGATGCGAGGAACGAGCCCTCTCAGGCGCTGCGCGCCAGCTCCCCCAGAGTGGGAGCCACTGGCGTGTCGGGCAAGTTTCCGCTGGACGCTGGAAGCTCTGTGGGGCGTAAAATGGCGGGCGCTGCTACAGAGGGCAGCGGCAGCGGCCCGGCACAGCAGATGCCGGAAGCAGCAGCCCGGGCGCTGGACATGGGGCAGAAATGGGGCGTACCGGCGAAGAGCGGGAACGTGCTGGAGAACGTGGGCAGCGGGGCGACGGCCTACGGCAGCGGCCGGGCGCAGGAGCTGAGAGCCAGCTTTGCCAAGGACAGCGTACCGGACGAGTTTGACCGCATCAACCAGTGGCTGGACACCGGGGACAACAAGAATCTGGCCGACGCGGTGCGCCGGGTGGATAACACCCACGGCGCGTACACGGACGCCGACCTGATCAAGAAGGGCGGCTGGACACAGGCGCAGATCGACGAGGCCCGGAAGATGAACGCTGCGCTGGACGCCATCCCCGCATGGCAGCGGGGCGTGCGCCGGACGGCGAACACCATCGGCGGAATCGCGGACACGGTGGCAGCTGCCCCGGTGCTGGGCGCGGAGTACGGCGTGCAGGCGGGAAAGAACATTGACGCCACCCTGAAGAACTGGAAACAGGTGGGGCAGGAGGTAAAGGGCGACGAACACGCCCAGAGCCTGTTTGACCTTTTGACCGACGTAGACATGGACTATAACCCCACATGGCCGGAGAGCCGGAACCGGGAGCTGATCTCGATGGGGTACAACTCCAAGGAAATTCGGGAGATGCGCCAGAAGCTGGCGGGGCTGGAAGTGAGCGACGGCATCGACAAGAACCAGAGCGTGGGCTACCAGCTCTACGACCGCGGGCAGCAGCTGACGGCTGCGGCCCAGAGCGGCCTGAGCCCGGCGCAGAAGGCCGTGACGGGAGCTGTGACCAGCGCGGCGGAGAACCTGGCCGTGGCGGGCGTGAACCCGGCGGCAGTGCTGCCCGTCCTGAGCGCACAGGGAGCGGCAGAGGCCATGGGCCAGAGCGCGGAGAAGGGCGAGAGCGCCGGTAAGGCATTGGGCGGCGGCCTCGCCAAGTTCGGCGCGGGATGGGCCATCAACTCGGTGGGCGCAGCCGACCTTGCAAAGACCATGGGCAGTGACTACGCGAAGGACACGCTGGCGGGGCAGATCGCGGACTGGGTGCAGGGGCTGGCGGGCAGCTCGGAGCTGGCACAGCGCTACCCGGCGGTGGCTGCGGCCATCTCGGGCGGCATCGACAACTCGATGCAGGCCTTTGCGGAGACCTATGCGGACATGGCCATCGACGCTGCGCTGGGGGACAGCGAGGCGGCGAAGAACCTGTTCAGCAAAGACACCCTGCTGACGGCGCTGGAAAGCGGACTCTCCGGCGGCGCGTCCGGTGCGCTGGGCGGCGCGATCGGCACGGGGCTGGCAAAGCTGAACGGAGGAGACGCAAGCCTGCTGGGGCAGGCGAAGTATCACGACCGGATGGACCGGATGGAGCGGGCTGCCGCCCAGCAGAAGGAATGGGAGGCCCGGGCGGCAGAGCCCTCTCAGTCGGCTTCGCCGACAGCTCCCCCAGAGGGGCGAGCCACTGGCGTGCCGGGCAGCTCTGAGCTGGACGCCGGAAGTGCTGCGGGGCGTGAGATGGCGGGCCTTGCGACAGAGGGAAGCGACAGTGGACCTGCGCAGCAGACACTGGGAGCCGCAACCCGGGAGCAAAGCGCCTTTCTTAAAGGAAACTCCACTGAAAGTATGCAGCGGGCGGAAGCAACTGCCGCAAAATCGGAAAACCCGGCGGTGCGGCAGTTTGCCGAAGTGGCGGCGAGCGACAGCCTGACGGGCAAGACCATCGGACTGTTTACGCCGAACGCCGAGAACCGGGAAAACCGTGCGGCCTTTGAGCAGGCTTACGGCGTGACGCTGCCCGACACTGCGGGCGCGACCCGCCGAATGCTGCGGGAGATCGCCGCACAGCAGAACGTGAAAAGCGAAGCTGCGCCTGCTGTACAGAGTGCAGAGCTGCCCAGCGAAGCTGCGAGTGTGCCGCAGACAGTACAGGATGCTCCCGCAGAAACCGCCGATGCCATGCCGGAAACGGCTGCGCCGGACAACGTGCGTGAAGCGACTGTCGCTGTAGGTGAAACCGACAGCTACGAGAACGCCCCGCTGCGGGAGACTCTGGGACTCCGGCCGGAAGCGCCGAAGACCCAGCGGGAGGCCGAGGTGCAGCGGGCGCTGGAAGGCTGGCGGGTGACGGACAAGGCAGCCGAGACCATCAGCAAAAATATGCCGGACAGGGTGGACGCCGACCGGTACGCGGCCGCAGCGTCGCCGCTGTACCGGCTGGGCCGGAGCGGTGCAGACACCTTTGCGCAGGCGCTGGAGCTGGCTGGCAGCATGAGCGGCACGGCAGAAGACATCAACTACATCCTGAGCACCGACGCCGGACGGACGGCCCTCGAGATCGCCTACACCCAGGGCAAGGGCGAACGGATGCTCTACGCCGAAAAGATGGCCGGCCTGGGCGGGACACTTGGCAGCGAGAGTACCAGCGGCAGGGGCGAGGTATACGCCAAGGGTACGATGCGGCAGGAGAGCGACGTGGCCGACCAGATCATCCGCCTGAATGCGGCGGCCACCGGCACGGATGCTATCCTGTACAATGTGCTGCAGAACGACCGGAGCATCAGGGCCTATGTGGACACCGAGACGGCCCGAATCTTCTTCGGAGACAACGCGCAGGACATCTTCGGCACGGTGCTGCACGAGGACTACCACTGGTACAACGCACTGGATGCCGAGGGCGCAAGGACTTTGCAGGAGCACGCGCTGGAATATCTGGCGAAGAGCAGCGGCTACGAAAGCCTCGACGAGATGGTCCGGGCAAAGCTGGAGGACTACAGCGCCCAGAGTCTGACCTACGAGCAGGCAGCGGAAGAGTTGGTGGCCGACGCATGGCGGGGCATCTTTGACAGCGAGGAGAGCTTCAAGCGCTGGGTGACGTTCCAGCGCGGGCAGGCAGAGAAGAACGCAGGCAAGAGCGGCGCCATCCACAAGGTGATGGAGCAGGTGCGGCAGATGCTGGATGGGCTCATCAGCCGGGCAAAGGAAGTGCTGACCATCGACCCGGACAACCGCGCCGCCCTGAAAGCGAAGCGCCTGGCCGAGACCGAAAAGCGCACTTTGCAGGACGAGTATTTCGCCCATGCAGAAAAGGCCATGGACAACCTGCGAACGGCAAAAGAAAACGCCGCAGCCCTCAAAACCGAGAGCGCGGCGGGAAAGCAGGGGGTTCGGTTTTCGATTTTGAAGGATAAAACTGGAGAGTCTTATATCAAAATCGACGAAGATATTTTGAAAGATGTTCCACAGGAAGAGTGGAAGTCTACGGTCAAGCAGGCCATCAAGGAGCGTTTCCCGAACGGCTTTGAGCGGAACGGCTGGACGATTCTGAACCATAAAGACGGGCGAAATGAATTTGTCTGGTCAAAATCGACCAAAGCGCTTCAGTGGGAAAATGCCGAAGCTTATGCAGACAAGATGCGGATGGCAGCCAATCTGGACGAGATCATCCGGACGGCAGACGAAGTATACCGTGAGCCTGCGAACCACAAGAATGCGGAAGCGTTCAACCGGGGAAAAATCAAGATCCAAGTCGGGCAGAATGTCTATGAGGCGGATGTGCTGACGGCCATCAAAACGGACCAGCGGGAGATATTCTATGATATTGTGGACATTAAGCCCATAAAAATAGAGACCTCCGGCAAAGCCCACATAGAATCCGAAGATTCGAGGAGCAGCGGGCCGGAGGTCTCGGTAGAAGCCTCCGGTGGTACCCACGTAGAATCCGAAGATTCAAGGAGTAGATTGCCGGAGGCCTCTAAGCAAAGTATAGCACAAACCTCCGACGAAAGCAAGAGAACCGACGAGCCTGTGAAGAAAACGGTGAGGTTCCAGCTGAGCGAATCCCGGCGAAACCAGGGTGAGCTTCAGAAAGAAAGCCGGGAGCTGGAACGTCAGCGCCGCGCCCTGAAGGAAGAGCGTGCAAACTGGCAGGAAAGCAACGAAGTGCGGGCTATCGAAGAAAAGAAAAAAGCCTATGGCCTGTTCTCGGAAAAGGGCAAGGCATTCAGGGCCAGCGAAGAGTACCAAAGCTATCTGGAAAAGCGCAAGGAGTTCAACCGGCGCGGCGCAGAACTGGAAAGCCGCATCGGCGAAGTGAACGATAAGCTGCGGCAGGCGCAGGCCGAAGTGGAAAACGCCCGACAGGCCGTGAAGCAGGAGCAGCAGAAGGTGTATGATACCAAGGCCAAGGCGGCGGGCGGAAAGCCTGAGTACCGCCGGAAGTTGGCCGTGGAGCAGTTTGGAACGACAGACCGTTTTGAACGGGCAGGGTACATCCTGCCTGATGGCCGGATGCTGAATTTTGCGCAGAATGACGGCACCCGGGACACTGACCACAGAGAAATACTGGACGCGTTCGGCCCGGCGGAGGTGTCCAACGGCACAGAGGCCCTGAACGAGTTTCTGGCAGACGGCAATGTGCGTGTGATGGCTGAGGCCCCGGGCGTTGACATTGCGGCAAAGACCCCGCCGACCGAACAGCAGCTGAGACAGATCCGTGCGATGGTGGAGCAGCTGGGCAGCGAGAAACGGCGTTTCACCCTCGACATCTCCACCACCGACGGGCGGGTGGCTGCCAGCAAGGAGTACAGCGGGAAGGTGGATGCCGACAAGGTCGTAAGAGAGATTCGGGAATACTACAAGACCGGGGAACTCCCGGCAGAGAGTGAGCTGGCACGATTCCGCTACCAGCGGGCCGAGCAGGCCGACCGGGAGGCGAAGCAGAACCAGCAGCGGCAGGCAAGCCGGGTACTGGCGGAGAAGGCAGCGGCCTTTGACACCCTGAACCAGTTCTTCGGCCTGACGAAGAACACCCGGCTCTCGGACGCTGCTCTCGAGAGCCTTGCCATCCGATGGACCAAGACCAACGGTAGCAGGGCCGACCGGACGAAGCTGGCAAACGAGACGCGGGCGCTGGTGGAGTATCTGCGCTCGGAGGGAGCGGACATGGCCAAGGCGCAGGGACTGGCCGAGACGCTGGCGGGCGAGGTACTGGACGAGGCCACCTACCGGAACACGGAGCTGTGGAACCAGTACCCCGACCTGCATGACCTGACCTACACGGTAGACAAGAACGGCAAAGCCAAGGCCGAGCTTGTGAAGCGGTACGGAAGCTGGACAGAGGCGGTAGCCGAGGCCCGGCGCCACGGCGTGAAGCTGCGGCAGGCGGAGGGATACCGGGACGGCAACCCGGCGGAACAGTACGAGGCCATCGTGAACGACACCCGGGCCGTGGGCGGCGTGAAGGAGAGTGCGGCGGCACTCTTCCGCTCAGCGGCACAGGAAGCGGGCGTGGCGGGCGCAGCCAGCATGGAGAGCACGGAATGGCTCGACGTGCTGATGAACGTACACGACACCATCAAGCCCAAGATGATGAGCCGGTTTGCGGACGTGGCCGAATACGAGGACGCCAAGGTGGAGCTGGCGGGCCGGATGATCGGCGACATCATGAGCCACCCGGAGATGACCGACGCCGAGGCGGTGTTCGAGGGCATCTTAAAGCACAACCGTGAAGTGGCCGCAATGGCCGCCGGAAGCGAGGAGCGTGCGGCTGAGGGGCTTTTTAAAGGAGCGCGTGAAGAGCGACAAGCCCATTTTGCTGGAAGAGTGCCAGAACGTGGTGAAGCGGAGCCTGCGGGACACGGCGGCCTATGCGGGCCTTGCGGCCCCCATCCGGGACGTGCAGCGGGTGCTGAACAGCACCGTGGAGACGGCAGAGGGCATCGGTGTGCTGAAGGACAAGATCATCGGCGAGAAGTGGGGAAAGGAGACGGTGAGCTACATCAACGACCTGCTGACCGACCTGCAGACCACGCGGCGCAAGCGCGGCAGCACCATGAGCCGGGCGCTGGACAGGATGCGGGGCAACTACGCCGGAGCCATCCTGACCGTGAACCCGGGCGTGGCCATCGCGCAGGCAGCCAGCCTGCCCACGGCGGGCGCTGTGCTGGGAGCAGACACCATGGCGGCGGTACTGCCCTTCGTGAAGAATTTCTCGGGCAAGCAGCGGGCCGCGGTGGAAGCAGAGATACGCCAGCACGGAGACGCCCTGCTGCAATATCGCCTGCGCGGCACCAAGCGGGGAGAGATGAGCTCCATCGGCGCGCACAAAAACCTTGTGGCCAAAGCGTCGGAAGCCATGCCTGCTGTGACCGGCTGGATCACCGGCATGGACGAGATCACGGTGGCCGCGCTGTGGGAGGGCTCAAAGCGGTATGTGGAGCGCCACGCAGCGGAGTTCGGCGAGGGTGCCGCGGAGAAGGGCAGCGAAGCCTACTGGGAAGCCGTGAACAAGATGTACCAGCGGGTCATCGAGGAGACCCAGCCCAACTACACCACCATGCAGCGGGCGGGCATCCAGCGCAGCGACAACGAGTTTGTAAAGACGCTGACCATGTTTACCACCCAGCGCTTCCAGAACTACGGCATCCTGGCCGACGCCGTGGGCGACTACAAGGCCCAGAAGGCGCGGTACGCTGCCGACCAGAGCGCCGAGAACAAGGCCGAGGTACAGCGGGCTGGGCAGAGCCTGCGCCGGGCGGCGGCAAGCCAGGTGGTGCAGACGGCGGTATTTGCCCTGATGAAGATCGGCGCAGACTTCTTGCTCCACCGGTGGGACAGGGAGCAGGACGAGAACGGAGACGTTACGGCGAAAAGCCTGGGCAAACGGTTCTTCGACCTGTACACTGAAAGTGCGGCCGGAAACTTTTTGTACGGCTCGGAGATCTACAGCGCCCTGACCAACGCCCGGGACGGCAAGGACTATGACGTGGTGAGCGCCACCAACATCAGCGCGGTGAACGACCTGTTTGCTGCCTTTACCAAGACCGTCAAGCTGCTGCGGACGGACACTGGCGAGATGAGCGAGGAAGAGCTGACAGCACACCACCAGAAGCTGAACAAGGCGGTGCTGAAGGACATCCAGTGCGGCCTTGAACTCTACGGCGTCCCGGCGGCGAACATCCGGAAGGTGATGCAGGCGTTTGAAGGCTACTGGGAGGATGCACAGGCCATCGGCAGAGGCGAAGGGTTTAGCTTTAACTCTGCACCCTCTTCGGCCACCGGGCAGTACGACCGGCTGTACAACGCCATCCAGAGCGGGGACAGCGAGGAGGCTGCGGCGGCGATGAAGAAACTGGAACAGATGAACAAGACGGACAAGGTGGACGGCGAGCTGGCAAGGCGGCTGAAGCAGTACGACGCCGACGTGCTGGCGGCGGCCGAGGCCCGGAACGCCGGGAAGACCCGGGCCGAGGAAAAGGCCCGAAAGGCCGTATTTGAGAAGCTGCGGGAGGGGCTGGACGTCGCCCCTGTGACAGACAGGGCCAAGGGCAAAGCGGACGCGGCCCGGCGGGCGCAACTCATCGACCTTGTGAACAAGGCGGTGGACGGCAAGGCAGACGAACTGCTGGCGGGCGGCAAGGACGGCAGCATATACGACGCGCTCCTGGACGAAGTGAAAAATGGCCGGGTGGAGGACGCGCAGGAGGAGCTTGACCGCCTGATGACCGCAGGCAAGGACAAGGGCAGCATCAAGAGCAAGATCACGGAGAGCGTGAAGGAAGAGTATCTGGCCGGAAGCGACCGGGACCGGGAGAAGCTGGAGAAGAAGCTGCTGGCCCTCGAGGACGCAGAGGGAAAGCCCCTGTACGAGGAAAAGAACTTTGCGCAGTGGGTAAGCGCTGCGGACAAGAAGGCCGAGAAGGCGAAGGACGAGAAGAACTGGTGGGAGGGGGTGAAGTAAAAATAACTTGATATTCCGGCGCAGTTGGCGTATACTGATGGTAAGAAAGTTGGAAAATCCAACGATACAAAGGAGCTGACAGATATGCTGACAGAGCTGAGGACCAAGTCTCAGATCACTATCCCGAAGGACATCGTGGCACGGCTGGGCCTGCACGAGGGCGACAAGCTGGAAATCGTGGAAAAAGACGGAACCATCCAGATCATGCCGGTGGCCGTGTACCCCAAGAAGTATCTGGACGAGCTGCGCAGCGAGATCAATGAAACAAAGGCGAAGATCGCAGCCGGTGAACAGCCGGTCTTTGATACCGTTGACGAGCTGTTTGAGATGTTGGATGGAGTGAGCTGATGGCGTACAAGATCACATTTACCAAGCGGTTCGTCAAGAACGTGAAACGGCTGTCGGCAGCAGAACGGACACAGCTGAAAAAGAAGCTGGAACTGCTGATGCAAGATCCGCTATACCCGTCACTGCGAACAAAGCGGATACAGGGAACGACAGACCTGTTCGAATTCAGCGTCAATATGGACGTCCGAGTTATATGGCAATACGACGGAGACACCATCATACTGTTGCTGGACATCGGACACCACGATATTCTGAACCAGTTTTAAGAAAAGAACGAGCACTCTGGCCGAAAGGCTAGGGTGCTCGTTCTTTTTGCATGTCCGCAACGGCGACGACCGCGGCCAGTGGCCGAAACAGGGAGGAGCTGTTGGGGCAGCGGCCAGCAAGATGCAAGCGGCAGCGCAGCAGATGCTGGGAGCCGCAACCCGTGCTCGCCTGCGGCGAGACCTTACAAAACTACTGCGGGCTTGAATAAGTCCGCAGTAGTTTTGCTGCGGGGGACGTGGTAGGCTTTTTATAGAGTGCTTGCCCTACTGATAGCGGCAGCGGACCGGAAGGAAAACTCTCAGCTTTGCAGTCCGCCTGACGGCGGCGCTGCAAAGCAGCTCCCCTAGCGAGGGGAGCCTTTCTCAAAGGAAGGAGCTTCAAAGTGAAAGTAAGAGTAGTGAAGGACCATTTTTGCGGGACAGGCTGGCGGGCGGAGCCGGAGACGCTGTACCTGGGCGGCGTGGGCGCCGTATACGTGGAAAAGCTCGAATTCGAGCTGCCGGAAGAGTGGGACGGGCTGGCCGTGACGCTGCACATCGAGCAGGAGGGCGGGACTGTGCCGCAGCCGATGCTGCTGGATGGAAATAATAACGCTCCGGTGGACGGGCGTTTCACGACGGCGCGGCAGGGCCTCTGGATGCTGATGGCCACGGACGGCGAAGGCCGGCGCGAGATGACCATGCCCGGGAAATATGTGTGCTACCAGACGCTAGAAAACGGCGAGGGAACTGGCGCAGACGGACCGGCGATGCCGCTGCGGTATCAATATTTACAGCTGGTGCTTGAGCAGGAAGCCCGGGCAGCGCTGGAAGCACAAAGAGCCGCCCGATACCGGCAGTGGGTGGCCGACCGATGCGCTGCAAAGGAACACGCGCTGCTGCTTGAAGCGCTGAGCGGAATGCGTTACTCCGACGCCAGCGCATGGGACATGATAGCGCAGCTGAAGCAGCGCTGGAACAGCCCTCCGCCGGAGCAGGCAGAGCCGGTGGCAGTGGAGAGCATCCGGCTGGACAGCAAAGAGCTGAGCGTAAAAGTGGGAGAGTCCTGCCCCCTGAAAGCCACGGTGCTGCCCGGAAGCGCACCTCAGACCGTGGAGTGGATGGCCGAACCGGAAGGCATCGTGCAGCTCCGGGAAAATACTCTGACCGCCTTGAAAGGCGGCACAGCGCTCCTGACGGCCATCGCAGGCGGAAAGCTGGCGCAGCGCAGAGTACGGTCGGTGGCTGTATCGCTGGAAAAGCTGGCGCTGGACAAACCGTCCGTAAAGCTGAAACAGGGCGAGTCTGTGACTCTGACCGCGACTCTGACGCCGACCCAGTCCACCGTGACAGCGGTGAGCTGGACAACGAACAATGCGGCGCTGGCCGTGATGAAAGACCAGACGACCGCCGTAGAAAACGGAAAGGCCGTGAACACGCTGGCAGCCCTGAAGGACGGCAGCTGCATCATTACTGCTGCCGCCGGAGGAAAGAGCGCCGTGTGCAGCGTCACGGTGGAAAAGAATGGACAGAGCGGCGGGGATGAACCTGCCATCGTGATGTATGCGGTATCCAACCGGCTGAACGGGCTGAGCACGAGCCGGGCGGACGTGGTCGTCCAGAGCGGCAAGGCGTACACCGCGGCTCTGACGCTGAACGAGGGATACTGGCTCATATCCATCAAGGTGACGATGGGCGGCGAAGACGTGACAGCCACCGCATGGAACGAGAAAAAGATGACCGTCTCCATCCCCGATGTGACGGGAAACATCGTCATAACGGCAGAGGCGAAGCTCCCGATGCTGAAGAAACTGGCGGTGGGAGCGGTGAAAAAACTGGTGGAAAAGGACGGGGCAGCGGCGGAAGAATTCGTGGTCATAGCGCAGGACTACGAGAAAGAGCTGAACGGCGAAGGCCGGACGCTCCTTGCCCGGCGGCACGGTATCACCGGGAAAAAATGGAACACGACATGGTGTACGTATGCCGACAGCCTGATTGACGTCTACCTGAACAGCGAATACCTGAAGGACGCCCCACAGGCGCTGAAAGACATTCTGACGGAGACGAAATTTTACTACACGCCCGGCTACTCCGGAAGCGGCAGCAGTTATACAGGAAGCCACACGGTGACCACGCTGAGCCGGAAGGTCTTTTTGCCCTCGTGCTATGAGTTCGGATTCGAGTCATACGGATACACTTCGGCCAGCAGCCCGAAATACTACCACCTGGAAGGCTCGACCTTTGCCGATGCAAAGAAGCTTGCTCTGGCGCTGCTGGCGGCGGATGCCGAAACGGCGGGGAGCGTACCGAACACCTATTTCCATTTCTGCCTCTGGACCCGGACGCCGGTACTGAACGACTACGGCAGCGGCCTGACCGGAAGTGCGCTGAAAGAGTATCTGTACAAGTGCGCTGAAGCGGTATGGGCGCAGATGCTGACGGCACCGGATAAGCTGAACTGGGGCGGATACAAGGTGAACGAACCGGAAAACATGAGCTGGCCTGACCTTTACAGGTGCTGGACGCACCCCTGTTTTACACTGCCGGGAAATACCGTTATCGACGCAAAGGGAAATATTGTGGAGGTGAGAGAAGAATGAGCACGGATAATGCACTGGACGCCCTGACGGCGCGGATGCTGGAAGCCGTAAAGAACACCCGCGAAAGCGCGGACTCCGCTGCAGCCAGCGCCCAGCAGGCACAGAAGATGGCGGAGGGAGAGATGCAGGGAACGTCGCTGACTGGCGCAGAGAAAAAGCTGCTGGTGCAGATATTGCAGCGGGCGGCGAACAAGAACAGCGAGATGCAGCCCGCGGTAGATGAGCTGAAAAAGCTCTGGAAGGAGAGCTCCTGATGATAGAACGCAATATCTCCCTCGCCTCGACGGGTTCGGCGCGGACATCGGGCTGTGACAACCAGCTGCGTCTGGGCTACAGCAGGAACCGGGGGATATACCGGCTGAACATCACCCAGACCGGCGAGTGGGAGGGAATGACCATCCGGGCGCTTTGGCACACAGAGCGGGGAATGCTGTTTTCGTCGCTCGTGGAGGACGGAAAAATAGAAGTACCCGCCATCGTGACCTCTACACCCGGGTGCGGCAGGCTCGTCTTTGAGGGAAGCGACGGAACCCGCACCCTGACCAGCGCGGACATCAAGTACAGCGTGGCCATGAACAGCGGCACGATGGGGGACATCCCCGAACCGCCGGTGCCTGCATGGCAACAGCTGGTAGCCCTCGTGGAGCAGGCAAAGGACGAGGCGTGGCAGGCCGGAGAGGACGCCAGACAGAGCGCCGCAAAGGCCAATGAAGCATATGAAAACACCATCGGCGCAAAAGACTCGGCTGTAACGGAGATACGCAAAGCCGAGACGGATGCACTGAACAATGTGGAGGCATCAGCCGGCCCGGCGGCGTCTGCGGCTGCGGATGCTGCCGCAGCAGGCGCAAAGGAAAAAACCGAAAAGGCCATTCAGGAAGTAAAGGACAGCGCGGTAAAGGAAGTGAAAGATGCCGCAGCAGGGGCAGCCGCCCGCGCTGCCCAGTCGGCAACGGATGCGGCCAGCTCTGCCGCCGAGGCAAAGAAGACAGCTCAGGACATCCAGGGCTACTACGACGGCGTACAGGATCTCGTGACCGACACGCTGCGAGACTACACCGGCGGCTACTACCGCAGCTATGATTTGACCATCCCGGCGGCGGGCTGGAAAGAGATGGCCAAGTCTGTAGGACGGTACTGGTACAGCTGCGACGTGGCCATCGAGGGGTGCGACAGCTCTTACGTCCCGATGGGGACCCTGACGCTGGACACGGCCGGAGAGGTCGAAAAAGCAAACCTTGCGACTGTGCTTCAGACCGTGGAGGGCGGTGTGCGGTTCTACGCTGCCATCCCCCCGAAGGTGAACATCCGTGCCTTTGTAACGCTGTTTGCAAAGGGAACGGCATCGATGCAGCAGGCATCCGCTGAAGAAGTGCAGAGGATGCTTGACGAAATTTTTAATGGATAAAAGAAAGAGAGGAAAAAACACATGGCCAGTTATGATTTGACCCGTATCCCCGCGCTGCGCGACCTGCAGGAGCTGGGCCGCCGCCAGAAGAATGTGACGGACGGTCTCGGCCAGCGCGTATCTGCGCTGGAGACCAATGCTCCCACCAAGGTGAGCGACCTGACGAACGACAAGAAATATCAGACGGAGACGGAAGTCTCCGCCGCCATCAACAAAGCTGTCGCTGCGGCAGACCACCTGAAGCGCAAGATCGTCGCCTCGACCGGGGACATCGACCTGAAGGCGGCAGACGCTGCACAGTACATCTACATGGTCCCGAAGGGTACTGCCGGTACCTCCGACAAGTACGACGAGTACATGGTCATCGACGGCGTGCTGGAAAAGATGGGCGACTGGAAAGTGGATCTGAGCGGCTATGTCCAGAAGGAAGCCGGCAAGGGTCTCTCGACCAACGACTACACCAGCGCGGACAAGCAGAAAGTGACCAACATGGAAAAGACCATGGACGCCCGCATCACCGCCAGCATGGCGACCGACACCGAAGTAAACGCGATGCTGGATGAACTGTTTGGCTCTTAAAGGAGGACAAGATGGGGATAACGCTTGCTCATCTGAAGGAAGCCGTGGACCGGCTGCTGGACAGGATCGCGCTGGTGGCTAAGACGGCCTCCAAGAGCATCGAAGAGATGGGAAAGACAAAGGCAGATAAGGTGAACATCATGTCTTTGACCATCCCGGCCAGCGGCTGGTCGAGCGACAGCACTGCGGGATGTCCGTATTATCTGGACATCCCGGTGTCCGGCCTGACGGCAAACGACTGTGTGGCCGTAGTGGTAGCACCGACCTGTGCAAAGACCGCCCTGACGGCAGGACTCACATCGACCGAGAGCTTTGCAGGAAAACTGCGGCTGCGAGCGCAGCAGACGCCGACAGCTGCCATCACGGCAGTTTATTACATTGTGAAATAGGAGGGATGGACCTATGGCATGGGGTCCCATATCGGTCGGCGGCAGTGTGAGCGGTTACACGCTGCCGACAGCAACGGCCAGCGTCCTTGGAGGCGTGAAGACCGGCAGCAACATCACCAACTCCGGCGGCACCATCAGCATCACCAAAGCCAACGTGACGGCAGCGCTGGGTTATACGCCGCCCACCGCCAACACCTGGCGCGGGGTACAGGACGACCTGACCAGCACAGCCACCGACCAGAGTCTGAGCGCAAATCAGGGCAAGGTGCTGAAAGGCCTCTTGGACGGAAAGGCGGCGTCCAGCCATACCCATGACGACCGGTACTACACCGAAAGCGAGATGAACACCAAGCTGAATGGGAAGGCGAACGCAAGCCACACCCACGATGACCGGTATTACACCGAGAGCGAGATGAACACCAAACTCAACGGCAAAGCCAACAGTTCCCACACCCACAACTATGCCGGGTCTTCGAGTGCGGGCGGCACGGCCAACTCGGTCAACGGCCTGACTTTTGCCGCCCAGACCACCGACCCGGGTGCAGGAAGCAGCCTTGCCACCAACAAGGTGCTCATCGTATACCAGTAAGGAGGTGAAACTTCAAAATGGCAAAAGCAGTTTATGTGGGCGTCGGAAGCAAAGCCCACAAGATGAAAAAAGCCTACATCGGCATCGGCGGTAAGGCCCGCAAGGTCAAGAAGATGTACATCGGTGTCGGAGGCAAGGCGAGGCTGTGCTACAGTGCAGAGGCTGACAAATTCGGCATGGCAGCATCGCTGAGCAAGGCTAGAAGTCTGCTTGCCGGAACGACAGTTGGCGGATATGCCCTGTTCGGAGGCGGCGGTTATGATAGCGACGCCCGAAAAGGCGAGGCCATAATGGACGCATACAACGCATCTCTCACCCGGACGACTGCAGCTTCCTTGAGCGTGGCAAGGCAAGGATTGACGGCGATAACGCTGGGGAATCACGCACTATTCGTCGGTGGACGAAGCGGAGACACGTCCTTTGGTACGGTGGATGTCTACGATGCATCTCTTACCCGGACGACCGCTACAGAGCTGAGTATTGCCCGATATGACAGTGCCGCAGCAGTTGTAGGCTCCTATGCGTTGTTTGCTGGCGGCAGAGGGCGGAATGGCATATTTACAATGGCGCAGCCCGCCGTAGATGCATACAACACGTCTCTCACCCGGACGACTGCAACTCCGATGCCCAGTAAGGTATACGCCTGTGCAGGAGGCACAGTCGGAGGTTATGCAGTGTTTAGCGGCGGCAGCGACATAAACTCGGATTCGACTCTTGTTGAAACCATTGGGGGTATGGAGATAGTGCGCGCATATGATTCGTCTCTTACGTCCAGTCAGGCCACGCCCTTGAGTTGCCACAGAGCAGTCCATTCCGCCGCAACCGTCGGGAATCATCTTCTTTTTGCAGGAGGATACAACAGCACTACGGGAAAATACCTCTCCACAGTAGAATCGTATGACGCCTCGCTGACCCGAAGCACTGCCGTCGAATTGAGCAGCGCAAAGACCGCCCTGGCCTCGGCCACAGTGGGCGAATACGCAATGTTTGCAGGTGGCTATAAAGGCAACAGCGATGCAGCCTATGTGGCAACGGTGGATGCATACAACACCGCGTTAACCAAGACGACTATGCCAGACTTGAGTGTCGGACGGCATGGCCTTGCATCTGCTGTAATTGGAGATTATGCGCTGTTCGCAGGCGGTATCTCAAAAATCAGTAGCACGATAGACAAATATCAGGATGTCGTCGATGTCTATTCGGCGTAATGAAAGGAGAAATCAAAATGGCACGATACAAAATTTACGACAACAAATCTGACGTCATCACCCCGGTGGGCGAGAAGCTCACCGCTGAGCAGTGGCTGGATCGTTACCAGTGGGGCCGCTACACCAAGATGATCGTGGGCGGCGGCATCATCAACGGCAGCGTCGCGCTGGTCTTCGACGACGAGGTGGAGCGTTACCGCAAGGCGGGCTGCGATTTCAGTGCCTGCACCACTGACGAGGACTATCTGGCCGCCATCGAGGCGTTCGAGGATAACCCGCCCGTGGCAGACGCCGGCGTCTCCGACCAGACCCGCATTGCGGACGCTCTGGAAGACATGGTGGCGCTGAGCCTGCCAGACGCAGAATGAGAAAGGAGAACGAAGTTATGAGCAACAAGGAAAAACTGACCGAGCGCTGGACGCAGGGCCGCATCTCTGAGGCGATGCTGCGGGTGTATGTGCGCAAGGGCATTATCTCGAAGGCGGATTTCGAGGAGATCTGCGGGAAGAAGTACTAAACAAAAAGCAGCCGCTCGAATGAGTGGCTGCTCCGGAAATGGAGATTATTTATCTCTGTAGTGGGAACCGCACTGGACGATTTTGACTACATTCCCATCAATTCGGTAAACGATACGGTTTGCATCGTCGATACGGCGGCTCCAATAGCTGGACAGGTCTCCGCTGAGGCGCTCGGGCTTGCCGATGCCTTCATAACTGTTTCGGTCAATGTCCTTCAGGAGCTGCAGGATGCGCTTGAGCACCTTGCGGTCCTGCGTTGTCCAGTATTCAAAATCTTCCCATGCTTCCTCTGTCCACGCCTTAATCATCCAAATCGACCTCGTGGATGGTGCCGCCGGTCGCTTCCATCTCCGCGATGGACTTACGCAGACGAGCCTGGTTCTGCTCAGAGTAGAACGGGTCCACCGAAAGCTCGAAAGGCAGGCGCTGTTCACGGGTCATCTTCTTGGCCAACATGGTGACAGCAGTGGACATGGACATCCCAAGTTCATTGCAGATGTGGTCGAAATTGTTTTTCAAATCATTATCCATACGGATGCTGACAGTGGTCTGTGCCATAGTATCACGCTCCTTCTGAATACAATGTAGCACATATGCGATACAATGTCAATCAACAAAGCAAAAAGAAAGGATGAAGAAATTGGCAATCAGAGAATATTCCATGACCCGCGACTCCACCCGGCAGCTCTCGCCCAGCTTCCGCGTCCGCGAGTTCGCCTGCAAGGGCAGCGACGTTGTCCTTATCGACGACGAGCTGGTGGTGCTGCTGCAGTGCATCCGGGAGCACTTCGGCAAACCGGTACATATCACCAGCGGCTACCGCACCGTCGAACACAATGCCGCCGTGGG
>CEAD01014061.1_pt1 | contig 26231 bp, 24 predicted proteins | sample 554861 | NCBI WGS metagenome assembly CEAD01 (sample SAMEA3182053, study PRJEB8094) | gut metagenome | biome: human; feature: gut; material: Stool; isolation source: human stools | place: Canada | collected 2012-10-30
GGTCCATGAGCTTCTGGGAGGGCGTTGACGTAAGGGGCGACGCTCTCTCTCTCGTCGTCATCGACAAGCTTCCCTTTGCGCCGCCCGACGACCCAATTGTTTCTGCGCGCTCGGATGCGATCCGCCGCAGGGGCGGGAGTCCCTTCGGGGTCTATGCGCTCCCCGAGGCCATCATTTCCCTCAAGCAGGGCGCGGGCCGCCTCATCCGGTCGGAAACCGACCGCGGCGTCTTCATGCTATGCGACGCGAGAATCGCCGAGAAGAGTTACGGCAAGTCCGTCATGAAGAGCCTTCCGGACTTCTTCAGAACGAGAAATCTCGAGAAGGCCATTCAATTCTTCAAGGACCCGAAGCGCTGGCACGAGTCGCTCTATCAATGAGTTTTTCTCAGGCTTCGGCTTCAAAGATGCCGACGACCTCAAGGTGCATGGCGCCTGGGAACATGTCGACCGGCGTGACGGAGCGAAGCCTGAGGCCGGAGGGCGAAAGCTCTGCCGCATCGCGCGCGAAGCTCTTCGGATTGCAGGAAATGTAGGCGAGACGCCTGGCGCCCGATGCCTTCAGGAGTTTCCCGAGCGCTTCCGCGGCGCCGCCGGCGAGGCCCTGGTATGCCGGGTCGGCGATGACGAGGGTCGGAGCAAAGGCTTTTACGTCCTCGCGTTCGAGCGCCATCTCAACGGGGAGCGCGAGAAACTCGGCGTTCCCGAGGTGATTAGCGCGGGCATTCGTGCGGGCGCACTCAATCGAGTGGGAAACGCGCTCAATGCCGAGTGCTTTTCGGGCCCGCCGTGCGGCGAGAAGCGTCAGGGTGCCGACGCCGCAGTAGAGGTCGAGCACCCGGTCGTCTTCGGTAATTCCGAGTCGGTCGAGCGCAAGGCTGTAGAGCACCGGCGTCTGCGGGGTATTCACCTGCAGAAAGGTTTCGGCGCCGATTGAAAAGGCGAGGTCAAGGAGCTTCGCTTCAATCCCGGATTTCCCAAGGAGCACGCGGGTTGAGCCGGGCGCAAAGGAAAGGACGGCGCTCCCCGGCGCTTCATGGAGGTTGAGGAGCAGCGCGGTGAGTCCGATGGGCGCGAGCGCGTCGATGAGCTTCTTTTCCAACGCAGCAAAATCAGCCGCAAGCCTTCTCACGACGAAGACGGCCATCCGTTCGCCAGTTTCCGGGGCTTCGCGCAGGATCAGGGTTCTCAAAATCCCTTCGTCCGTGCGTTCGCTCCAGGGGGCGAATGCGGGATCGGTGAGGAATGGGGCGAGCGTCCGGGCGGCATCTTCCATCCACTTCGGCGTCTGGGGGCACCCTTCCGCAGGCACCAGTTCCTGCGAGCGCGCGCGGAAGTAGCCGAAGTGCGGGATGCCGTCGAGAACGCCCGGATAAAGCACGGCTTTGTTGCGAAAGCCTCTGAGCTTTTCCTCGGGGAGGCCGACCGCGGCTTCGACGACGGGGGCGTTTTCAGCGTCCAGAAGTCCCTGAGCGCGCAGCGGTTCCACGACGAGAAGATCGCGCTTGAGTTCGAGCTCTTTTGAGTAATTGAGCCGCGCCATGGGGCATCCGCCGCAGTCGCCGGCGAGGGCGCAGCGGTCGTGCGCTCTATCGGGAGAGGCGGCAAGCGTTTCAAAGGATTCGGCGAGCCCCCGGCGGCCGCCCGGCTGCGGAGGCCGGGCGGCGAGAATGATTTCGTCGCCCGGCAGCGCACCCGGAACAATGACTTCGAGTCCGTCGGGCAGGCGAACAAGGCCGGCGCCGCCCGCATCCATGCCGGTCACGCGGATCGGACCGGCAGAAAGCAATGGCGCGGCAGCCTTCGAACAATTCCTTGCGCCTTTCTTCACGGGAGAACCATGAGCGGAAGGCAGTAGATGACGGCTTCAGCAGCGATGACGGCGGCAACGACGCCGCCCAGGTACTTCAGAAGCCCCCGGCCAGCATCCTCAAGGAAAACGCGGCGCTCCTCGAAATGGAGCTTTAAAGCGAGTCCGCGGATGTGGCGCCAGACGAGCATGATGCCGATGAGCGCAAAGAAGGTAATGAGGAGCGCGACGCAGGCGATGTTGTAGATTATCCCCGCCCACCAGGGATGGGCTCCCTGAATGAAGGTGAGCAGTACGGCGAGGACGAGCGCGATGCCGCTCCCGCCGAGCCAGACATTCCGGTGGTCGTTCCATTCCTTGGTGATGGCATTGTCGAGGCATGCGCGGCCTCCGCCGAGGCTGGAGAGCGAAAGAAGAGGCTCCGTGGAAGCGGATTTGGAGTCGGTCATCGGGAAAGGGTCTCCGTTGATTTGGGATCCCATAAGAATAGTGCTTCCGGCGGCAATTGAGCGCCGGAAGCACGGACAAGCTCGGGAACTGAAGAAAGGATCAGAGGGAGCTGAGGGCCACAACCGCCACGAAGAGCGGCGCGCAGAAGCCCATAAGGATGCGGATCGTCGTGAGGACGGAGCGCGGCAGCATGCGCGTCGTCTGCAGTTCGCGCTGCATGGCGGGCCAGGCAATCCAGGCCGCGGCAATGGCGATGCCGAAGGAGGAGAGCGGCATGCCGACGTTCGAGGTGACGTAGTCGAGGAGGTCGAAAATGTTCTTGCCGAAGAACTTTACGTCGGCCCAGGGTCCGAAGGACATGTTGGCGGCGAAGCCCACGAGGGCGCAGCCCGCAAGGGTCGCAAGGATCGCCGTGCGGCGCGTGAGGCGGCATTCCTGAACGAGGAGCGTCGCGCAGGCTTCGAGCATCGAGACCGACGAGGTGAGCGCCGCGACCGTCAGGCAGGCGTAGAAGGCAATCGCGAAGCCGTGGCCGAAGGGCATCTGCGCGAAGACCGCAGGCATCGTCACGAAGGTGAGGCCGGGGCCTGCAGCCGGGTCGAGATTGAAGGCGAAGACGGCAGGCATCACCATGAGGCCGCCGAGAATGGCCGCCATGATGGCGAGGAACGCCACCCAGGCCACGGAAGAGGGCAGATCCGCCTTGGGGTTGAGGTAGGAGCCGTAGGTGATCATCGTCCCGGCGCCCAAGGAGAGCGAGAAGAAGCAGAAGCCCATGGCGTTGAAGAGCGCGCTTCCGTTGAAATCTTCCCAGCGGGGCGTGAAGAGAAATTCGACGCCCTTCCAGCCGCCCGGGAGCGTGACGCCGCGGACGATCAGGATGAGCATCAGGATGAAGAGTGCGGGCATCAGGATCTTCGCGACCTTTTCAATGCCCTTCTCAATGCCGTTCATCACGACGTAGGCCGTGACGGCAAGGAAGAGGAGCAGGTACCCGTAGGAGTCGAAGGCGTTCGAGACGAAGCCGCCGAAGTATTCGCCGAGCTTCGCGGTATCCGTGATGAGGCCGTTTCCGAGCACGGCGTCCCAGAGGTACTTGAGGCACCAGCCGCCGACTGCGGAATAGAAGGAAAGAATCAGGAAGACAGTGAAGACGCCGATGCCGCCGAAGATGCCCCAGGGCTTTCCGGCCACGCGGTTCAGGCTCCCCACGGCGCCCTGACGGCCGGCGCGCCCCATTGCAAACTCAGCAATGAGCAGCGACACGCCGATCGTGAGCGTAAAGAAAATGAAGGGCAGCATGAAGACGGCGCCGCCGTTCGTTCCTGCCATGTAGGGGAATTTCCAGATGGCGCCGAGACCCACCGCGGATCCGGCGGAGGCGAGAATGAAGCCGAGGCGCGAGCCCCAGCCGCCGGTTGTCATGTTCTGCGACATGATGTGTTCTTCTTGATAGTTGAAAAAATCGAGGGGCAGTATGTATTGTTGCCGGTTTAAAGTGTGTAAGCCTGAGATCTTAGCAAGCCGCTCATTAGGAGCGCCTTTAGGAATAAGACTTAGGGCATCTCTCCCCTCCTCTACTTAGAAGAGACCGATGCCCTTGGCCGCTACCACCAGAATGAGAAGCGGCGCAAGAATGCCGGCAAAGAGCCTGAAGGCGCGAAGCGCCCAGGGGCGCCAGGAGGCATTCATGGAGAGTTCGGCTTCCGTGGTTTTCCAGGACACGAAGCACGCAACGAAGGCAATCCCCATGCAGCCGATCGGCATGCCGATGTTGGAGGTGACGTAGTCAAGGAGATCGAACGCGGTTTTCCCGAAGAGCTTCACGTCCGAGAGCGGACCGAAGGAGAGCGCGCAGACGATGCCGATGAGGCCGAGAACCGTGGAGACGAGAAGCACGGAAGTGCGGCGCTTGAGTCCATGGCGGTCGACGAAGTGCTGCGAGGTCATCTCCAGAATCGAGATGGCCGAGGTGAGCGCTGCGACAAAGAGGCATAGGAAGAACGCGACGGCAAAAATGTCGCCGAAGGGCATTCTGCCGAAGACGGCGGGCATTGTTGCAAAGGTGAGGCCGGGGCCGGCATCGGGCGAAAGCCCGAAGGCGAAGACGGCCGGCATGATCATGAGGCCGCCCAGGATGGAGGCCATGACCGCGAGGCAGACAATCCAGACGGTGGACGGCCCGATGCTTACCTTGTCGGAGAGGTAGCTTCCGTAGTTCATCATGGAGCCCGAGCCCACGGAGAGCGAGAAGAAGGCAAAGCCCATGGCGTTCAGAAGCGCCTCACCCGTGAAGGCTTCCGGGTCGGGCTTGAAGAGGAACCTGACGCCCTCCATCGCGCCCGGGAGCATGAGTCCGCGGACGATGAGGACGAGCATCAGGATGAAGAGGAGCGGCATGAGGATCTTCCCCACGCGCTCGATCCCTTTTTCCACGCCTGCGAGCACGACGGCTGCCGTGGCGGAAAGAAAGAGAACGTGGCTTCCGACCGACTGAATCGGGTCGGCGGCAAAAGCCTCAAATGCGCCGCGCATGACTGAAGGATCCGTGACGGTCGCGCGCCCGAGGAGCGCCTCGATCAGATAGCGGACGCACCAGCCGCCCACCACGGAATAAAACCCAAGCACCAGAGCGCCGGTCGCGACCGAAATGAGGCCGATGATGCCCCAGCGTTTGCCGCCGATCTTTCTGAAGGCCGTGCCTGCGCCGCCCCTTGCGTGCCGCCCCATGCACATTTCGGCCATGAGGAGCGCGAGACCGATGGTGAGCGAGAAGGCAATGGTGGGGAGCATGAAGATGGAGCCCCCGTTCGTGCCCGCCATGTACGGGAACTTCCAGATGGCTCCGAGACCGACCGCCGAACCTGCCGACGCGAGGATGAATCCGATTCTGGACGACCAGGCGGAGCGATTCACTTCCTGAGACATTGAAAAAATCCCGAAAAACAATGAATTTTTGATTGTAGCGGTATTTCCGCGCTCCTAAGGGTGATTGAAGGGAAACCCGGATTCCACTGCTGCACAAAGAAGACGGGCGGCTCTCGTCGTTTGAGCCGCCCGTTTTGAAGGGAAGAACCGTTTGGGGCTCAGGGTTTACATCAGACCTGTGATCAGCACCGCAAGGACGAGGAGCGGCGCGAGATAGCGCATGGTGAAGTGAAGCGCCGGCATCCAGGAGGGTGCGGGAGCGCCGCCTGAAATATCCGATTCAACACGGCTCCAGCAGCGGAATCCCGCAAGAAAGAGAATGACGAGACCGCCGATGGGAAGCGAAAGATTGCTCGTAAAGAAGTCGAAGATGTCGAAGAAGGTCTTCGTACCGAAGAATGTGACGTCGGAGAGAACGCCGAAGGAAAGGCAGGGGAGTGCCCCCACGACGGCGAGCGCAATCGTGGAGACCACCGCCGCCTTCGGGCGCGTGTAGTTCTTTTCGTCCACGAGGAAGGCGACGATGATTTCAATCATCGAGACCGACGACGTGATCGCCGCCACCGCGAGGCAGAGGTAGAAGATCACGGCGAAGATCTGCCCGCCGGGGAGCTGCGCGAAGACTGCCGGCATCGTGATGAAGGTGAGGCCGGGGCCCGCCGTCGGATCCAGACCGAAGGCGAAGACGGACGGCATGATCATGAGTCCGCCCATGAGGGACGCGATGACCGCGAGGAAGGCAATCCAGACGCAGGAGCGCACGAGGTTCGTCTTCGCATTGAGGTAGGAGCCGTAGGTCATCATGCAGCCGCAGCCCACGCAGAGCGAGAAGAAGGTGAAGCCCATCGCCTGCAGAAGACCCGAGAGCGTGAAGGCATCGGGATCGAATTTGAAGAGGAATTCCACCCCTGCCCAGGCGCCGGGAAGCATGAGGCCTCTCACGATCACGACGAGCATCAGGATGAAGAGAAGCGGCATGAGGATTTTGCTCACGCGCTCAATGCCCTTCGTGACGTCGAAGGCCACGATGAGGCCGTTCAGCACCAGGAAGAGCCACTGGAACCCAAGCGCCGTCACCGGGTTCGCGGTGAATTCGGCAAAGTGGGCGCCGAGCTGCGACTGGTCCGCAATCAGCCCCTGGCCCACGAGCGCTTCGCAGAAGTAGGATAGCGTCCAGCCGCCGATCGCCGAATAAAACGACAGAACGAGAAAGCCCGTGACGACGCCGAGGTAGCCGGCCGGGAGAAAGGCTTTGCCGGCAAGGCGCCGGTAGGTCGTGACGATGCCGCCTTTGCCGAGGCGTCCCAGAGCGATTTCTGCAATGAGAAGCGCGAGGCCCACGGTGAAGGTGAGAAGAATGTAGGGGAAGAGGAAGACGCTCCCGCCGTTCGTGCCCGCCATGTACGGGAACTTCCAGATGGCGCCGAGGCCGACGGCCGCACCCGCGCTTGCGAGCACGAAGCCGATGCGGCTTGTCCAGGTGATGCGTTCATTCGTCATTTTTTGCCTGAGCCTTTTTTGTTCTGCTTAAAAAACATCTCTGACAGCAAGCTGTCACCCCGAATGATGAAAATGAACAAGTTCGCTTAGATTGTTAAGTAAAATCGTGCATTTTCATGAAAAATAGTGGAAAGCCTGAGGGCCGCGCAGAAGGAGCGAGCCTGCTTTCAGGGAATCATACGGAGGATCGGAGGCAAAAAGTGTTCTCGGTGCTTCAGGAGCCTGCGGAGACGCTTTGATCGAAAGCAGACTCCCGGGCGCTTTCCAACGGTTCTTAAAGGAAAAGTCCCTGATACATCGTCGTGAGGACGAGGATCGGCGCGAGAACGCCGAGGACGACGCGGATGGCGGAAAGAATCCCCGGCGGTATGGGTTTCGCAGCCGTCAGCTCCTCCTTCATCGCGGGCCACGCCTTCCAGGCCATGAGCGCGGCAACGGCGAGGCCGCCCACCGGCATCATGAAGTTCGTGCAGACAAAGTCGAAGAAGTCGAAAAAGTTCCGTCCGAAGAGCGTGAATTCGTTCAGTTCCCCGAAGGAGAGCGCGCTCAGGGAACCGAGAAAGAAGAGGAGCACGAAGCTCGCGATGGTTGCCGTGCTTCTCGAGAGGCGCCACTCGTTGTGAAGAAAGGCGACGACCACTTCAAGAAGCGACACCGAGGAGGTCAGAGCGGCAACGAGCAGACAGACGTAGAAGATTGCGGCGAAGATGCACCCTCCCGGAATGTGCGCGAAGATCATCGGGAGCGTGATGAAGACGAGTCCCGGTCCCGCATCCGGAGCGACGCCGAAGGCGAAGACGGCGGGCATCACCATGAGGCCGGCAAGGAGCGACGCCTGAATCGAGAGAAGCGCCACCCAGAGCGATGAGAGAGGAATGTCGGCGCGCTTCGGGAGATAGGTGCCGTAGGTGATGAGAATGCCCGCGCCAAGGGAGAGCGAAAAGAAGGTGTAGCCCATCGCGCTCAGGATCGCCCCGGGCGAGAGGTCTTCCGGCTTGAAGCTCAGGAGGTACTTCACGCCCTCCATGGCCCCGTCGAGCGTGAGTCCCCGGATGATGACGGCGAGCATCATCACGAAGAACATCGGCATGAGGAGTTTCGAAGCGCGCTCGATTCCCTTCTCGATGCCGCAGCCGACAGTGATCGCCGTGAGGGAGAGAAAGGAAAAAAGCCAGGCAATGTTGATCCAGCCGGTAGAGACGATTTCCCTGAAGTCGCTTCTTAATGTCTGCGCATTCTCTGTAACAACGCCCGTCGTCAGGGACTGGGCCAGGTAGGCGACGCACCAGCCGCCGACGACGCTGTAGTAGGCAAGGATCAGAAAGGAGGTGAGCACTGCGAAGGCGCCTAAGAGCGCAAAGGGTCTTCCCCCGATGCGGCGCATGGCGCTCACGGCCGAACCCCGGCCGCGCCGGCCGATCGCAAACTCAGCCATGAGGAGCACGAGGCCCGTCGTGAGCGTGAAGACGACGTAGGGAAGAATGAAGGCTCCTCCGCCGTTGGCGCCGGCCCAGAAAGGGAATTTCCAGATGGCGCCGAGGCCGATCGCAGAACCGGCCGAAGCGAGAATAAAGCCGAGGCGCGAGCTCCATTGCACGGAAGCCGCAGCGTTCGCAGTGGACATGAAGAGATGGAAAAGGAAGCGATGTCCTTGGGTAAAAACGGAGGAAAAGTGTGCAGACGTCTGCGCAGGCCGTGATTGTAACTTTGCGCTACGGAAAAATATCTACTTTTTCTGATTAAAGAGGATTCTATGCCGCAGTTCTGTGTTAAATCTGAAATTTGCATCGAACTCGCTTGATCCGGCAGAAATTCAGCGCGTTTCTGCGCGTCAACACCTCGAAAAGAAACGTTGCAGATGCTTGAAGCTCAGACGTTCCTCATGCCTCATAGTTGAAGGAACCAAAGAAAATGGAAATTCTGCCGGGAGACGCGGGAGCATCGGGGTTCTGCTTCTCACCGGCGAATCTTCACAATGCAAAAGGAGATGAAAATGTCGCCGAAATCCGCCGCAACCCGTATGATCCTTGCAGCTGCGCTCTCTACCGGCGCTCTGGCGCTTGGGTTTTCCGATGCAGCAATCGCCATGTCGCGCGTCGCCGAAGCCGGCCTCGTCATGAATGTCGTGGGGGAGGCTTCGAAGACGCTCCCCAATGACGAAGCGTCCCTTACTTTCTCGATTGAAGCCCAGACGAAGGATTCCGCCGCCGCGACGGAAGAGGTCGTGAAGGCAGGCAACGCCGCGATTGAAGCGCTCAAGGTCTTCGGCGACAAGGTCGACGTGAGGACGACGGATTTTTCCACCTGGCCCGTGATGACGAAGGCGAAGGAAGGCGAGGTCTCGCAGATCGGCGCCTGGAGCGCCAGGCAGTCGATCCGCGTGACGGTGCGCGACATTGCGCTCTCTTCCAGGGTTATGGAAGCGGCCGGGAAAACAATGAAGTTTGACGGCGTCTCCTTCTCCGTTTCGCGCCCGGTGCGTCAGGCGGCAACCGATGCGCTTCTCTCGGAAGCCATCAGGAATGCGTCTGACCGCGCCGTGATCGCGGCAAAGTCTCTCGGACTCGGCGAAAAGAACGTCCGCATTGAAGGCATTCAGGTTTCGGGCGCTTCCGGTCCCGGCCCCCGCTACTATGCGCAGCCTCAGGTGCTCATGGCGCGCGCCTCTATGAATGACGTCGCGCCGGTAGTAAGCTCGGGCACGGCGGACGTTGCGCTCACGGTGACGCTTACGGTCCGCATCACTCCCTAAAGGAGAAGGTTGGAAATGGTTCGTTTTGAAGCTGAGGGCGGCGTTGATCCGCTTCTGCGCGCAACGCTCGACAAGGGCGACTCGGTTGCAACGGAGTCGGGCGCCATGGTGGCGATGGATGCGTCGCTTTCTCTTCGAGGGAAGACCCGGGGCGGGTTCCTCAAGTCCATTGCGAGAAAGTTTCTGAACGACGAAACGTTCTTCCAGCAGTGGATTGAAGCCGAGGATGCTCCGGGCACCGTGCTCCTTGCGCCGGCTTTCCCCGGAGACATCCGGATTCTGGATGTGGGTCCCGCCGATTGGATGCTCGCCGACGGGTGCTTCCTCGCTTCGACGGAAGGCGTTGACGTTACGGCCAGAATGCAGGGCATCGGGAGGGCGCTCCTTGCCGACTCCGGCGGATTCTTCATCATGAAGGCTTCCGGCAGCGGCCAGCTCGTCGTTTCGGGCTTCGGGTCCGTGCGCGAGATGGAAGTCCGCCCCGACAAGCCCGTACTCATTGACAACGGCCACCTGGTCGCCTGGGACGCGTCGCTCGACTATGAAATCACGCTGAAGACGAACCGGTCGGGCATTTTCGGGCGCCTCGTTGAGAGTCAGCTCTCGGGCGAAGGCTTCGTGCTCCGCTTTTCAGGTTCAGGCAGGATTCTTGTGAGCTCCCGCAATCAGGGAAGCTTCCTCGACTGGGTCTTTTCGCGGCGGCTAAGAGACAAGGCGGAGAAGGAAAACGAATAGCCGGCAGGCGAACCTTGAATTCTAAGCGGGCGGTCCAATAATCCTGCACGCCTCATGGATACCGCCCGCGAGAGGTACCTCGAAATGACGAGGATTCCTAGCATTCGGGATTAATAGGAAGAGTCTAAAGCTTCTTCCGAAATTTCCCCGAACCGCTCAGGAGACTCGTCATGAACGCCAATCGTCGTATGCTCTTCAAGTCCGCTGCCGCTGCGGCCGCTTTTGCCGCCGTGGGCGCCGCGCACGCCAAGATGCAGCCCGTTTCTCTCAAGGATCGCAAGTTTGAGCCGATCAAACTTCCGCGCCCGATCAGCCTTGCGGCGCTGACCGTCCTCGACGTGTCGCCTGCCAACCAGGTTCTGTAAACCCTTACTTATTTTCCATACAGTTAGGCATCAGTTCACACTAGAAAAAGCATTTCAAAAGCTTTGGGTCGACGCGGATCCGATCTGAGGCGTCTGGGCGATTTCAAAAGAGAACTTAACTCTGCTGACTTCTGTACTTTTCTTCTCTAAGAAGCTTGAATTTAATGAAACTTCAGTGAAATCGTCGACTGTACGATTTTTGACCTCAGAGCCTTTCTGACTCCGTATTCCATTCCGATGCAGCTCGCCCGAGGGATCCATCGCATCGGGAAGATCGAGGCTTCTCAATACGGGCGAAGATCCTTCCCGGGAACTAAGCGGACTGTCTTCGGCAAAAAGATGAAGCAAGCACAGAACGACCTCCAGAGAGTTGCGAACATCTGCCTGCCGCATACCGAAAATCCCCGAATCCAGCAGTTTTTTCGCAGAAGAGGTTGAGGAGTTCGATTCCGTCGCCGCTAAAATAACGAATCCACTAAATTCTCCCGAGGTGAACGAACTTGAACGCCCGCGTCTATCCGCATCCGATCATTGCCCGCGAAGGCTGGCCCATCCTGGCCGGTGCCTTTATTCTCTTTCTCGTGAGCTGGTGGTTGGATCTCGGCATCATCACCTTCCTGATCTTCGTCTTCTTCCTTTTTGCGCTCCAGTTCTTCCGCGATCCCGCGCGCGAAGCGCCGGAAGACCCCCGCGCCGTCGTGAGCCCGGTGGACGGTCAGGTCTGCAAGGTTGAAAAGACTGAAAACCCCGAGACGGGCGAAGCGTGCGTGAAGGTTTCGATCTTCATGAACGTCTTCAACGTGCACAGCCAGAAAGCGCCGGTTGCCGGCGTGGTTGAAAAGGTCACCTACACGCCGGGACTTTTCGTCAACGCCGATCTCGACAAGGCATCGACGGAAAACGAGCGCAATGCCGTGACGGTCCGCATGGCTGACGGCCGCCGCATTACCTTTATTCAGGTTGCCGGCCTCGTTGCCCGCCGCATCATCTGCTACGCCACGGTCGGTCAGGAACTTGCCCGCGGCGAGCGCTACGGCTTCATCCGCTTCGGCTCCCGCGTCGACGTGTATCTCCCGACGGATGCCGAGATCACGGTCGGCATCGGCGACAAGGTGACGGGCGTGATGTCGACCATCGCCCGCATCTAAAAGTCATCAGCTGGAGGTGCTCTCTCAATCTGAGGGAGCGCTGGCCGCGAAAAAAGCCGCATCGGAGGAATCCGGAATGCGGCTTTTGTGATGTTTGGGCTTTGGAATTACTTCTCGACGATCTTGTGGTTTTCCACGAGCAGTTCCGTGTGCGGCACGCCCGCATATTCCCGTACGGGAGCGTCGGATTTGTCTTCGGGAGTCTTTGCCTTCTCCCGGTTGTCCCGTACGAGCATCTTCGTGGTCGAAAGAATGGAATTGCGCCGCATGGCAAGCCAGCCGTCCAGGAGGAGCGAGTCCTCGAGCATGACGGTGACGGTCCAGGCAAGCGTGCCGTCCTCAAGGGGCTTTTCCACAATGGTCTGCGTGGTATTGAAGGGCGTTTCGGAGAGATTCTTGATGAGGGTCGGATCGTCCGTGAGGAGTTCGAGCTTCACCGTGCGTCCCTGCGAGTAATTGAAGGGGGCGTTCGCCGTGTAGTCCTCAAGATCGAAATTCTCGGGGCGCTCGAATTCGACGCAGCTCACGGTAGCCGCTTCGATGCGGTGCATGGCGAGGTGACGGTAGTCGCTGAACTTCTCAAACTGGCAGACAAGGTACGTTCTGACATCCTGCTGCACGAGACCGAGGGGCTTCACGTTAGCTTCGAGAACCCGGTCGCGGGCGTTGCGGTAGCGGATGGAGATCATCCGGTCCTCGAGGAGCGCTTCCGTCACGGCATCGAAAACCTGCCGGGAAATCTGCGGCGGAAGGAAGGAAAGCGCCGGACTCACCACCTTCACTTTCCTCAGCCACGAGGATGCCCGGCTCGAGGCCTGTGCTTCGGTGCTCTTTCGCGCATCGCGAAAGAGAGGCCGCAGTCCGGAAAGAACGCTCGAGGGAAGAAGATAGTGCAGGTACTCATCGGCAAGCCGCAGAAGGAGCGTTTCCTGGGGGCCGAGCACCGGAAAATGAAGTCCTCGGCCGGCCGTATCCCACTGGAAGCCGTAGGGACGCGAATCCATGTTCGCCTTGATGGGGAAGAGCTGCGGATTCTCGCGGATCGTCTTCATGTAGCGCTCGAGCGTGCGGCGCTGGAGAGGAATACCGTTGGCGGCGAGCTGATTGCGGATCTGCGTCATCGTGATCCAGCGATGCTGAGGGATGAGCTCAAGGATGCGGATCATCACGAAGGCTTCATTAAGCGAGGATCTGGCGTTTACTTCTTCGGACATGGTTTTGGTAGTCAGATTTCAATAATGTGTTTTTCCTTCGCGGAGGATAGCTCAGCGCTTCGCCTTCCTGTTGGATCACGGAAACGAAAAACTCCCGGCCTTCGGTCGTGAAGGACGGGAGTTTTGAGAAATCTTCTGCGGGATTCGTTCGTTTTAGAATCAGGCAGCAGTCTTTTTCGCGGCTTCCTCTTTTTCGAGCTGAGCCTGCTGTGCGGCAAGGTCGGCCTGAATCGGATTCGGGCGGCCTCTCCACCAGCACCAGAACTCGTAGATGTAGCCCGAGAGCGCGTAGATGCAGAAGAGGACGAAGATCGAGAGCGAAACGTTGCTCGAAATGACGATGAAGGCGAGCGAGGCGACGACGATCACCCAGAAGGGAATTGTGCGCACGACGGCGTAGCTCTTGCCCGAGAAGAAGGGAGCGTTGCTCACCATCGTGAGGCCGGCGTAGAGCGTCACCACGAGCGCAATGGTGCCCTGGTGCGGAAGGAGCCAGTCGGGCAGTCGGTTTTCGACCGCAAGCCAGACGAAGCCGCAGACCAGCGCGGCGGCAGCCGGCGAGGGAAGCCCCTGGAAGTAGTTCTTGCTCACGACCCCGACGTTGCAGTTGAAGCGCGCAAGTCTCAGGAGCGCGCAGAGCGCGTAGATGAAGGCCGTGGCCCAGCCGAGCTTGCCGAGCTCAACGAGCGAGAATTCGTAGACGATGAGCGCCGGCGCAATGCCGAAGCTCACCGCATCGGCAAGGCTGTCCATCTGGACGCCGAATTCCGACTGAGTGTGCGTGAGGCGCGCGACGCGCCCGTCCATGCCGTCAAAGAGCATGGAGAAGAAAACCGCAATGGCGGCAACGGAGAAGTTGCCGTTCATCGCCTGGATGATGCCGTAGAAGGCTGCGAAGAGCGCAGCCGCAGTAAAGGCGTTCGGGAGCACGTAGATGCTCTTCGACTTCACCGCCTGAAGGCGGCGCTGACCGATGGAAGCAAGACTCTCGCGGCGAGGCGTATTGGGTTCTGTCATAAATCTCTGCTGCCGGCCCCGAAAAGGATGCGGCAGGAAAATGAAGTAATGGCACCGTCCGGACGCATGCCGGGCGGTCGCGGTACGGGGCACATTTTAGCGGCTCGGCGCTTCAATCTTGCATGCCGGCAAGCCTGACATCTGGTTTCAGACCGTTACTCGTCTGGTGAGTAAACAAGGTCTCCGTTCGGGTTGCGGGGAAACCCTGCATTCTCAAAAGCAATGTCCTCAATGGAATCTATGGTATTTGGTTTATGGCTGCGGGCGCAGGAAAAGTTTTCTTCTAAAATCTACGCCATCAGGAATTTATGCTCCCGAGGTGACTCATGTCCTTTCTTTTTGCTCCGCCCGCTCAGGCGGTGATTCCGGTTCAGGATGAACGCTATGAATTCTTCCCCGTCAACCGCGTTTACGGCGCCGCGAGAAACTATGCGGCTTCGGAAGCGGCCCGGGCTGAAAAAGCGGGTTCCGTTCCGCCGCTCTTTCTGAAGGCTGCCGATACGGTGACGCCGGTGCGGGATGGAGAGACCTATGAATGGGTGATGCCTCCCCGCACCGCAAAAATGGTGCCGGAGTTCGAGCTGGTTGCCTGCCTCAGCAAGGGCGGACGCAACCTTTCGGTCGAGGAAGCCGAAAAGTGCATCTGGGGCTGGTGCGTCGGATTCGACTTCACGCGCCGTCTTGCGCCCGAGGACCTTCCCGCGGGCGGCCCCTGGGATCTTATGAAGACGCTCGACGGCGGGGCTCCCGTTTCTGCCGTGCGTCCTGCCTACCGCACGCCGCTCCCCGCGCCCTCTGAAATCTATCTCTATGAGAACAACAATAAGGTTCAGTCGGCAAGCACGAGCTTCATGATCGCGTCGCCTGCGGAGCTGATCGCCCTCATTTCCCGCTATTGGGAAGTGCGTCCGGGCGACCTCATCTTCACGGGCGCTCCCGTGAACGTGCCTGAAGCTCATGTCGGCGACGTCTTTGAGGGCGGCGTCAACGGCGTCGGAAAGCTCCGCGTAAAGATCGCTGCGGGCGAATAAGCTCTGAAAGCTTCCCGCACCGCGTGAGGCGCGGGATCAAATGCGAAAAAACGAAAGGGCCGGTTCATGCTGACCGGCCCTTTCGCGCAATTGAAGCGATGGAGAGGCTTATTCGCCGCTCGTGCCTTCGGATTCGATGACCTCGCGGTTGGCGGCAGTCTTGCCGGTTTTGAGGCCGGCCACCGCTTCGCGGGCCTGGTCGGCCACAGCGGAATGGCTCTGAGCCTGGAAGACGCGCAGCGACCCCAGAACGCCGCCCATAAGGACGAGAAAGCCGATCGTCATCGAGAGGGTCGGCATTTCGCCGCGCCAGATGAGCGCGTAGACGACCGCAAAGACGGATTCAAAGACGATGAGCTGTCCGCCGAGCGCTGCCGGAAGGAGCTGACTCATGCGGTTCCAGCAGACCATGGCCACCCACGAGCAGAGAAGGCCGATCGTGAGGGCGACGCCGAGGAATTTCCAGGGCGCGGCGCCCATAAGCGTGACGTTCGTATCCATGAAGCCGGCAGGCCAGGCGAGAACGGCAAAGAGCCCGAGCGCGAGGGGAAGCACCGTCACGCCCTGGAGCGCCGTCCAGGCGCCGGTGCTGTGCTGCGGGTGCTTGAGGAGCCACTCGGCATTCATGATCGAGAACCAGGTCCAGGAGACGACGGCTGCAAGGCCGAACCCGACGCCGATCCAGTATTCCTCGCCGCCCGTGGCGGAAGCTTTCGCGGCATTCTCAAATTCAGTCAGGTTGGCGACGATGAGGCCGAGGAAGATGACCGCAAGGGGCGGAAGAATTTTGCTCCAGGGCACGGCCGAGTCAGAACCGGCGTAGCGGATGTTGGAGGCAATCGCAACGAGGACCGGAATCACGGCCATGAACATCCCTGCGAGCGGAGCGCCCGCCAAGCGGATGCAGATCGTGAGGAGGCAGTAGAAAAGGACGTTTCCGAAGAGCGGAAGCTTGAAGGCCTGCCAGATGTCGGCGCGCGAAAAAGCCTTGAGTTCCTTGCGGAAGACGCAGAGGAAGGGAAGCGAAATCACGCCGAACGCAATAAAGCGCGAGAGCGCGACGAGCACGGGGTTGTATTCAGGAACAACGAGCGGGGCAATGTAAATGAGACCCCAGAGGGCCCCGGCGGCAATGCCGAGGAGGACGCCGATCAGCATGGGCAGTCTTTCCCTAATTCGCGACCATTCGTCTTTCACCCGAATGATCTGGATTTCTTAGTCGGACGGAAGCTGCTTGAAAGAGGGAGTTTCGATAGATTCCGCCGAAGGTCAAGCTGACCCGGAGCTTCGCCTCGGAGAGGCTGGTCGTGAAGCGCTCGCGTCAGCCGCTTTTCAATCCGTGGAAAAGCGATCCGTTGGATCGGAAGCGAGTGCGGTCGGGGAGGAAAAAGGGAATTTCATGCTCCCCGGAAGCATCATCAACTCCTCGGAAGATGCTCCGCAGTGCTCTGATCTTTCGGATATTTCAATCCTAACACTGCATTGATATTAAGCGAAGCCCTTTAAGGGTTATCGATAGAATCTAAGAGGAACGCGAGATGTGAGGAGATTGAACACCGGGAGAAGCCCCAGAATCAGTATGTGCCCCATTTTTTTTGTACGTGTAAATACGTATTTTCGAAAATTTCAATGGAATCTGAGCGTCTTATCGCCTTTCCTGGCAGAGACGCGGTCTTCTTGTCAGGATAGAAGAGTCAAGGTCACTCTTTCAGAAGCTTCGCTTCCGGCGCGTTCCTCTCGTATTCGCGTTCGAGCTCGTCGGCAAGAAGCGATACGGCGGCCGCATAGAAGTAGCTTCGGTTGTAGCGGAGAATGGCGGCGAAGGAGGATGTGCCGATGTAGTAGTCGACGCCCTTTTCGTTCGACGCCTTGATCCAGGGAAGGTCGACGAGGAGCGCGGGTTCATTCTCAGCTAGCGGCAGCGCTTCGAGGGGCTTCACGCCGGCCTTCAGGAGCGCTCCGGCCGTGGTGTGCGTTTTGATGCCGCCGGAACCGGTGGCCTTGAAGATTTCAGGCGTCGCGGAAACGCGGTAGAGGGGACGCTCGCCCCGCGCCCAGCCGTGAGCGAGAAGGAAGTTCGCAACCGAGGCGATGCCGTCGGCTTCGTTCCCGACGATATCGATATGGCCGTCCCCGTCGCCGTCCTTGCCGTAAGCCTTGAGCGACGACGGCATGAACTGGCCGAGCCCCATGGCGCCCGCAAAGGAGCCCGAGACGGCAACAGGTTCGATCTGCTGCCGCCAGCAGAATTCGAGGAAGTCCGAGAGTTCGGCGAGGTAGTACTTCGAGCGCCGCGTGTAGTCGAAGGAGAGCGTCATCAGGGCGTCGAGCACGCGAAAGCGCCCCATGTTGCGACCGAAGATCGATTCAACGCCGATGATTGCCGCAACGGCATAGCGCGAGACGCCGGTTTCGGCTTCCACCCGGTCGAAAACGCCCCGGTTGTCCTCGAGAAAGTCAGTCCCCCTGCGAATGCGTTCACTGTTGACGAGGTTTCGTTCGTAAAGGAGAAAGTTCTTCTCTGCCGTCGTCTTTTTGTTGGCATTGGGCCGCGGCGTGGTGTACTTCTCTGAGAGCGGCGAATAGCGCGCGACGGCGACTCCCGCCTCGAGCCAGTCGAGGGGGATGCCGCGCTCAGCGGAAAGCTTTTTAATGAAGGCCTGCACGTCCGGGCGCTCGGCATAGTCCGAGGCTGCGGGACTTCCGCTCACGGGACTGATGGCCCGGGGTTCCGGAATCTTCTCTGCTTCGGGGAGTGAGGATTTCGGCTGAGCCGTTTCAGATGTGTTCTCAGTCTTCACCCCGGAAGCCGCTTCAGGCTTCGGAGTCTCGGAGGAAGCAGCCGATTCCGCGAGCGCCGGGGTTTCGAGTCCCCGGGCATCCCGATCTGGCGCGGCGCAGGCGGAGAGCGCGCAAAGGGCGAGCGCGAGCGGAGCGAGGGAAAAGCGGATCGACTGTGCCATGAGGTTTATTGGTTGCGGAATCTATTGTCCGCTTGATTTTAACGGGGAGCTCCGGAGTGCCTCAGGGCAACTCTGCGCCCAATTGTTTCAGAACCTAAGCCCGGGCTTGGAGAGACGCGGCCGCCTCTTTTCTTCTGTGCTAGGCTTTTCGGGATATTCATCCTAGAGCGCTTCCCCGAACGCTTTCTCAACATGCCGTCTTCAGACTGGAAAAGTCTTCCTACCGGATATTTCACGCATCAGCTCGTCAGCCTCCCCAACATGCTCGAGGAGGCGCCCGAGTCGCCCGAGCGCATCGAGGCCATTGAAAACCGCCTGATGCTCGGCGGTTTCGGCGACAGGCTGCGGCGCGTCGAATGCGGGCCGGCTCCGATGGAAGCCGTGCTCCTCGCGCACGATGCGGACTATGTGGACGCTCTGGAAAAGGCCTCTCTCGGGGATGAAGCGGCTCTCAGGCGCTTTCAGGAACCCGATACGCAGGTGGGCCGAGATACCTTCGATTGCGCCATGGCAAGCGCCGGAGCGGTGGTGAGAGCTGTGGATGCGGTTTTTGCGCGAACGCTCAAGAACGCCTTCTGCGCGGTGAGGCCTCCCGGACACCATGCGTCGAGGAACCGCGCGAGCGGCTTCTGCTACCTCAACAATGCCGCGATCGGGGCGCTTTGGGCCGCGAAGCGCTACAAGCTCGAGCGCGTCATGGTGCTCGACTTTGACGCGCACCACGGCGACGGGACGGAGGAGATTCTCGCGGGTCACCCGAACATGCGCTTTCTGTCGGTTTTCCAGTGGCCGCTTTTCCCGCACCGACGCATGGATCCGCAGCCCGCAAATGCGATTTTGTCGCCCCTTCCGGCCGGCGCTGGCGGTGCGGAACTGCGCGAGGTGGTTGAGAAGGTGTGGCTCTCTGAAATTGAGCGCTTCCGCCCTCAGCTCATGATTCTCTCGGCCGGGTTCGACGCGCATGCAGAAGAGCGGATTGCGCAGCTGAAGGCCGCGGAAATCGACTACGCCTGCATAACGAGGCTCCTCGTGGAAGCGTCCTGGAAATACTGCGAAGGGAGGCTCGTAAGCGTCCTCGAAGGCGGCTACGAACTGAGAAGCCTCGGACGAAGCGTCTTCACGCACCTTCAGGGGCTTGTCCGGACGCCGCTCTGACGGAACAAAAGAACACAATCATGGACTCCAAAACGCTGATGCCGGGCGTTCGCCCGAAGGAAGTCTGGGCCTGGTCGGCCTTTGACTTCGCGAATTCCGGGTACACCACGGTGGTGCTCACCGCGGTCTTCAACGCTTATTTCGTTGCGGTTGTTGCCGGGGACGCGCCCTGGGCGACCTTCGCGTGGACCCTCATTATTGCGGCGAGCAATGCGGCGAGCCTCATCCTAATGCCCGTCATCGGCGCCATTGCCGACGCGACCGCCCGGAAAAAGGTCTGGCTCTTTGCGGCAACCCTCCTCGCCGTCGCCGGCACTTTCGGACTTGCCTTCTGCGGACCGGGGACGATTCTTCTCGCCGCGGTCATGGTGATTCTTTCCAACATCGGCTACAACGTGGGCGAAACGCTCAATTCCGCGTTCCTACCTGAAATCGCGCGCCCTGAGGCTGTGGGCAAGGTGTCGGGCTGGGGCTGGTCCTTCGGCTACTGCGGCGGACTCGTGACTCTGGGCGCCTCGCTCCTTCTCGTGACGCAGGCCGGCCGTCTCGGGCTCTCTACCGACTCGGCCATCGCGGGCGCCATGGTGATTAACGCAACGGTCTTCGCGCTCGCGGCCGTTCCGATTTTTGTCGTGCTGAAGGAGCGCGCCGTGCCGCGGCAGAAGGGAGAGAGTTCTTTGGGGAGCCTCTGCCTTGAGAGCTTCCGGGAGGTCGTCCGGACAGCGAAGTGCCTCAGCCAGTACCGGGACTTCGGGTGGCTCGCGCTCTGCGGCTTCCTCTACCAGTCGGGAATTTCCGTCGTGATCACGCTTTCGGCCGTCTATGCTGCGAAAGTCATGGGATTCACGACGACCGATACGCTCCTTCTCGTCTTTCTCGTCAACATCACGGCAGCTCTCGGCGCCCTCGGCTTCGGGTACCTGCAGGACCGGATCGGCCACAAGCGCGCGCTTGGAACGACCCTTGTCGTCTGGGTGCTGATGATTGCCTGCGCGGCCTTTGCAACGACCCGGCCGCTCTTCTGGCTCTCCGCAAACCTGGCGGGGCTTGCCATGGGGTCGTCTCAGTCCGCGGGCCGCGCCATGGTGGCGCTTCTTTCGCCCGAAAGCCGGTCGGCTGAATTCTTCAGCTTCTGGAACATGTCGCTCTGGGGGGCGGCCATCGTGGGGCCGCTAGCCTACGGAAGCGTTACCTGGATCACCGGGAACAACCATCGCCTCGCGATCCTCGTGACGGGCGTCTTCTTCCTCCTCTCAATTGCGGCCCTCATGCCCGTCAATCTCGAGCGCGGCAGGCGTGCGGCCGGGAAGTGAGCGGCTCTGCAGAATCGAAATTTGCGTATTGCTAAATCAAATGTAAACAAGAAAAGTTCTTTTCGATGCAGGGTGTATTAATTTGGTTCAATATGTTGAACCACTTCTTCACTCTGAATGACTATTCCTTCAGAATAGGTTTCACTGGTTTTCCGATAGGAGCAGGTCATGGCCGGCAAAGGCTGCATCTCGCTACGGCGAGCTGACAAGATCCTCACCCACATTGCGCATGTGGGTGCGGCGAGCTTCACTCAGCTCCAGAAGGATTTCGACCTCCCGAAAAGCAGCCTTCTCAATATTCTCGACACCATGGTCGAGTGCGGGCTTCTCATCAAAAACGATGCCCGCCAGTATCAGTCAGCTCGGTATCAAGGTCTACGAGCGCGGCTGCCAGTCGCTCCACAGGCGAAGCCTCTTTGAAATCACGAAGCTCCCCATGCAGGAGCTTGCGATGAAGTCGGGGCTCATCTGCCACCTCGGAACCATTGAAGACTTTCATGCGCTCTACCTCGACAAGGTGGAGAGCCCGCTTTCAAAGCCGACCGAAAGAAGCTGGGTCGGCAAAAAGCTCGACTTCCATTCGACGGCGCTCGGCAAAGCGTTCCTCGCCTGGAAGACCGACGGGGAGCTGCGGCTCTACCTCGATCAGCTCGAGCTTGCACAGTACACGCCGAAAACGATTACCGACCGCAACCTTCAGACCCGGCAGCAAGCCTTCTGGAGGCTCTTTTTTTGCCTGTTTGCCGCGTTCAGCGGCACTTTCACGAGAACTGCTTCCGACTGGAAATCTCTGCGGCACAGTTTAAGACGAGTACTTTCTATTCAATAGAAAGCGGACTTTCCATTTAATAGAAAGCAGCAGTCAGAGGTATTCTGCGTTCACAGGCGCCGCAGGAACGACCGGGCGCAGCAAAAAAAAAAGCCTTCCGGACCTGCATCGCGGAAGGCTTTTCTGAGAGAAGGACGGAATCAGGAACTTTGGAAATGAAGTTCCGGTCTTTCCATTTTCTTATCAGCGCGAGGGCTGCGAGCGCTCGCCGTTCTTGTTGAGTTCGATGATGCGGCGCGTGTCGGCGGCAAGATCCGTAATCTTGAGGGCGTCGTAGCTCTTCGCAATAAGCTCGAGCGCATCGTCGCGCATCGGGGTGTTCTGGAATTCGCGCACGACGCGCTGCGCGCGGTCGATGGCGGCGACGTAGGCGTGGCGCACGAAGTAGTACTGCGCAGTCTTCAGTTCATGCTCGGCCTGAGCAAGGACGAGGCCGTGCATGCGGCGGCGGGCTTCGGGAGCGAAGCGGCTGTCGGGATAGCGGAGCGCGAGTTCCTTGAAGGTGTCGAAGGCTTCGCGCGAGGCGTTGGCGTCGCGTTCGGCGAGGTCTTCAGCAGCGAGCTTGTTGAACCAGCTGTCGGTTTCGTTGAGCGTGGCGAGCGCCTTCAGATACATCACGTAGTCGCTGTTGGCGTGATTGGGGTAGGTGCGCAGGAACCGGTCGGCGGCCTGCACGGCGCCCGGCGCGTCGCCGTCCTTCCATGTCGCGTAAATGAGTTCGATCTGCGCCTGCTGGGCGTACTGACCGAACGGATAACGCGCTTCGAGCTTCTGGTAATAATCCTTAGCCTGCGTCCAGTTGCTATCATCCAAGGCTAATCTGGCTTCGGAGTAAAGCTTGTCGGCGCTCCAGTCGAGCGTCTGGTCTTTATCAAGACTTTGCAGCCAGGAGCAGGAGGCGGTGGCAAACGTAACCGCAACAAGCGCGGCGCCGCGCATCAGAAGCCTTTTGAAGGAAGTAGCAGATTTCATGACACAGGAAAAGGTCAATTTGGACAGCGAAGATTATAGCGGCGAGGATTTTGAAGACGACGAGATGGAAGCGTTTGAAAATGCTTCTGCCGACGAGAATGCGCTGCCTATATTCGTCGTGGAGGGATTCTGGGGCGAGCGTCTCGACAAGGTTCTCGCTTCTCTCATGCCGGACGTCTCCCGCGCGCGTCTGCAGAAGATGATTGAGTCGGGGGCCGTCAAGGTGAACGGCGTCGTGGTGGAGAAGATCCGCGCGAAGACGACCGAAGGCGACGAAATCGAGCTCCTCGAGGCGCCCCGCATGGAGGAGGCGCTCGCCTTCGAGCCCCAGGAAGACGTCGAATTCGAGGTGGTCTATGAGGATGATGCCGTCATCGTCGTTAATAAGCCCGCCGGCCTCGTTGTGCACCCGGGCGCCGGAAACCCCGACAGCACGCTCATGAACGGGCTTCTCTGGCGCTATCCGGAACTGAAGGAAGTTCCGCGCGCCGGCATCGTTCACCGGCTCGATCGCGATACGACGGGCCTTATGGTTGTAGCGAGAACGCTCGCAGCGCAGACGAATCTGGTGCGCCAGCTTCAGGAAAGAAGCGTGAAGCGCGAATACTGGGCGATCACCATGGGATCGGCCGCGCCCGACTTCGTGGTCGACGTGCCGATCGGGCGCGATCCGAGAAGCCGCATCCGCTTCAAGGGTTTCCCGGGCTCTACGGGCGTTAGAGCGAAGCCCGCCCGCACGCGCGTGCGCACGGTCGACTGGTCGAGCGCCGACGGGATCCCGGTTTCCTGGGTGGCCTGCCGCCTCGACACGGGCCGCACGCATCAGATCCGCGTCCATCTGACGGGCGAGGATCTCCCCCTGATCGGCGACCAGCTCTATCGCGGACGCGCCCCCGGCATTGCCGTCAAGATGGAAAACCTCCTCGACTTCCACCGCCAGGCTCTTCATGCATCCCGCCTCGGACTGGTGCATCCGGTAACGGGAGAAGAGATGCAGTGGTTCCGCGAACCTCCCGAGGACATGATTCAACTGATGGACGATCTGGGCTTCGGCCCCTGGGATCGCCCGGTGACTGTTTTTGAGCGCGTCTGAAATGTCTCAATTCAAATCTGAACTCGAAAGTGTGAAGCCCGAATGGAAGGGCGGGGCTCCGAAGCACGTGAAGGCCTTCTTTACCTGCCGCACGGGGGGCGTGTCAAGTGGTCCCTGGGGCGGTCCGGAAGGGATCATGGGCCTCAACCTTGCCTTTCATACGGGCGACTTCAAGTCCTGCGTCGAGATGAACCGCAGGATTCTCACGGAGTGCCTTCCTTCGGAACCGAAGTGGCTCGCGCAGGTGCACGGCACGGAACTTCTTCATGCCGACGACGTCGCCGACGCCCCTCAGGCGGATGCCTCGTGGACGAAGACGCTGGGCGTCGTTGCCGTCGTGATGACGGCCGACTGCCTTCCGGTCCTGATTGCGGACCGCGAGGGCCGGATCGTCGCGGCCGTGCATGCCGGCTGGCGTAGCCTCGCCGATGGCATCATCCAGAAGACGGTCGTAAAGCTTCGCGAGGAACTCAAGGGCGAAGGCGACTTCGCCGTCTGGCTCGGGCCCCGGATCGGAAAGGACGAATTCGAAGTGGGCGCGGATGTGCTTGAAGCCATGAAGGCGCATCTCCCGCAGGCGGAAAAGGCCTTCCGGGCGGCGAGTCAGCCGGGGAAGTATTTTGCGGACCTCGCGCTTCTCGCGTGCCAGGCGCTTGAAGCTGCCGGAATTCCCGCGGAAAGCATTGCCGACAGCGGCCTTTCCACTTACGGCGACCCGGCGCGCTTCTACAGCTTCCGCCGCGACGGCGAAAAGTCCGGCCGCCACGCCGCACTCATCTGGATTGAGCCGCAGAATCAGCAATAAAGACACAAATTCAGCCCCGGACCTCTCTGCAGGAGAGGTCCAATGCGGGTAATATCGCGCGCTCCCGGGACAAGAGACTCCCATTTCTCAAAAAGTACAGAAAGGCCCCATAGACCATGACTCGGCATATTCCCGTTGTCGGCTTCGTTTCACTCGGCTGCCCCAAGGCGCTCGTCGACACGGAGCGCATCGTGACGGAGCTGCGCGCCCGCGGCTATCGCATCGGTTCGACCTACAAGGACGCCGATCTCGTCATCGTCAATACCTGCGGCTTTGTGAATGAGGCCGTAGAGGAGAGCCTCGGCGCGATTTCCGAGGCGCTGAAGGAAAACGGGCACGTGATCGTCTGCGGGTGCCTGGGCGGCCGCAAGGAAGCCGACGGCTCCAACTACGTCCTCGCCCGGATGCCGAAGGTGATCGGCGTTACCGGCCCCGACAGCGTCGACGAAGTGCTCCGCATGGTCGAAGGGGTGCTGCCGCGCCCGCACGACCCCTGGGACGATCTGGTTCCGGCGGCGGGCGTGAGGCTCACGCCCAAGCACTATGCCTACCTCAAGATTTCCGAGGGGTGCAACCATCACTGCACCTTCTGCATCATCCCGAATCTGCGCGGCACGCTCCTTTCGCGCCCGATCGGAGACATCGTGCGCGAGGCGGAAAACCTCAAGGCTGCGGGCGTGAAGGAGCTTCTCGTCATCAGCCAGGACACGGCCGCCTACGGCGTCGACAAGCGCTACAAGCTCGACTTTGCGGGCGGAAGGCCCGTTCACACGCGCCTTCTCGACCTCTGCCGCGAACTCGGGCGCCTGAATCTCTGGACGCGCCTCCATTACGTTTATCCGTATCCGAGCGTCGACGACGTGGTGCCGCTCATGACCGAGGGCCTCGTTCTGCCGTATCTCGACGTGCCCTTCCAGCACGCGCATCCGCGGATTCTGAAGCTCATGAAGCGTCCCGCCTGCGGCGAAAAGAATCTCGAGCGCATCGCCGCCTGGCGAAAGGCCTGCCCGGACATTACGATCCGCTCGACCTTCATTGCGGGCTTCCCCGGCGAGACGGAGGAAGAGTTCCAGTATCTGCTCGACTTTCTGAAGGAAGCTGAGCTCGACCGCGTCGGGTGCTTTGCGTATTCGCCGGTTGAGGGCGCGAAGGCTAATGACCTTCCCGGGGCGCTCCCCGACGAAGTCCGCGAGGAGCGCCGCCGTCGTCTGATGGAGCTTCAGGCCGAGATTTCCTTAAAGAAGCTCGCCCGCCGCATCGGGAAGGTCGAGGACGTCATCATCGACGAAGAGCCCGATGAGGACGGCGTCGCCGTCGGCCGCACGAAGTCGGACGCCCCCGACATCGACGGTGTCTGCTACGTGACGACGGAACGGAGCCTCAAGCCCGGCGACATCGTGCGCATGAAGATCACCGCGAACGAGGAGCATGATCTGATCGGCCGCGAGGTGACGGACGAGCCGTAATGGTCACCAGATAGTGAAACCTTTTTTTGCAGGCTGTTGCAGGTCGAAATTCCGGCAACAGCCTTTTTCTCGTCCTGTTTCTAGACTCCTTCGAAGAACTACTCCCGTGCAGCAGGGAAGCCTGGGATGAAGCCGAATAAGGAGGGGAAGGATGAAGAAGATATTGATTTTTACGGCGAGCATTGCACTTCTCGCAGGCGGCCTTGCCGCATGTCAGAAAACAGAGCCCCAGACTCAGGCGGCTCCTGCTCAGCCGGGCCGCGGGTGCCTCGCCATTACGGCGGACCATCCTTACAGCCTCAAGGGCATGCGGTTCGACGAAGCCGCTCAGGCGCTGGCGCACGCCACAGGGTGCTTCATTCGCTATGACGATCAGAATCTTTCCGCGCTCAGGATTGCGCCCGTGGAAGGCCGCATGAGCATTCGCGATGCGGTTCAGAAGTCGCTCGAAGGTTCCGCGTATGCAGTGACTTCGGCTACGGATTCGGAGATTGGGTCGGGAAAAAGGTGCAGTAATCCTTTTTGCCTGAAGCTGGGAAAAAACGGTCAGTTCGGAGTTGTCCCGGGCTGGCCGTTTTTTTGATGTTGGAAAAATTCCTACATGCATGTAAGGAAAATTCAAACATATGTGTTGGAAAAATTCTAATTTCATATGTCGTGGATTTTCCAAAATCCGGTACAGACCC
>CEAD01012836.1_pt1 | contig 25422 bp, 18 predicted proteins | sample 554861 | NCBI WGS metagenome assembly CEAD01 (sample SAMEA3182053, study PRJEB8094) | gut metagenome | biome: human; feature: gut; material: Stool; isolation source: human stools | place: Canada | collected 2012-10-30
CCGCTGGGCTTGCGAGCACTGCCGCGATGGCGGTCCCCGTTCACAAGAAGCCCTTCAAGCTCGCGAACGTTCAGGAAGCATTCAACATCTGCTGCTACTGCTCCGGCGGCTGCGGCACGATTGTTTCGGCCAGAAACGGCGAACTCATCAACATCGAAGGCGACCCGGACCATCCGGTGAACCTGGGCGGCCTCTGCCCGAAGGGTTCGGCCCTCTGGGGTCTGCGCAACATCGTCACCCCTGACCGCAAGACTCAGATCAACCCGGGACGCGTTCTCTACCCGATGGTCCGCCGTCCGGGCAAGAAGGACTGGGAGCGCATCAGCTGGGACGAAGCGATCGAAGGGATTGCCCGCCACGTGAAGAAGACCCGCGACGAAACCTTCAAGAAGACGGAGGACGGCATCACCGTCAACCGTACGGAAGGCTTTGCGGTCCTCGGCGGCTCGCAGATCAACAACGAAGAATGCTGGCTTCTGCAGAAGTTCACCCGCGCGCTCGGTTCGATCGCGATCGACAACCAGACCCGCGTCTGCCACTCCTCGACCGTTGCGGGCCTTGCGCCTTCATTCGGCCGCGGCTCCATGACCTCGCACTGGTGCGACTTCGCCAATTCGGACGTCATCCTTTCCTGCGGCTCGAACAACGTCGAAAACCATCCGCTCTCCTCGCGCTGGGTTGAACGCGCTCAGGACAAGGGCGCGACCTGGATCGTCGTCGACCCGCGCTTCACGCGCTCGGCGAAGAACGCCGACCTTTACAGCCCGATCCGTCCGGGCACCGACATCGCCTTCTACGGCGGCCTCATCAACTACATTCTTGAGAATCACCTCTACCAGGAGGAATACGTTCTCAACTACACGAACGCCGCCTGCATCCTGAGGAAGGACTTCAAGTTCGATCCCAACACGGGCCTCTTCTCCGGCTGGGATCTGAAGACGAAGAAGTATTCCGACGAAACCTGGGGCTACGACGTCGACCACTTCGAGAAGTGGGACACCTCGCCCACGGGCGAATACGCCTGGGTGAACAAGCCCGGCACGCCGAAGTTCGAGCCGCCCGAGCTCGAGGTCCTCAAGCGCGACATGACGCTGAAGGACCCGATGTGCGTCCTCAACGTTCTTCGCCGCCACTATGCCCGCTACACGCCTGAGCTCGTTTCGCGCGTGACCGGCATGGACATCGACGTGATGAAGAAAATCTGGGAGGTCTTCGCCTCGACCGGCAAGCCGGGCAAGGCGGGTTCGATCCTCTACGCGCTCGGCCAGACGCAGCACACCTACGGCTCGCAGAACTGCCGCGCGATGTGCATGGTTCAGCTTCTCCTCGGCAACGTCGGCATCCCGGGCGGCGGCATCAATGCGCTGCGCGGCGAACCGAACGTTCAGGGCGCGACCGACGTCGCCTGCACGGTACCGGATCTTCCGGGCTACCTCAAGTGGCCGACGGTGCCGAAGCACCTCACGCTCGCCGACTACTGCCACAAGGAAGCCTATGCGGCGGGCTACTACTCGAACAAGCCCAAGTTCATCGTCTCCTTCCTGAAGGAATTCTTCGGCAAGAACGCGACCTTTGAGAACGACTACGGCTACGACATGCTCCCGAAGATCGGTCCGAAGCTCCCGGCCTCGGCCTGGACGACGATCGGCACCTTCCACATGATGCGCGACGGCAAGATGAAGGGCTACTTCGCCTGGGGCATGAATCCCGCGCACTCGACGCCGAACGCCAAGTTCGCCCGTCAGGCGATGGCCAACCTCGACTGGATGGTCTGCGCCGACTGGTTCGTGACCGAAACCGCGTCCTTCTGGAAGGCTCCGGACATGAAGCCCGAGGATATTAAGACCGAGGTCTACTTCCTCCCGGCCGCGCTCATCTACGAAAAGACGGGCTCGATCTCGAACTCCGGCCGCTGGGTCCAGTGGCGTCAGCAGGGCATTCTCCCGCCGGGCGAATGCAAGTCCGACTTTGAAATCATCGAGCGCCTCTTCGCGAAGATCCGCGAACTCTATGAAAAGGAAGGCGGCGCCTACCCCGACCCGATTCTCAAGGCCAACATGGACTACCGGATCGACGGCAAGTACGACATCCGCGCCGTCTGCTGGGCGATCAACGGCTACACCGTCGCCGATGGAAAGCTCCTCCCGGGCTACGCTAAGCTCGGCGCCGACGGGTCGACTGCCTGCGGCATGTGGATCTATTCGGGCTACTACAACAACGAGGCCGAAAAGCTCGACCCGATGAAGCAGCCTCTCGCGCGCCGCTCGAAGAGCGACCCGACCGGTCTCGGCCTCTTCCCGCAGTGGTCCTTCGCCTGGCCTGCCAACCGCCGTGTGCTCTACAACCGCGCCTCGGCCGACACGAAGGGCCGTCCCTGGAATCCCGACAAGGTCTTTGTCGAATGGAAGGACGGCAAGTGGATCCAGAACGACGTGGGCGACTTCAATACCGCGAAGGGCCCGGACAACAACGCCTTCTTCATGACCTGGGAGCAGAACGCCCGCCTCTTCGCCTATCCGATGGCGGACGGCCCGCTGCCCGAACACTTCGAGCCCTTTGAATCGCCTGCGAAGAACCTCTTCAACAATGCCGAGCAGAATCCCTGCGCGCTCTTCACGGACGACAAGTCTGCGAAACGCGGCACGAAGGAAGAGTTCCCGTACGTGGTCACGACCTACTCCGTTACCGAGCACTGGCAGACGGGCACGCAGACCCGCAGCATCCCGTGGTTGAATGAGCTCATCAGCTGCAACTTCATCGAGCTTTCGCCTGAACTTGCAGAGGAAAAGGGCATCAAGAACGGCGACGTCGTTCGCGTCTGGAACAACCGCGGCTCCGTCAAGGTCCGCGCGATGGTGACGATCCGCATCAAGCCGATGACGATCGACGGCAAGAAGGTCCACGTGGTCGGCATGCCGCACCACTTCTCGTGGGCCGGCACCTTCGCCACGGGCGACAACATCAACGACCTGAGTCCGAATGTGGCCGATCCGAACAGCTTCATTCCGGAATACAAGGCCTTCCTCGTCAACATCGAGAAGGCGAACTAACCGGCCGGACCCACAGGAGACAACCAAATGGCAAATACGAAAGAAGTCGCGATGCTCTTCGACGCCTCGCACTGCACCGGCTGCCGCGGCTGCCAGGTGGCGTGCAAGGAGTGGAACGTGCTGCCTGCACGGCTCGGACTCAATGCAAATCCCTTCACCGGCTCCTACCAGGGCCCGATGGACCTCAACGGCGACACGCGCCTCATCATGACCTTTGATGAGAAGCCCTCGGGGAACAAGTACCACCCGATCGACTGGGCAATCGGCCGGCGTTCCTGCTACCACTGCACGGACCCGGGCTGCGTTCAGGCGTGCTCTTCGGGCGCTCTCCAGAAGAACGAGAACGGCGTGGTGACCTTCGACACCGACAAGTGCAACGGCTGCACCTTCTGCCAGGCCGCCTGCCCCTTCGACGTGCCGCGCTTCCGCCCGATGGACGGCAAGATCGACAAGTGCACGCTCTGCATGGATCGACTCGAACAGGGCGGCAAGCCCGCCTGCGTGCATACCTGCCAGCCTGAAGCGCTCGACTTCGGGCCGCGCGAGGAAATGCTCAAGAAAGCCCATGCCCGCGTCGAATTCCTCAAGAAGAAGGGATTCGCGAAGGCTGAGGTCTACGGCGAGAACGAATGCGGGGGGCTCCACGTCATTCAGGTCTGCGCGCTCGGTCACGAAGCCTACGGTCTGCCGACCAACCCCGAACCCAAGAAGGTGATCAACGCAATCGACGTGATGAAGCCCGTCACGGCCGTGGGCGCTGCCGCCGTCGTGGGCGCGCTCGCCGTGTCCTTCCTCGCCAACCTCGGCTACCGCAGAAAGGCGGTTACCCTTGAGGAGGCGAAGGCAAGCTGGACGCCCGAACAGCGCGCGAAGGCCGAGGCCGAAGCCGCCGAAATCCGCAAGGCTGCTAAATAAGGAGAGATCATGACCCGTTATATCCAGCGCCACTCACTTCTGACGCGCGTCACTCACGGCGTGGTCGCCATCACCTGCATCCTGCTCGCGGTGACCGGCCTCTTCGTCTTCTGGCCCGAGCTCGGCGGCTCGGTGATGGGCGGCGAATTCACCCACTGGATGCGCATGCTGCACCGCATCTTCGCCATCCCCTTCATCCTGATTCCGCTCTACGCGGTCTTCCGTTCGCCGAAGGGATGCGTGCATCTCTTCAAGGAAGACATCTTCGGCAAGTGGGATAAGGACGACTACCTCTGGGCGATGAAGTTCCCCTTCTACCTCTTCTTCCCGTCCAAGGTGCACATGCCCCCGCAGCACCACGTGAAGTCCGCGCAGCGTCTCGCTGACGGCGCGCTCGTGTTCTTCTGCATCATCATGGCTGTCACCGGCATGATCCTGTGGCTCAACACGGGGCTTCTCCCCAACGGCGGCATGAAGGTAGCCTTCAGCACGGACGTTCTCCTCTGGGCGCGTCTGCTCCACGACATCTTTTTCGCTCTCACGGTGATCGTCGGCATTGCCCACATCTACCTGGGCGCGGGCATCTTCGAACCCTATAAGGGCACGGCCCGCATCATGTTCGGCGACGGCAAGGTGAGCGAATCGGACGCGCTCTACCACTGGGGCTACTGGGCCAACCAGGAGCTTACGAGCGGCAAGAACGTCACCGTTGAAAAGGACGGCAAGTAAGTCTCCGGACTTTCAGGGGCTCCCGCTGAGGAGCCCCCAAATAAAGCACGCTCCGCCCGCTCTAAAAAGGGTTTCCCCGGAACCCTTCGAAGCGGGCGGTGAGTGCGATGAAGCCTTTTCATTGAGACTTCATCGCACTCCCCCGAGAGAGTGCAAGGACGGGAAGAAATGCTTCCCGGCGCTTCCGGCCGCGACGGCTATGATTGCCTTCCGGATCCGGGACGAGGAAAGACCCCTATACAAACGAAAAGGAAAAATCATGAATTCGAAGTCGATCGAACGAGCCCTTCAGCGCTACCGTGCCTATAAGGACGAAGACGTTCGCACGCGTCTGGAGATCTTCGGGCCGCTTCTCCTCGAAGCCGCCGCCCTTTCGAATTCCCTCACGGACGAGGATTCAACCATCGTGCGCGAACCCACTGAAGCGGAAATCCTCGCCGCCGCCAAAGGGGGCGCGACGCTTCTTTCGCTCGATCTGGTCCGCATCCGTCCGGATTCCTTCAAGGCCGGACTTGAACGCCTCGGAAAAGTCCTTCTCGGGACGCTCAAGCTCGATGAAAAACTTCATGCTGAAGCCGAAGCCTTCGACTGGACGCCCTTTACCTCCGCCGATTTTGTCGACGCCGCCTCTCTTTCGCCCCAGGACGCCCTCGTGATGGCGGAGAGACTCACCGCAAGCATCGATGAGGCGCTCGCCGCCGTCTGGGTCTACCCGGTTCTCGGCATGACGATCCGCGCCTTCCTCGACAAATTCGCCCGCGACGCCTCTCAGGCGCTTGCGCGCACCGAAACCGGAGCCCCGTCCTTCGACCGCAGAACGACCTGCTTCTGCTGCGGGTCGGAACCCGACATCGCAGCGGTTGCCGCCACCACGAATCGCGGCAACGTGAAGAAGCTCTACTGCTCGACCTGCGGCGCCTCCTGGTCCTTCGAGCGCATCCGGTGCGCCCGCTGCGGAGACGAAGCCCTGTCGGACCTCTCCTACGTGAGCGATGAAGCGGACAACACGCACCGTCTTCACATCTGCTCCAACTGCCACGCCGCGATGCCGACCCTCTTTGCGGGCGGCGACGAACTCACCTTCAACCCCGACGTTGAAGGGATCGTTTTGACGGGCCTTGAGGAAGCGTATGAAGCTGCCGTCACGCAGGGCACGGTTCCGCAGAAGGTGCTCAAGCAGGGCGACGCCACGCAGGCCGGCCGCGGCCCGGGACGCGGACTTTACTAAAGCCCGATTCCGAATAAACTTTTCCTGACACTCTTCGAAGGTAAGGAGAGCATCGTGAAAAACTTCATGACCGGCACCGACAGCATTCCGTTTCTTCCCGGCACTTTCGCCCCTGAAAGCGATGGGGTGAAGGAAGAGGAAGCCCTCGGCGCGCGCCCGGCGGAAATCATCCGCCTCGCGGGCTCAACCTCCGGCCCCGACACGGACTGGGTGGCTGAGGAAGTTCCGGTGGCGCTCGTCTACAACGGCATTTCGCACGCCGTCATGATGACGACCCCGACCATGCTCGAGGACTTTGCCGTGGGCTTTTCGCTCGCCGAAGGCATTGTCCGGTCGCTCGACGACATTCATGACATCGAGGTGACGGACGGATGCCGGGGCGGGAAGAACGTCAACCTCACGATTTCTTCCGAAGCTTTCTGGAAGCTGAAGGAGCACCGCCGTTCCATGACGGGCCGCACGGGCTGCGGCATCTGCGGCACGGAGTCGCTTGACGACGCCATGAGGCCGACGCCGGTTCTGCCCTTCACGCAGACCTTCGACATGGAGCATTACGGCCAGGCGCTCGAATACCTCCAGAAGGTCGAAACCCTTGGAGCCCTCACCGGGTCGACTCACGCCGCCGCCTGGGTGCATCCGGACGGAAGCCTTGCGGGCGGCGCCGAAGACGTCGGCCGCCACGTTGCGCTCGACAAGCTCCTCGGCCTTCGCGCGCGCCGTGGGTGGACCGACGGCGCACTCGTCATCAGCTCCCGCGCCTCCTATGAAATGGTTCAGAAGGCTGCAATGTGCGGGGTCGAGATCATTTTTGCGGTTTCCGCTCCCACAGCGCTCGCCATTGATGTCGCGAAGCGCGCCGGCATTACGCTCGTCGCCTTCTGCCGGCGCTCGCGCGCCAACGTCTATACGCACCCCGAACGCCTTATCGGCATCGGAAGCCGTGCGTGACCTGCGTGACACTGCATATTTTTCACTGAGAACAAATTCTTTCCTCCCGTCTCGGGATTTTGAGGACGCCGGCACTTTGCAGACGTCCTCATTTTTCTATCGTTTTCCCTCTTCCCAGGGACATGCCGTAGTTTTCCACTGCCTGTCGTAGACTAACGGAGTCTCTTCAGATTCCTTCGCTTTTCCCGAGTTTTATGACTGAAAACGTTCCTGCTGCCAATCCTCTTTCCACAGGCATTGCCGATTTTGTCGGACTGCTTCGGAAGGGAATGATTTATGTCGATAAAACCGATCTGATCGTTGACCTTGTGAACCGGGATCAGTACGTCTTCCTCTCTCGCCCGCGCCGCTTTGGTAAATCACTGCTCATTTCCACATTGAAAACGCTTTTTACGGAAGGTGCCTCAGCTTGCCAGGGTCTCAAGGCCGAAAAACTCTGGACGCGACCGAAGAGAAAAGTCCTCCATCTCGATTTTTCGGACATGGTGTTTCAAACCCATGAAGAATTTCTGCAGGCCTTCGATGAACTCCTCACGATGGCCATTGCCGAAGCGGGTTTTGAGGAGCCGAACGTCCCGACTGGCAACCCACTCCTTAAGTGGCGCATGTTTCTTAGCCGCCTCGAGCCGGTGAGTCTGGTACTCCTCGTTGATGAATACGATTCGCCCCTCTCAGCCGCTCTCAATGAACCGGAATTGTTTGAATCCGTCCGAAGCATCATTTCAGGATTCTTCATCGCGAACAAGAAGCAATCCGGAAAGTTCGACTTCACCTTCATAACGGGAATAATGAAGTTCCCGCAGGCATCCATTTTTTCCGCCTTCAACAACATCGTCGACATTTCTCTTGACGAACATTTCGGCACGCTACTCGGCTACACCGAAGCAGAGATACGCAGCTATTTCTCACCGTATCTGGAAAAGGCGGCGCTCTACTTCGGTCTGACGATCGATGAACTCATCAGGGAAATGGCAGAGCACTATGACGGCTACTGCTTTGAAGCAACGGCAACAAAGCACGTCTTCAGTCCGTGGTCCGTTCAGAACTTCCTGAGACGCTATCCGGAGGAGCAGTTCGGACGATATTGGGTTAAGTCCGGCGGCTCTCCTCGGCTCCTAATTAATTTTCTGAAGGAAAATGGCGAGCTCCGTTTCGAAGCATTCGACAAGCCTCAGTATGCGAAGCGCTCGGAGCTTGAATCCTGCGCGCATATCCTCGAACTCGATCCGAAGCTCCTTCTGACGAATGTCGGCTACCTCAGCATCAAAGGCAAAGAGAACGGTCTTCTCGTCCTCGGCTATCCCAACCAGGAAGTGCGCGACGCCTTTGCGGAAATCCTTTCAACAGCATACTGGCCTCAGGACCTCATGCGCTCGCAGATTGCGAGGCGCTTTGTCCATGGGCTTGAAGCCGGTAATCCGGATCATGTTCTTGAATCGTTGAACGAGCTCATCCATCGCCTGTCCTACCAGGGCATGCAGCACCCGACCGAGGAACTCATTCGCCAAATCGTGCAGGTCTTCTGCGAAGGCGCAGGTCTTGACGCGAGCATTGAGCGCGTTTCTCCCAATGGCAGAAGCGATCTTGAGCTTGAAACCCGGGAAACCGATGCTGTAATCGAATTCAAGATGGCGCAAACGGAAAAAGAGGCGCCTCATCGCCTCGAAGCGGCGTTAGCCCAGATTGAAACTCGCCGATACGGCTTCAAGCGCCCGGGGCGTCCGCTTATTCGTCTGGGTCTGGTTTTTGCAAAGGATACAAAGCGCTTTGCGGCGATCGGGCGGCTTCCCGGTTAAAGGCTCGGTGCTTCTCCTTTGGTGTTCCTGTTCCCGGTTTTCAGAAGAGCGCCATTCCTGACTGAATCAATCAAGAATAGAATTAACGAATTCCTCTTTCCCGAACGCCTGAACAAGGACACCCGACCATGGATACCCAAAATCCGAAAGAAGCCCCCGAAGCCCCGGAGAACGCATCGGCGCGCTCGAGCGGCTGGACGCTTCTCATCCTTTACGTTGCCGCCATCCTTCTCGGCGTCGCAAACGGTCTCTGGGGGTCCGAACTCGGACGCACGAGCGCCGACTTCATTTCGACCCTATTCATCCGCATCTTCAAATTCGTCTCCGTGCCGATCATTGCTGTGTCGATCATTTCGACGCTTGCCGGCATCTCGCGCTCCGGGAATTCCGGGAAGATCTTCCGCCACACGATCTTCTACACGCTCTTCACAACGATTCTTGCCGCGGCGCTTGCAGCGCTCCTCTACGAACTCTTCACGCCCGAGAACGTCTCCGTGGCGGCCTCCGCTGCGGCGCCGCTCTCGTCCGTTGCGAACGCCGGCGGCGAAGGCTACCTCAAATACGTTGAATCGGTGATTCCGGACAACATCCTCGCGCCCTTCCTTTCGGCCAATGTTCTCTCGGTTCTTCTCATCTCAGCCGCGGTCGGGATCGCCATCGCGCGCATTCCCGCATCACGCTCGCAGGAAGTGCTCCTTGCCTTCTTCTCAGGCCTCCAGGAAGTACTCTTCAAGATCGTTTCCTGGGTGATCAAGGCGCTCCCCATCGGCATCTTCGGCTTCACCTCCGTGCTTGCCTCGGATCTCTCTTCGGGCATTGAACTCGGCGGCCTCGGCACCTACTTCATGGTGGTGCTCGGCGCCAACGTAATCCAGATGGCGGTTGTTCTCCCGCTCGTGCTTCTTGCCCGCGGCCTCAACCCCATCAAGGTGGTCCGCGCCATGGTGCCGGCGCTTACCGTCGCCTTCTTCTCCAAATCCTCCGCGGGCACGCTGCCCGTCACGATGGCGAGCGCCGAGAACCGCCTCGGCATTCGTCGTCCCGTCTCACGCTTCGTGCTTCCCATCTGCACGACCATCAACATGAACGGGTGCGCAGCCTTCATTCTCCTTACCGTCGTCTATCTCATGCAGAATGCGGGCGCCGACATCACGTTCGGCACGCTTGCAGCCTGGGTGCTGATTTCGACCATTGCCGCCGTGGGCAACGCCGGCGTCCCGATGGGCTGCTTTTTCCTTTCCGCCTCGCTTCTCGCGAGCATGAATGTGCCCATTCTCCTGATGGGCGTCATCCTGCCCTTCTACGCCGTGATCGACGCAGTTGAAACCACCCTCAACGTCTGGTCGGACAGCTGCGTGGCGGCGATGGTGAATAAGGACCTCTATGGCGACGAGGCTCAATCCTCCGCAGAAGGCAGCTAAGCGGCTCAGCTTAACTTCATCGCTTCAGAACGGGCTTCTCCTGAACTTTGGGAGAAGCCCGTTTTCTTTTAACGCCTCAGTTCTGAAGAAACCCGCGCCAATCCTTCGGGCGCGCATAGCCGCACGTGATTTCCTCGCTCGAACATAGCCAGGCCCAGACGCCGTCCAGAGCCGAAGCGCGGATGAAGACCGTGCTTCCCTCGCTCGCAAGGTCTCCCGCAGCCTTCAATTCCGCGTAGCAGCGCTTCACTTGAATGAGGCTCGAGCTCGTGACGCGCTGCACCTGGGTTTGAGGCAGCACGGCCTCAAGCCGCACCCATTCGGCGCCGGATCTCATCTCGAGCTCGCCGTAGGCGAATGCCCAGGAAAGGAAATAGAGCCGGACCCGATCCTGCACGGGGAGCACCGAATTGGCCGCGAGCCCGATGCGGTCCGACTGAATGCAGCATTCGAGCTGCACTTCAACAGCCTGCCTCAGGGTCTGGCACGCTTCCATCCGCTCCTTGATCCGGGCATTGGGGATGCGTAATCACTTCGAGGGGCGTCACGGCGAAATATCTGCCGTTTCCCGGCCTCCCGGAGTGGAAGGTGTGATTCCCGCCGCAGATCCGATGCGCCACGGCCAGGGCCATGCCCTGCTTCGACTGGCTGTACATGCTCCCGAAGGTTCTCCCTGCCACGCCCTGCGTGATGAGCGACATGAGCGAGAGGGGCATCCGGGGCGTATAGACATATTCGCCGCCGTTCAGCTGCCTCACCTGACCTTCGGCGCGAAAAAGCGCCTCGAGCTCGGGAGGAACGGGCGGCATGTACGGCGACTCCTACGATCTGAAGGTTGGCGAAGGCACGGCCTCGTCCTTCGCGGTGACTTCCGGCCTCATGGCTGTGAAGCACATCCTTTCGACCAAGTAATCCGTGAAGTGGTTCCGGGCCAGGCCCGGAACAACGATGCCTAGCATCAAGGGAGCGTCTTTTTAGGAAAGGCGCTCCCTTTTTCTTAAAAGCACATCACCTGGCCGTCGGTGCGCTTTTCGGTCGCGCCGCAGAGAACGCCGTCGCGATTTCTGAGAATAATCTGCCCGCGTCCCATGAGCGTCATGTCCGCCTTGATGCTCACCTCGTGACCCATGCGCGCGAGCTTCAGGATTTCCGCCTGCGGCATGTCGGCTTCCAATTCCACCCGCTTTCCGCCCACCCACTGCCAGCGGGGAGCGTCGAGCGCCTGCTGGGGATTAAGGTGCCAGTCGATCAGGTTCTCGACCACCTGCACATGCGCCTGCGGCTGCATGAAGCCGCCCATGATGCCGAAGGGGCCGACCGCCTCGCCGTCCTTCGTGAGGAACCCGGGGATGATCGTGTGATAGGGGCGCTTCGACCCCGCGAGGCAGTTGACGTGCCCGGGGTCAAGCGTAAAGTTGTTCGCGCGGTCGTTCATCGAAATGCCCGTTCCCGGGATGACGATCCCGGAGCCGAACCCGCGGTAGTTGCTCTGAATGAAGGACACCATCATGCCCTCACGGTCGGCGGCGGCAAAGTAGACGGTGGAGCTTCCGCGCGGGTCGCCCGCCTTCGGGAGCATTGCCTTCTCGCCGATAAGCGCCCTGCGCGACGCGGCATAGCCTTCCGAAAGAAGGTCGTCCGTCGTGACCCGCATGGCGGAAGGCTCCGTCACATGCATCGCGGTATCGGCCATGGCGAGCTTCATCGCCTCGATCTGCTGATGCATGGTTTCGGCCGTGAGGGGCGCACCCAGCTTCATTCCGGCGAGGATTCTGAGCGCCATCAGCACCGTAATGCCGTGCCCGTTGGGGGGCATCTCCCAGACGTCGTAGCCCTTGTAGTTGATGCTGATCGGATCAACCCATTCGGGCTCGTAGGCGGCGAGATCGCTCGCCCTCAGGAACCCCTGGTGGTCCTCGTAGAAGCGCCCGATTGCCTCAGCAATTTCGCCCCGGTAGAAGGCTTCGCCTTCAGTTTCAGCAATGCGCAGGAGGGTCTTTGCCATATCGGGAGAGCGGAAGATTTCGCCCGCCTGGGGAGCCCGGCCCTCCGGCGCAAAGGTCTCGAACCAGGGCGCGTACTGGGGATCCTCCTTCATGCCGGAATAGAGCCGATAGGCGCGTTCCCAGAGGAGCGCCACGGTGGGCGACACCACAAAGCCTTCCGCGGCATAGCGGATCGCGGGCGCGAGCACGTCCTTGAAGGAGAGGCTTCCGAAGCGTTTATGCACGGCGCTCCATGCGGCGACGCTCCCCGGAACGTCCGACGAAAGCGTGCCGTAGGCCGGGACTTCCGTGAAGCCCCGTTTCTTTAGTCTCTCAATCGTCGCGCTGGCGGGCGAAGGGCCGGAGCCGTTGAGTCCGTAGAGCTTCCCGTCCTTCCAGACCATCACGAATGCGTCGGCCCCGAGACCGTTGCCGGTGGGCTCAACGAGCGGCATCGCCGCCGCCATCGCAACGGCGGCATCAACGGCATTCCCGCCCTTGAGGAGAATCTGAAGGCCGATCGAGGCAGCGGTGGGATTCCCCGCGCAGGTCATGCCGTTCGCGGCATAGACCACCGTGCGGCGGGAGAAATGAGGATAGTCAAGGGGGTCAAAAGCTGGCCAGGGCATGTTGGATCAATCTCGCAAAAAAGAACCCGGCGGAAGCTTTTCCATGAGCTCAGCCGGGTTCGGGGATTGTTTTTTGAAATATTAGCGTTCAAGACTCGGGGCGGAACGGCCGGAAAAAGTCATTCTTTTTTCCGGCCGGGACTCCGCTTGCCCGGTCAGATGACGCCGTTCTTCCTAAGGCCTCTCATCACGTCGGCCACATACTGCATCTCCTCGGGACGCACGTAGGAGATGCGGCACCACGTGAGGGCAGGCGGGAAGGGGCGGCCTACCAGAATGTTCTCGGCCTTCATCGCCTTCGCAAAGGGCTCGAGCGGGCCCTTGAGATTGAAGAAGCAGAAGTTCGTCTGGCTCGGGAGATATTCAAGGTTGAGTTCCTTGAAGAGGTCCTCCATGATCTTCCTTGCTTCCTTATTTTCGGAATTCGAAAGACGCAGGAATCCGAGGTCGCCGATTTCCGCGAGCGCGGCTTCAATCGCCGGCGTATTCATGAAGAAATCGTAGGCAATGTGGTCGTGCACGCGCTTATGAAGCTCAGGCGATGCGGTATAGGCAAAGCCCAAACGGAGACCCGCCATGCCGAAGATCTTCGAGAAGGTCTTCAGAACAATGACGTTCTTCGCACCCGCATTGACGAGTTCGATCGTCGACTTCCAGTTGGGGTCGACCACGAATTCGCCGTAGGCTTCGTCCATGAGGAAGACCGTGTTCTTCGGCTGCGAGCGGATCCAGTCGAAAAGCTGATTCGTGTCGGCGATGGTCGAGGTGGGATTGTTGGGATTCACGAAATAGACGACCGCCATGCCTTTCTTCGCGGCTTCGGCCGCCGCCGCACGCATGGCCGGAATATCGATCGACCAGTTCTTACCCATCTTCACCTTGACGACCGGCATGCCGTTCCTCTTTGCAGCCATCTCGCCGTCGCTGTAGGTGAGTTCCGGAATGATGAGCGTTGCGCCCGGTTCATGGGCATAGGATTCAACGGAAGCGCGAATGGCTTCGGCCGAGCCCTGGGAAAGCACAATCTGCTCAGGCTTGCCGCCCACGAAATCGGCGCAGGCTTTGCGAAGCGCCTCAGCGCGCGCAAAGGGATACCGGTTGCAGACGGCAGCGGACTTTGCGACCGCCGCGCGGGCTTCCATGGAAAGCCCGAGGGGATTTTCGTTGAAGCAGGCAAGGAGCGGTTTATCCGCCGTCGGCTTCACAAATTTTTCGGCAAGAGGCGCCTCTGCGGCGCGAGCCGCACCCTGGGCGCCCAGCGCTGCGGCAAATGCCCCGCCTATGGCGGCCCCGATAACCTGACGTCGCTGCATGTGCATCTTCTTTCTCCTCGATGTTGGCGTGTGCGCGCTTCTTCTGCATGAGCGAGGTAATGGCGGTTCTGCGTCCGCGCCCCCGCGCATGTCTGATAGGAAGCTTCTTTCATCATGCACGCGCCGGGAACTGGACGCATAGGACATATATCTATGGAGAAGCGCAACTCTTGAGCGCACACAGCAGAGATCCGCATTCCTGATTAGGCAATGCGAAATGGAGCCGTCAATCGAGAAGTGCTTTCATCGGAACGAGATGGATGTTTGAATGCGCTTCGGCTTCGTTTTTCAGCGCCTCATCAAAGCCGCTCCGGGAAAAAATCCAATAGGAAAAGACAGCTTCCTCCGGCACTGGGAGCAGCGCGCACTTTTTCTGCAACGACCGAAGCACCTTGAGGTCTGCCGCCTCCCGCCGATATCTGCACTCTGCGGCGAGGCAGTTCTGCCGCCTTTTATCGGCACCGACGATATCGATCTCAGCGTCTCCCGACCACCAGCGTCCGAAATGCAGGAATGCTTCCGGGCTTTTTCCTTCGAGACGCCTTCGGAGCAGATACTCCCTGCATGCCGCCGCAAACGCTTCATGAGCGAATTCAGCAAAATACGGCTCGACCTTCTCTTTCCAGTTGAGCTGTGCATCTTCCTGCTACCGAATGAGATCCGGCTCATCGGCGAGGAACCGGAACCAGAATTTGTGCAGGGGATCTTTGATCCGGTAGAGGCCCTGCGAAACGTTTCCGGCTTCTCCCGGTTCCGAAAAGACAGGGAATTCCTGTTCTATCAGATCCATCTCCCCGAGCACAATCAGATACTTCGTGAGCGTTCTGTTGTCCACATGACTCTGCTCAGCAATTGTGCTTCTGGTTGAAGCGCCCATGGCAATCGACCTCAGAATCGCGTTGTAGGTCGAAGGATTCCGGAATTCCTGCCGCAGAAGAGACTGCGGCTCGTCATGGAGAAAGCTGTTGGCGCGAAGCAGGTTGAGCGCCAGATTCTCTTCCATCGACTGGCGGGCATAGAGGCACTGCCAGTAATGGGGAATCCCTCCCAACACCGCATACCCCTTGAAGAGATCATCGACGGCGTATTCCGGAAGAAAGGCTGACGCCGCTTGAAAGGAAAGCGGCATAACTTTTAGAACAGTCCTCGCCCGTCCGTACAAGGGGTTTCTCTCGTTGAGCACGCTCTTCTCAATGTAGGAAACAGCGCTACTCAAGAGAATCAGAAGGATGTTTTTCTGAGAAAGCACCACATCCCAGACAGCACGAAGTTGAGAGAGAAGCCCGGACGTTCCGGAGCAATATGCTGGAACTCGTCGATAACAAGAATGCGGCGTCACTCACCGGGCGCGGCTGCGCAAGCATCAAAAGCCGCGGTCCAGCTCGCATAGCGCACGCCGGCATTCCCGAGCCGGGCGCACAAAGCCTCCGAAAAGAGTTCCAGCTGGTACTCAGCCTTCCACGCTTTCGCTGTGTACCAGAAGGTTTCACGTCCTTCGCAGGGTTTCTGAATGAGCGCTGTCTTTTCCACTCGTCTCCAACCATAGACGATCACCATTTCCGCGCGTCGGCTCCCGCAGACGCCTTCGAGCGCCTCGAGCTCTCCGGTACGCCCAAAACACTCAAGCCGGTCCATCGAAGAGCGCTCCTTTTTTTTCGCAGAACGTAATCTGGCAGATTACGTTCTGGAAATCGATGCCGGGAGCGCAAAGGTCTTCTTCTCAATTCCTGAGAAAAACCCGCCTCCATCCGGCTTCAACGCAGCCCGAGCACGCGGGCGAGCTCCTCTGCATCGCGGCAGAGGGCAACGGGCTTCTCAGCTTCGAGCATTTCAGCAGTCATAGCGCCGTAGGTCATGCCGATCGAGCGGCAGCCCCAGGCATTGGCCATGCCGAGGTCGTGCGTGGTATCGCCCACCATGATGGTGTCGGAGGGTTCAATCCCGGTCGCAATGCCTATGGCTTCGAGCATCCCCGGATCGGGCTTCGACGGGTTTTCGTCGGCCGTTTCCGTATCAGCAAAGTATTTTCCGAGTCCCGTTGCTTCCAATACCCGGTTGAGGCCGCGCCGGCTTTTGCCGGTTGCGATGGCAAGCGTAACCCCGCGCTCATGAAGCGTGCGGATGACGTTCTCGATCCCGGGGAAGAGATGAACCTTCCCTTCCTCAGGACGATAGCGTTCAACGTAGTAGGCGCCGAACTGCGGGAACTCTTCCTCGGGACAGGTGGGCGCAATGATCTTCATGGCGTCGCGCCAGCCTAGGCCGATCACCGAACGCGCCTTTGTAGCCGACGGCACCGGAAGCCCCATCTTTTCCGCCGCGTACTGAATGCTGATCGCGATGGCGGCAGTCGTATCGAGAATCGTGCCGTCCCAGTCGAAGACAACGAGCTTATAGGGACCGGCCGGCGGCACTTTTGCTTTGGAATTCATTTCGTCAGTCATGCTGCTTCTCCAGAGCACTGATTACCCGGGCGAGTTCTTCGGGGAGCGGCGCCTCAATGTCAAGCGCCTCGCCCGTCACGGGATGAATGAATTTGAGCTTCCAGGCATGAAGGAACATCCGCTTCAAGGGTGCTCCGAGGAGCCCCGCGGCAAGCTCCTTATTGAAGGCGAAGTCGCCGTACTTGTCGTCGCCTGCAAGCGGGAACCCTTCCGAGAGCGCATGAACGCGGATCTGATGCGTACGGCCGGTTTTGAGTTCAGCGTCGAGATAGGTAACGACGCCGAAGCGCTTCAGTACCGTGAAGATCGTGTGGGCGCTCATGCCGAGCGGGGACACGCGGACGCGCCTCTCGCCCGAGGGAAGGAGATAACGCTCAAGCGGCGCCTTCACGTGGCGGCGTTCATTCACCCAGTCTCCCTTCACAAGGAGCTTGTAGTGCTTTTCGATGCCGCCTTCCTTCATAAGGTCGTGCATGCGTACGAGCGCCTTCCGTGTCTTGGCGATCACGATGGCGCCGCTCGTTTCCTTGTCAAGCCGGTGGCAGAGCTCGAGGAAGGGCTCCTCAGGACGCGTGGCCCTCAGGCGCTCGATCAGGCCGTGCGCGATTCCGGAGCCCCCGTGAGCGGCGAGGCCCGAAGGCTTCATGACGATCAGAAGGTGCCGGTCTTCGTAGAGCACTTCGAGCTGCCCTTTGGCAAGCGGCGCCGCAGAGGCCTCAGCCGCCGGAGAGCGCTCCGCAACGCGCATCGGAGGCACGCGGACGACGTCTCCGAGCTTCAGTTTCGTTTCTGCCTTCGCGCGGCTTTTGCTCACCCGGACTTCGCCCGCCCGAATGACGCGATAGATATGACCTTTGGGCACCCCGCGCGCAAGACGCATGAGGAAGTTGTCGAGCCGCTGACCGTCCGAATCCTCGCCGATCTCGATGTAGCTCACCCGATCCGACGGGAGCGCACGCACCTTTGATGAGGCGAGCGGCTTAATTTCGGCCTTGGTTGTGTCTGTCATATCCTGTTGTGCTTATACTTAGGGGCTGTCGTTCGAAGTCGGCTTTTCCGCTTCGAAGCGATCGAGTGCATGAGCGGATGAATCCGCACGCGCCAAGGCGCTGAAGCGCGAAAGCTCCAGCCGGCGCGGAGGTTCATTTTCTCACGCCTCACAAAGGATTTGTTCCTTCGGTCGCCCGGAACGATTTCCGCCTGAGAAAGGCGTCGAGGATTCCCGTGATCGAAGGAGGCAGAGTTTTTTTGACGCGGCGGCGCAGTGCCTTTATGAGGAATGCGGCGCCGCAGGCTCGGTCCGTGAGGATTCCTGCCTTGGGCAACGAATGCTCAGGCAGGAGGCCTTTCGGGCTGATGCCGCAACAGGCAAAGTTTTTTTTCGTTCGCCATCCGCTCTTGACATGCGCTCCTCAAAAGAGCGCCGGAGAGAGAACGCAAGGCACCCTCGCCCTTGAGGTCCGTTCTTCGGAAATCGGGTTCGGGAGAGCTGAAAGCCCGGAAGCTTTCGCGCCTGCGGATTCTTTTTCTGAAAGAGACGGACGTCCGGAAGGTTCCTCCTGGCTTTTCCCTTCATGGAAGAAAAGCGCCGGAACGCTCCGAGCCCCATGGCAGATGAAGGATTTCTTTTCCGACAATTCAATCCCCTCAACCGCTTCTTCGCGGGCCCGATTGCGGCTTTTGCGTGCTCCCGAGGGCGAAGCCTGATAGTGATGCTTCGCCGAACTTTTGGTCGAGCTCAGCCGCAGGACGCCCCTGCGAAATCATCTGAGGCCATTTTCCGGCCCTGAGGCGCGAGGATGATTGATGTCGGTCCGTGAATTCCTTCATGCGTTTTCTTTGAGGCCCGATGAAGCGCTTCGCGTGCGCCCTTTTTTTTGAAGCGGATAAGCCCTGCAGGATCTCCATCCGAACGCCCGGATTTCTTTCGGCAGGGGAATCCTTCCGCGCAGAATGCATTCCGCTTTCTTCCATCGACCACCCCATTTCGGCATGAAGCAGGACTTCCCGAGAGCATGACGCGGGCTTCGTTCGGCTTTTCCGGCCCTTTTGAATGCATGAAGAAGGCGCCTGGCTTTTCGTGAGTTTTGCCGGCAGATCGTGAGGGATTGAGCCCCTTCCCGAAGAATTTCCCGCTCGCCTCTGAAGCTTTTCTCCTTTTGAGAAATCTTCTGAAGATGAGGCGGTGAAGGTTCTTCCGGACGGATGTGACTCTCCCCAAATCGTTCTTTTCCTTCGCGTCCCGCACCAACGGCTTCGGGACCGGATGGAAGACGAGCGCAACACATCAGCCGGATAGCGGCGCGGCAATGCCCTTACGGAGAGGAATCTCCTCGGGCGCCGCTGCGGGAGCTTCAGCTTGAGGGAAGCTCCCTGCGGTTTTTCTCCGCAGATGAGAGAAAGAATCGTTTCCGCAGGAATACCGTCAGGCACCCTCACGAGACGAATGCCCCTGAAGCTTCAGGGCAAAACTCCTGCCTTCCGCTGCGGCACGCCACAGTCCGCCCGCGGCCAATGGGCGGCGAGGAGTGAAATCCCAAATGAAGCGCATGCTTTTCAATGCCACGCATCCCGAGGAAACGCGCGTTGGCATTGTCGACGGCCAGAAGCTGATCGACATCGACATTGAGACTGCCGGCCGCGAAGCCCGCAAGTCGAACATCTACAAGGGCGTCGTCACCCGCATCGAGCCCTCTCTTGAAGCCTGCTTCGTCGACTACGGCGAGGAGCGCCACGGCTTCCTGCCCTTCAAGGAAATCTCGAGAAGCTACTTCGCCGAAGGCGTCGACGTCCGCATGGCCACCATCAAGGAAGCCATCCGCGAGGGCCAGGAGCTCATCGTCCAGGTTGAGAAGGAAGAGCGCGGCAACAAGGGCGCCGCACTCACGACCTTCATCAGCCTCGCCGGCCGCTACCTCGTTCTGATGCCCAACAACCCGCGCGCGGGCGGCGTCTCGCGCCGCATCGAGGGCGAGGAGCGTCAGGAGCTTCGCGAAGCGATGGACAAGCTCGACATTCCGAGCGGCATGTCGACCATTGCCCGTACCGCCGGCATCGGCCGCACGACCGAAGAGCTTCAGTGGGACCTCAACTACCTCCTGAAGCTCTGGAATGCGATCGTCGACGCCGCGCGTCCGCAGTACGAATACGTGACGGAAGAAAACGGCCGTAAGGTCCGCACGGTCTCGTCCGAACCCACGAAGAACGGCCGCAGCGGCAAGTGCCTCAATCCGGCTCCCTTCCTCATCGTTGAGGAATCGAACCTCGTTGTGCGCGCGATCCGCGACTACTTCCAGCCCGAGATCGGCGAAATCCTCGTCGACACGGATGAAATCTACGAGCAGGCGCGTCAGTTCATGGCGAACGTCATGCCCGACATGGTCGACCGCGTGAAGCGCTACCGCGACGACATTCCGCTCTTCACGCGCTTCCAGATCGAGCAGCAGATCGAAACCGCCTACTCGCGCACCGTTCCGCTTCCCTCGGGCGGCGCGATCGTCATCGACCACACGGAAGCGCTCGTTGCGATCGACGTCAACTCCGCACGCGCCACGCGCGGCGCCGACATTGAGGACACGGCCTTCCGCACGAACTGCGAAGCCGCGGACGAAGTCGCCCGCCAGATGCGCCTCAGAGACTTGGGCGGCCTCATCGTGATCGACTTCATCGATATGGCCGAATCGAAGAACCAGCGCGCCGTTGAGCAGCGCCTCAAGGACGCCATCCGCTACGACCGCGCCCGCGTCCAGACGGCCAAGATCAGCCGCTTCGGCCTCATGGAGCTCTCGCGCCAGCGTCTGCGCCCGGCGCTCTCCGAAGGCAGCCACATCACCTGCCCGCGCTGCAACGGCGTGGGCGTCATCCGCGACACCGAGTCCTGCGCGATCCAGGTGCTACGCATCCTCCAGGAAGAGGCGATGAAGGAAGGCACCGGCGCCGTTCAGGCCCAGGTGCCCGTCGATGTCGCTACGTTCCTTCTCAACGAGAAGAGGAACGACATCACGAAGCTCGAAGCGCGCCACCGCGTGCCGATCGTGCTTATTCCCAACACCTACCTTGAGACGCCGCACTATCACATCGAGCGCATCCGTCAGGACGACGAGCGCCTCGACACGCACGTCCCGAGCTTCGACCTCGCCGAGGAAATCGAAACGACGGCTGACGACCCGTACGCTCAGAAGTCTCAGGAAGAGAAGCCCCAGCGTCCCAAGCAGGTTCCCGTCATCAAGAACCTGATCGAGCGCGATCCTGCTCCGGTCCATCAGGCTGAAGCGCCGAAGGAAGAAAAGCGCGAGAAGCCCGAAGTCGGAAAGATGAAGCAGATGACCCCGGTCACACCTCAGAAGTCCCTCTTCCAGCGCATCGTCGCCTTCTTCACAGGGAGCGGCGACGCGGAAAAGAAGGCGGAGGAGAAGCCTCAGCAGAAGCCCGCTGAAAAGACGGAAGAGAAGCGCCGCACGCGCGGAGGCCGAAACGACCGCCGCACGCGTTCGGGCCGCACCCGCACGGAGCGCACCGATCGTCTTGAACGCGCGGAACGCGGAGACCGTTCTGAAAAAACGGAACGGTCCGAGAGACCCGAACGTGCGGAACGCACGGAACGCGCCGACCGCACGGAAAAGACCGAAGGCCGCACCCGCAGAACGCGCACCGAACGTGCCGACCGCACGGAACGTACGGAACGCACTGAGCGCGCCGACCGCACCGAGCGCGCTGAGCGGAGCGACCGCGACAATCGCCGTCAGCAGCGCCGCACCGAAGAAGAGGCCGCACGTCCCAATGAGGACATCGCGACCATGACGGCCGAGAGCCTCCCCGATGCCGCGAGCCAGACGGAAGTCGAAGCGCCGGTCTTTACGGTCGAGGCGGAATCGGGCGATGAGGAGCGTCGTTCGCGCCGCCGTCGTTCGCGCCGTCGTCCTCAGGAAGACGAAGCCCAGGCCGATCGCATCCCTGAAGCGGAAGAGACCCAGGAAGGGGCCGCCGCGCCTCAGCCCGCACTCGCCGAAGTGATTTCGCTCGACGAAGGCATCGTTGAGGGCGACAAGGCCGCCGAACAGTCGGAAGCCCGCGAGGAAGCCGATGAGGAAGGCGCCCGCCGCCGCCGCCCGCGCCGCCGCCGCCGTTCCGGCCGCGGTGCCGAGGCTCAGGAAGGTGCTGAAGGTCAGTCGGCTCAGCCGGCAGAACCTCAGTGTCTTGCCGCCGAAGTCGCCCAGCAGCCCATCTGGACGCCTGCCGCAGAGCCGCTCGTGCAGATTGAGACCAAGTCCGCGGTCTCTCAGGCCGTCGAAGGCGCTTTTGCCGGCGCTCAGACGGAAGGCAATGCGCACGACGGCGAACGCCGCCGCAGCCGCCGCTCGAGAAAGCCCCGCACGGAAGCCCGGGCCGACCGCATCCCTGAGGCGAAGGAAACGAAGGAAGGCGCTGCCGCTCCCTCGCCCGTCCTCGCTGAAGTGATTTCGCTCGACGAAGGGATCGTTGAGGGCGACAAGGCCGCTGATCGCGCCGAGGTCCGCGAGGAGGAAAAGTCCTCCGCGCCTCAGCACGAAGCTCCTGAAACGACCGGAAAGGCCGAAGCCGTAAAGGCGCCCGAACCCGAGGAGAAGCTCATTCAGATCGAGACCCGCAAGGCTCCTGAAGCTGCTCCCGAGGCTCCGACTCCTGAAGCGGTTCCTGAATCAGCTCCCGCAACGGCGCCTGAAGCGCCGGCCGAAGCCGTTGCTCCTCAGGCGGAAGCTCCTGCTGCGGCGGAAGAAGAACCTCAGGCTGAGCACCCCGCGCTCGCTGGCTCCATCGCCGACGGCCTTGAGGAAAACCTCCGCTCTGCGGGCCTCGTGCAGGTCCACACCGCGAAGCCCTCGGCGGCTACCGGTTACGAACCCGTGGTTCAGCCCGGCCGCGTGATCGAGCACGCTGCGGCTGAAGCCGATGAAGGTCCTCTCACGCAGGTCCACACGAAGCCCGAGCTCTGCCGCCCGGTCGACTATGCGCCCGTCATCCAGCCGGGCCGCAAGGTCGAATCGAGTACTGAAGCCGATGAGGCCGAAGCGCTCGTGCAGGTGGAAACGAAGAAGAACTAAGGATTAAACCCTGTTCTTTTTGCTGCGCCCCGAATGTTCATCACATTCGGGGCTTTTTTATATGCGCCGGATGCGCACTCCCGCGAAGCAGGGGCTACTCTGATGTAACCCATTCGAGTGACGAGGACGCCGGAGAGCATTCTTCCCGGATTCTCCGGAACCTCCTACGTCACAATTCGCACGTCTTCTTAAGAGGAGTTTCATCCATGACCCGTTTTCCCAAGGCTCTTCTCGTGCTCGCGCTTGCGGGCGTCGGCGCCGCGGCTTCGGCCTCAGAGATTACCGTTGGCGTCTATTCCGCCTTCTCGACGCTCGATCCCTACGATGCAAGCGATACGCTCTCGCAGAACGTTGCCAAGTCCTTCTATGAAGGCCTCTTCGGGTTCGACAAGGACATGAAGCTCCAGAACGTCCTCGCCGAAGGCTATGAAGTGAGCGACGACGGCCTCGTCTATACCGTGAAGCTCCGTAAAGGCGTCAAGTTCAGCGACGGCGAACCCTTCAACGCCGCTGCGGTCAAGGCGAATTTCGAGCGCGTCATCAATCCCGACAAGCACCTCACCCGCTACACGCTCTACAAGAACATCGACCGCATTGAGGCGGTCGACGAATACACCGTCAAATTCCATCTGAAGGAAGCCTTCTCCGCCTTCATCAACCAGCTCGCGCATCCGAGCGGCGTGATGATGTGCCCGAAGATTCTCAATCTCCCGAAGAAGGACATTGCCTTCAACCCCTGCGGCACCGGCCCCTACACGCTTGAGAAGTACAACCCGGCCGAGTACCTCATCGTGAAGAAGAACCCGAACTACTGGCAGGCGGGGCTGCCGAAGCTCGACCGCATCAATTTCCGGCCGGTTCTTGAAGACGCCACGCGCGTTGCGATGCTGCGCACGGGCGAAGCCCAGTACTGCGATGTGGTGCCTCCCGAACAGGTCGAGCGCCTGAAGGAAGCGAAGGACATCGTCGTTGAGGTCGCACCCTCGATCGTTCAGCGCCAGATCTACCTCAACAACACGAAGAAGCCCTTCAGCGACGTCCGCGTGAGAAAGGCCCTCAACTACGGCCTCAACAAGGAAGCGCTCGTGAAGGTTCTCTTCAAGGGCTATGCGGCGCCAGCCACGGGCGTTGCGCCCCAGGGCATCGACTACGCCACGCAGTTCGGCGCCTGGCCCTACGACGTCAATAAGGCGAAGGAGCTCCTCAAGGAAGCGGGCTACCCCAACGGCTTCACGGCCACTCTCTGGGCGGCTTCGAACTCTTCCGCCAACCAGAAGCTTCTGCAGTTCCTGCAGCAGCAGTATTCGCGCATCGGCGTGAAGCTTCAGGTCCGCGCTCTGGAAGCCGGCCAGCGCATCTCGCTCGTCCAGTCGGTGGGGCCCGAGAAGAGCCAGATGGAAATGTTCACCTGGGGGTGGTCGGCTTCGACCGGCGAACTCGACTGGGTGCTTCGTCCGCTCCTTGCCACCTCGAGCTTCCCGCCCGCCAATTCCAACTACGCCTACTACAGCAATCCGAAGGTCGACAATGCGCTCGTGGCAGCTCTGAAGACCACCGACCGCACCACGAAGCAGAAGATCTACGACGAGGCGCAGAAGATGATTTGGGATGATGCCCCATGGGTCTTCCTCACGGTCGACCATGACGTCTCCGCGCACGCGAAGAATCTCGTCAACTTCCACAGCCTTCCCGACGGCGGCTTTGAATTTCTCCGTGCAGAGCTGAAGTAATCCGGATTCGTGATCACGATTAAATGACTGAGCCCCGGCATTTCCTTCACGGAGTGCCGGGGTGTTTTTTGCGTCATTTATTCGCGCAATACTGAGCTAACATAATGTTCTCAAACGTTTTTCCATGATGATACCAACCATGCCGCTGCTCAACACTTCCCGAATTGCCTCCGCCTTCGCGCTCGCCGCAAAAGTGCATGAAAACCAGAAGCGCAAGGGGCACTTCAATTTCCTACATCTCGCACCCGATGGCCGTTGCCTCGCAGGTGCTCGTCTGGGGCGGCTCGGAAGAGCAGTTCATCGCGGCGCTCCTTCATGAAGTGCTCGAGGACGGCGGCGTTGAATATGCCGAATCGATTGAAGCTGATTTCGGGCCCAATGTGCTTTGCATCGTCAAGGCGCTCTCCGACGCGCTCCCGAAGGCGGGAGAAAAGAAAAAGCCCTGGGTGGAGCGAAAGACGGAATACCTCGCGCACCTCGCTCAAGCCGACGATGAAGTGCTTCCCGTCTCGGCTGCCGACAAATGGCACAACCTTTCTTCGATCCGGGACGATCAGCTCAAACCGGCGACGAAGTCTTCAAAAGGTTTGTAGGCTCGGCGCCCGACATGAAAAAGAAAAAGCGTCTCGCCGAGGAACCAAAGAGCGCGTCGAGCCCCGGATAGACGATCACTGAAATCTCGTCGATGAGTCCGGCCGTCAGGAAGGCGCCGTTGATGATGCCGCCGCCCTCAAGGAGAAGCGTCTTCGCGCCGAAGAGATCTTCAAGGGCCTTGAGCGCCGCTGCTAACTTTTCGCGGTTGCTTTCGCCATCGCCCTCAAAGACGTAGGAGACGCCGGCAGCGCGGAGCTTCGCGAGGTGGCTTTCCGCAACCCTCGCCCCGAGAACAAGGACCAGATGCTCGCCCGTGGGGAGCGCATTGATTTCGGGAAGGAGCTTTCCCTTCGGGTCGATCGCCACTGCAATCGGACGGCCTTCTCGGTTCCCGACGAAAGCTGGGGATGCGGGTGCATCCGCATCACGAAGGGGCGCCGGATCTCCTTCCTTCACCTCTTCGCAATAGTCCGCCATCGTGGTTCTGCCAACAATCCAGCCCTGAGCCGGAAAGCGCTTCGCCACGCCTTCATAGAAATGCCGCAAGGAAACATCTGACT
>CEAD01024119.1_pt1 | contig 22996 bp, 20 predicted proteins | sample 554861 | NCBI WGS metagenome assembly CEAD01 (sample SAMEA3182053, study PRJEB8094) | gut metagenome | biome: human; feature: gut; material: Stool; isolation source: human stools | place: Canada | collected 2012-10-30
GCCTATATCCATTTGCTTCATCTCCTAAAAAAATTCAAAAGCTTTTGTATACTCAGCATATCAGATTCATATAGATTGCACAATTGAGCAGCGTTTAATTTTTATTCAATTTAATTAACCAGCAGGAAATGTCGTATGATTAATCTACTGTTTTGGTTGCTTTGATACTTCTTAGGTTGACGGCTAGATACGCATTAGAGATGTCTCCATCGAAATGCTGTTCTAGCAAGGGATTTTTCCCTTGAACCCTTTGTTTATTATATGTGGTGGCACTTTTTGCCACCACTTTTTATCTTCTGATTTCATTGTAATCTTGTTTAGATTCCAGATTTCAAAAAACGGGGGTGCAAAATGGAGCCATTTTTGAATTCCGGTGAAGTTTAGATTTACCATACATACAAATTATAAGTTATTTACTTCTCTTCATACTTTTTAACGATAACTAAACTATAAGCAGCCATAATTACAATTGTTTCCACCATCACACCAATAACCGACAACAGAACGTATGGTGTATTTTGACCTTCTAACAGCGGAATTCCTAATATAACAAAAATGATTCCATAGATTATAAACAATAGTCCGCTCGCACGATTGTAACCTTTCACATCTTTTACTTTTATTGTTTCGGTATTAGCCCAGAATCCAACAGGATTCTTAGAAAACATATCTTTTATTCCTAATCCAATTATAAACACTCCAAAAAGTGACCATATAACAAACCCAATCATATTGTTTCTCCTTACAAACCGCATTAAAACCATAATGAGACACATTCTTGTATTTCCCAAAATCGAGATTTACTAATTCTACAAATTCCGATTGAGATTTCACCTATTCTAAGAAATTTAATAACTTTTATATTTTGTTATCAAATTTCTCACAAACCATTGAAAATACTAAGTTTGTGACAGGTGTGCTTTCCCTTATATATTCCCTTGTGTTATATCGTTCCATCAGTGTTTATGGACTCAGGTAAGGGAAAAAGCAAGGGAAACAAAATCATATAACACAGTATAACACAAAATGAAACTGACATGGTGAACTGATTGAAATGCTTCTGAATTTCTTATTTTGATTAATTGATTTGAAGGAGACACGATATGAATATTATTTACGCAAAATACAATATGTACCAGAATAGCATAGACATTTACACCTGTGCCGGATATATGCTCCGTATTGACTGCAACAAGGCAGAAGATGGTATTAAAACTACACCATGCTCTCAGTGTGCATTAAATGCTCTTGCTATTGATGAACCTCTTGAATATGCAAAACTATATCTGGATGGAACTATGCAGATATGGGTAAACGCAGAAGACTCTATTGAACTTTAAGTACACTAAGGGACTGCTACTCTAACAATTAAAAAAGTGCAATAGCAACAGCCCCTTTGTATTTTTACAAGTTTCGACCTAAAAAACAATTATTTCACATTCGCATTATACAAGTCCATAAAATAAGAATCTGTATGTAGTAGTTCTTCAAAAGTACCTTGTCCAACAATCCTCCCTTCTTTAAAGAGAATAATTCTGTCAAAACCTGCAATGGAATTTAATCTATGTGCAATGGCAATGACAGTTTTATCTTTCATTTTTTGCATAACTGATTTCATTACATTTTCTTCTGTTAAATTATCCATTGCAGATGTTGCTTCATCCAAAATGACAAGTTCGGAGTCTTCAAACCACAAGCGAGCTAATGCAAGTCTTTGTTTTTCTCCACCCGATAAACAAGTACCTTTCTCACCAATTTCAGTATTTAAACCTTCCGCAAGATTTTCAACTAAATGAGATAGTTGCACTTCACTCAATGCCCCTAGCATTTGTTCTTCTGACACTTGTTTCTCAAATACCAGATTTTCTTTTATTGTTCCGTCAAAAACAGGGGCATCCTGTGATAAATAACTAACTCTATCATACAGATTATTAAGACAAATTTCTTTTAACTCCATGTCTCCTAAGCGAACTTCTCCCTGATTATATTTTAGCAACCCTAATAAAATCTTAATCAAGGTCGATTTTCCGGAACCACTTTCTCCTACAAAAGCTATTTTTTCTCCCTTTTGTATTGACAGGCTCAAGCCATCAATAATTTTTCGTTCCTCATATTGGAATGATAAATTTCTTATTGCAATTTTTCCAACATTTGTATTTATTGCGTTACCGTTTCTTAATTGAATATCGTCTTTTAAGCCTAAAAATTCCTCAAATCTCTTATACGACGCCTTGTCCAATTTATATTGGACATAAAGTACATTAAAAATGGCAATTGGTGTATAAGCATTTTCAATCAGTGCAATTAGTGCAACCACAGAACCTACTGTAAGGTTTTTCGTTTTCCATGCATAAAAAAGAATACCAATATCTAACATTGCCACAAATAGTGCAAATATTGTGAAGAATGCTTCATGAATCATATTCATTTTTACTTTTGATGAAACAATATCCTCTTTTGCATTACAAGTCTTCTTTATTTCACTCGGGAACTGTTTACTCATACGAAATACCAACATTTCCATATAGCCTCTGACCAAATAATGATTTAATAGTTCTTCACTATTCAAAATCTTTTCTTTTATTTTGTAAAGAAACTTTAATAGAATGTTGGTTATTATAAAAATAAACGTATAGCCTACAAACAGTACATAAGTAACTTTTTCATCTATTTTCCAAATAAAGTATATACTGAAACCAATGGTAGGAAGTAAGTCACGAATCAAACACAACCAGAAATTGAATAATACATTTCTTCCTGCTGCTGAACCATTCTCAATCCTTTGAACAAGTTTGCCCGTACCTATTTTCTGATATTCCGTATAATCGATTGTACTTATTTTTCTAAGTGACAAAAGCTTAAAATCCAGATAAATGCCATGTTCCAACTTTTTTTCAGGGTAATTATCCAGATAATTCATACAATAATTTACCAGCAAAATAAAGCCATATGTTGCAACTCCTGCAAATGCAAGTGTTCTATCAGCCAATCCATCAATAACCTTTTGGAAATAGTCAACTTTGTAATTAGCCACAAATGAATTAAATATACCTAGTCCAATGTAGACCAATACCCATATGCTGTTTTTCTTTAATATATCTTTTATATAACGCATAACTGTACTCCTTTACATATTGTATTTCAAGCAACAGGGCAGTACAGTCAACGACTACTGGCAAGTTTCTTTTAACCTCAGCACAATCTGCCAACAGTTTACATCAACTGTACTGAGTAGTTATCTCGGATAATTTTCATATCGTTCTCACCTCTTCCTAAAAATTTTCTATTATTATATCATGCTAAGTTCCAATATTCTATCGTAATTACGTCAAAAGAATATAAAACAAAGGGCATATTATCTTGCCCCTCTGTTCTTTGTCTGTCTGCTGATACTGTTCTGGTTTTCAGCGGCTTCCCTTTGTAGTCTTACAAGTTTATCCGGCAGTTTTTCATCCTTATGCGTAGGTGTATCCGGTTTTCTGCAGGCATTCTTCCAGCTTTCGTATTGTCTCTGATAATCTGTATAAGCATTCCTGCATTCTCTGAATGTCAGCAGGATCTCGTTCATGTTTTCAAAACCGCTATTACGAACCAGGTTTGAGAGTCCTACCTTTAATCGGTTGATATAATCCGTCTTTTCGTCAATCTTTCTCTGTAAATTATCTTTTCTGGTGAGCTTCGCCAGTCCCTTTAAGTTTGACATTTCGATTTCAAGACTGCCTCTTAGTTTCTCAGCTTCAAAGATAATGGCATTCTGGCTGTCCAGTTCTGTCTTTATCTTTTTTAACTTCGGATAGGCGGCTGCTTCCGGTGTCATAACAGGCTCTGGCGGTAAAGCAACTGCTGTAAGTATTCCGTTGTCCTACTTTTGGGCTTTGTTTTTATCTTCGGGAGCATTTTCACGCTGCAGCCTGCTGTGAATGCCTTTTATAGCCTCAAGCACCTTTGTGATAAGCAGTACCAGCTCTGCTATTGTCATATTCAAGATAAGCGAGAGCATTTCGGGTTTATTGCCGTATCGCTCAATCGACCTCTTTACTGGCTCTGTGATATGTTCCCTCTTTATCTGTAAAATATCCTCTATGGGAACCTCACTTATGACAGCCCTGTCAACCTCTCTGTTCCAGTCCATCCACAGTTTATTATCCTGCTCAATCTGTCCTGCCTTTGGGTTGTTCTTACCAACCTTCTTGGTAGCAAGATATGGACCATTGCGGTCAAATACTGTGAGTTTGTCTTTTTCATCCGTTACCCAGCGGTTTATCATTCAGGTGTAGAATAATTTTATCTCATCCAGGAAATCTTCCCGCTTGAACCTTGTATTCTTTGAGGTAAACAGATTTCTCTCATATATCTCGCCTTTTTTGATGACCTTACATCTTTTACGGATATTTCCATTTTCATCGAGGATTCCATTTTTAGTTCTTACACGATTGCCATGCTCATCATAAAACATATTCCTTGTGGCAGTCTTTATGACAGGTTCTGCAAGAAGCTGTCTTTCAGAGAAGATAAGATGGATATGGAAATTCGTCATACGCTTATTGTGATGAAGTGCTGCAACGCATTCCACACCATATTTTTCCTTGAATTTATCCGTAAACGACTTTAGCAGTATATCTGGCATCCCCTGCTCATAAAGTGATTCGGGCAGTGCTATGATAAGCTCCCTTGCCTCGATACATTTCCCTGAAACACCGCTTTTCTTAAATTCCTGCTGGCTGCATCGTGCAAGCTCTGTCCAGTAACTTCTTTCCGTAGTTTCATAGACCGCATACAGATGTTCCTGCTTGGCATGGTTTGATATATAGGTGATTCTTCCCCGGACATTCGACAACTTGGTCATCTGTATAAATGAATGTCTTGTCGTCAATGTGCTTTCTTCTCCTTTCTCTGATAGTGGGAATGGAAGATGAACAGATAATATAAGCGATATTGTTGTAAACTCATTGCCGTAACCGGCATAACCAAATGCGACAGCATTTTATACTTGTTCATTAACAATTTCTGTTGCTCGATTACGAATGTTGTTCATCTTTTGCACCCACAATATTGGGCTATCCGATTTCAATTTTCCCGTAACATTTTCTTTTTCGTCAAAGTCTTTTACCAACCGAGAAAAAAGATTTTGAGCCTCTTCTTCGGTATCGGAAAGATAAGGATACAGCTTTTCCGATGTAAGCAAATTGTAATATCTGATACGATGGTATTGTTTGAGATACCGCCTGTGTCTGTTCGCCCATACGCCAATATGCAGTTCCGATTGTTCTTTTGTTACAATGCAAGTTAAATAATAACCACCCTGCTTTTCGTGATTTACATTCCGATTTTTAAATTCTGTGCTCATAATAAAACCTCCTTGTATTTGGTAACACCATTTTACAAGGAGGTCTTTACTTTATCGAATGTACGGATTAATCCGCAGTCCAACGGGATTCAAAATTATCTTTATCCATACTTAATCCATCATTTAAGCTTTCAAGAATTTGTTTGCCATTCGGCATCATTTTGAGTGTTGTTAAATAATTGCGGATTGCACTTCTTATGTCTTTTAAAGAAGCTTTTGATTTAATCCAGTTTTGAGGAACGAACATCTTACCGTTATCCATTGCCTCTGCCGATGCGTTTTCCATCGCCATATTTAAACAATTACCTGCCATATCTATAACGGTATCTAATAGATTTTCAGAGACAAGTTTTTCCCAAGCAACAGAAGGTGACGGAACAGAATCGTTCATCTTGTTAATCTCACATAAAATAACAGAAATTGAATAAAGATGGTGATATGGAGCATAAGCTTTCATTGCTAAAAGCGTTTCATTTAACCCCATCGGGTTATCTTTATTCCACTTTTTATAAAGTTTATTAAACATCATATTTAAAGCTTGAACATTTTCCGGAGAGTAATCTCTGTGAAACAGTTGGTCAAAATACTTGTCGAATATTTTTGTTTCACTATATGAGATTGTAGGTCTTTGTGAATGCCAAGCAATAAGTTGTTTTCCTAAATCGGTCAAATTTACTATATTAGAAGTATTATACTTGACCGAATCCACTTTTTCGCCACGTTTAGTAACAAAGTATCCATCAGTATAGAATTGTTCGTAAGCTTTTTTCAACGCAAGAACCGATTTATCATTACTACGAAGATCCCTTGCTTTAACAGCACTTTGGCTGTTAGTCGAAGTGCTGATATTATCCGCTCTATCCGAATCGCTAATTTCATAAAATCTAAACATTACATAAGCATCATCAGCTTTTTTCGCCGATTCACTGCAGCTAAACATTGTGTTAAGCGACTGACAACCGTTTACTACATTCAGCTCTTTCACCGATAATATATTATCGTGAATTGTCATTTGTGAACAGATTGCCGTTATACCGTTATGTAAGAAGAAAAAGTCACTCGCATTCTTTTTTATGGTTTGAGCAATGCCTTTATTCACTTTATTGCTTGTACCTAATGATTGACGAACATTTTTACGAAATAAGCTTCCGTCTTTAATTCCCGGAATTTTAATACACTCTTTAAGCGGTAAAGCAACTATAACAGCTTTTGTATCTCCGATAGTAAGTTCCATATATTTTCCGTCTTCAAGCACAAATTCGTGATTAATATATGGTCTGTTTTTATTTAATGCTTCGTCATATTTAAATTTTAGAGTATCATTATCAATTACATTGAGATTAGCTTGCAGCACTTCACTCTCAGCAAGTTCTCTTTGAAAAGCAGAGAGGTCTGCTTTTGCCGACTCTGTAAGTCCTGATATAGTAATAAGCTCAAAACAAATTTCGTAATCATCTTCAATAGCATTTGCCATTTCATTAATTTTAACTTGCAGTTTTTGATTTGCTCCATCCTGCAGATGAATTAAATCCTTTACTTGAATCCAAGAAGAAAGTACTTCTCGTAAAGGTGCAGAATCTACAGAATCGCCGCTATAAAACTTGCCCTGAATTATGTAAATAGTTGACGATTGATTATCTATATATACAGCATCAATTTGCTTATCGCCTGCCCCATCGGTAATGCAATCTTTTGTTTCGTATGTATCAAGGTTATGTATGTTGCGAAGATACCAAGCAACAAATCTCTGTCCGTCATTTGGATAATTTTGTTGGTAGTATTCTTGGGATATTTCTGACAGGATTTTATTATACATCGTAATCGCCTCCAAAATTATATCATCTTGAAATGCCTTAAAGCATTCATAATAGCTTCTTCTTTATCTTTCGTACACTGCGGCTGTTTGGTATTTTCGGATTTCGGCTTATTGTAATTCTCTCGCTCAATAATTCCACACTTAGTTTTTACTTGTGCTATGTTGAGCGATGAAACTTTTAAACCAAATCTTTCGAATATGTAATCTTTAATTTCTTCATAGGTTGCTCTTGCTTCGGACGATGTTAAATCCAACTCATCCATATCAACTGTAATGTCGATATATGTATCGGGAATTTTTCTAACCAACTGCACTACTGTCTCCACATGCACCGTATGAGCAAATTGGTCTACAGGCTGAACACGAGCTATCTCGTAACCATTAGCAGCAAGATATTTCAGGTCGCGTGCAAGTGTTGCCGAATCACAGCTCACGTACACAATCCGCTTAGGATTCATTTTGACAATCGTATCAAGAAGTGTCTCATCGCAGCCCTTTCTAGGCGGGTCAACAACCACAACATCAGGATTAATCCTCATTACAGACTCAAAGGAGGCTGAATCGGACAATCCAGAACTTTCTTTTGAATCAACCGGCTCATTTTCCGCTTTTTTCATATCTTCATCATAAATACGCGGCACAACCTCTTCTGCCTTGCCGACAAAAAATTCAGCATTATTAAGAGAATTGCGGAGTGCGTTATTTTTTGCATCCTCTATCGCCTGTGGAACAATCTCGACACCGTATACCTTTCGTGCCTTTGTTGCCATAAGAAGCGATATTGTTCCTATTCCGCAATACAAATCCCAGACCGTCTCATTTCCCGTAAGTTCTGCATATTCAAGAGCTTTACGATAAAGCTTTTCCGTCTGCACAGGATTGACCTGAAAAAATGAGAGTGGTGAAATTCTGAACATAATCCCGCAGATACTGTCCTCGATATAGGAATTCCCCCATATTACTGAACATTCACTGCCAAGAATAACATTAGTTCTTTCCTTATTAATGTTAATCATAATTGATGACATTCCGCTGATATCTTTTAAACAATCTGCCAGCTTGTCAGCATGCGGAAGCGTTTTACCGTTTATAATAAGACAGACCATAATCTGACCGGTATGTTTTCCTGTTCTTATCAGAATATGACGAATAAGTCCCTTGTGGGACTGCTCATCATAAACGCTTATATTGTTTTCATTGATAAATGTACGGATTTTCTCAAGAATCTGTGCATTTTCAGGTGCACCGATTGCACACTGCGTATAATCTACAATACTGTGTGTTCTTCCTGCGTAAAAACCAATTACAACTTTTCCGTCCTTATTTCTTCCGACCGGATACTGTGCTTTGTTGCGGTAATTAAACGGATTCTCCATTCCTATTACAGGAAGAACTTCACAATCTGTTATTCCACCGATTCTTGCCAGATTGTCACGGACAAGCTTCTGTTTATATTTAAGCTGTGCTGAGTACGACATCTGCTGAATCTGACATCCGCCACACTGCCTTGCAACAGGGCATACAGGTTCTACCCTGTCTTTAGAAGGTGTTATTATCTCCATGAGCCTTGCATATCCGTATGTCTTTTTTGCCTTAATAACTTTGGCTTTTATAATATCACCTATAACCGCATCTTTTACAAAAAGTGTATAACCATCGGCTTTGCCTATTCCCGCACCGTCTGTTCCTATATCTTCTATTTCAATCGTAACCTGATCGTCTTTTTTTAACATAAATTCTCCTATAAGATGAATTCTTATCTACACAATTGTTCTCTTGATATTAGCATCAATCCATCTGTTGTATCCAAGCCAGTCATTTGTATCTTTCGCCTCAAGTGCCTCACGCATTGTCTCCATTTTTGCATCACAGTCATCTGCAAATGCAAGAGCAAGTGCCTCCGCTATTGCCGGTTTTTTCGGCGAACCATACTCTAGTTCACGATGATGTGCAAGTATACAATGACCTATTTCCGCTTTCAATGTTTCAGGAAATCCTTCTATCTGATTCATTTTCTGAGTAACCATCTCGTATCCCATTACAATATGTCCGAGGAAATTCCCCTCATCCGTATAATCATTTTTAGGAAATTCTGCAAGTTCCCTTACCTTACCGCAGTCGTGAAGCATTCCACAGGCAACCAGCAGATCCCTGTTAAGAAAATCATAATTTGATGCAATTTTATCACACATTCTTGTCACACTAAGGCTGTGCTCAAGAAGTCCGCCTGCAAATCCGTGATGAACAGACTTTCCGGCTGCAACTGACTTGAATTTTCTGATAAAGTCCGCATCGTCCACAAAAAATGCTTTTAAGAGTGATGAAATATATGTATTTTTAATACTTCCCGCAAACTGAAGAAGCTCTTTATACATATCATCAATATTGAAACGGCTGCTTGGAATATAATCAGATTCAATATATTCACCCTCGTCAGCCTTTCTGATTCTGTCAATCTTTAACTGTAATGCTCCATTGAAACTTGTAACCTGTCCTGTAACTGCAACATAATCAAGTGCATCGAAGTCACTTATTCCGCCTGAATTAGGGTCCCATATTTTAGAATCAAGCTGACCTGTCTTATCCATAAGCATAACATTTTCATACTCTTTACCCGCTTTTGTTGTCGCAGTCGATTTTGACTTGCAAAGATATACCTCACTTATTCTTTCACCATCTTTTAAAGTCTCAATATAACGCATTTTCTTTTACCTATTCCTTCTTTAAAATATTTACTCATTATTTTCACAAAAATCCACCGGAACATACCGTTATCTCACAGAAAGCACAACGGAAAAATTAAGTTCCCTGTACTCATCGCGTCCGGCTCTTTTGACAGTCAGTGTGATATTCTCACCGTTCACACACCGATATAGTTTCTCACTAAATGACTGAATTGTCAAAACACTATTTCCATTCAAAGCAGTAATAATATCACCGCATTGAAGTCCTGCCTCAAAAGCCGGCGAGTCCATAATCACATCTGTAATATAGACTCCCAGCGGAAGCTTATATCTTTCAGCTGTAACTGATGTCACATTAGTGCTTTTTATTCCAAGATATATAATCTCAGGGCTTGCTGAAAGTGTCTCAATAAGAGGTTTTAAATCAGATAATCCAACCGCCTGAAATTTCATCATATCACCTGATGGTCTTGCAATTCCTACAACATTGCCGCCTTTGTTAAATATATAACAATAGTCGCCATATGATGGAATAATATCAATACTCATCATCTCAAATGTATTATCGACACTGCTCTCATCTGTAATCTGTGTAATATTTCCAAATTTTGTCTGTCCTGTACTTCCATTTATGCGTCCTATTGCAATAACAGGGTCATTTTCCTTCATCTTATACGAATTGCCAAGCACAGCCACCTGTATATCAGCATCTGAAGCTGCTTTAATTGAATCTTTCTGTACTGACAACAATGAAACTTTACTGTATGAATCACTGCCGATAAGCTTTGCCTCTCCATATGCACCGCCATTAAATCCTGCTTTGACAGCCATATCATAATTATTCAAAACACATGAATCAGCTATTATAATATATGCATTATTTATATCACCTATTATAAGACCTACTGAATCATTCATTCCTGTATTCTGGCTGCCATCATTTTCAAATATCACCATGCACTTTGATGCTTCTTCATTAATCTGTGCCGTCGATTTTATCTCCAGTCTGTCAGTATCTGCCTGATCCTGGCGTACATTGTCAAGACTGCCGTCAACGGAATCATCTATATATTGGTCTTTTTTTAACTCAAGTGAAACAGCTGGCTCATTGTTTCCATTTACCTTTTTATCAAAATATGGATACAATAATACAATTACGGCACATGCAATTACTCCGAATATAACTGCACCGCCAAGAAACTTCAAAAAACTGAACAGCTTTTTATACTTAACTTTAGGATTAATAATTATTCTTTCCGTATATAAAGGAAACTCTTCCTGTGTTTCCTGTGTTTCCTGTGTTTCCTTCTCATCTCTTCCATTATAATCCATACGAAACAAAACTCCGTTCTAAAGTATTTTCCTAACTATGAGAAACACGCTCACAATTCCAAACTTATTTTATTATAATAAATAAATATGAACATTCTATGACATACTTGTAAATTAATATTACCAGAGTACCTGACCCAACAATGCGTATAGCTTTTTTTAGCTGAATGATGTAAAATAACCATATTAAACAGATTTTGAATGGAGAATTTAAATAATGGATTACAAGTCACTTAAAACACTTGAATATCATAAAATTATAGAAAAATTATCATCTTATGCCGGCAGTGAAGCTGCCAGAAAAATGTGTGCTGATTTAAAGCCCATGACTGATATCAACTCAATTAACGACGCACTTACACAGACAAGCGATGCACTCTCCAGAATATATGCAAAAGGCAGTGTATCATTTTCGGGAGTTACTAATATTATTGACAGCATTAAGCGTCTTGAGGTCGGAAGCACGTTAAATACACACGAACTTCTGAATATAAGTGCAGTTCTTACTACTGCCGCAGCTGCAAAATCGCATTACGAGGAAACTAATGATTCACTCACAGATTATTTCAACTCACTTGAACCTCTTACACCACTCAATACACAGATTAAAAACTGTATTATTTCCGAGGAAGAAATAAGCGATGACGCAAGCGGCACTCTGCGTGACATCCGCCGCCAGATGCGTATTTCGGCAGACCGTATTCACACTGAACTTAATAAAATTCTCAATTCACCGTCAACAAGATCGTGTCTGCAGGATTATGTCATAACCATGCGGCAGGGCAGATATTGCCTTCCCGTAAAGGCCGAATACAAATCACAGATTGCCGGAATGATTCATGACCAGTCTGCAACCGGCTCAACAATTTTTATTGAACCGGCAGCTGTCGTTAAGTTAAATAATGACATTCGTGAACTTGAACTTAAAGAACAGGCCGAAATCGAGCGTATTCTTGCAGCACTCAGTGCTGAAGCATCCGCATATACAGATGAATTGCAATCGGATTACACTATCCTTGTCACACTTGACTTTATATTTGCAAAAGCACAGCTGTCTAAGTTTTACAAATGCAGCTGTCCTATAATGAACACTGATAAATACATTAATATCAAAAAAGGCAGACACCCTCTTATTCCGGCAAAAACTGTCGTTCCAATTGACATTTATCTGGGAAAAGATTTTAACCTGCTTATCGTAACAGGTCCTAACACAGGCGGTAAGACTGTTTCTTTAAAAACAGTCGGACTTCTCACTCTCATGGCACAATCAGGACTTCATATTCCTGCCATGAACCACTCACAGATTGCTGTATTTGATAATATTTTTGCAGATATTGGTGATGAACAAAGTATTGAACAGAGCCTTTCTACATTTTCATCACATATGACTAACACTGTAAGCATTTTAAAGGAAGCTGACGAAAACAGCCTTATACTTTTTGATGAAATTGGTGCCGGTACTGACCCGACAGAAGGTGCAGCACTCGCAATTGCAATTTTATCCGACCTTCACAACAAAGATATAACAACGATGGCTACTACACATTACAGTGAAATAAAGGTATTTGCACTTACAACGGAAGGCGTGGAAAATGCAAGCTGTGAATTCGATGTTGCAACGCTTTCACCTACTTACAGACTTTTAATTGGTGTTCCGGGAAAAAGTAATGCATTTGCAATTTCAAGAAAACTCGGTCTTCCATCTTATATAATTGATGATGCATCAAGCCGTATTGACGCAAACGATATTCACTTTGAAGATCTGCTCACAGACCTTGAAAACAGCCGTATAACAATAGAAAAAGAGCAGGCTGAGATAAAAGAATACAAAGACCAGATACGCAGACTCAAAGCAGAAGCTGCTGCCAAATCAAAGCGTCTCGATGAAAGAACAGATAAGATTATCCGTAAAGCCAATGAAGAAGCTGCAGAAATCCTGCGTGAAGCAAAAGAATATGCCGACGAGACAATAAAGACTATGAACAAACACGGCATGAGCGTAAAAGAGCTTGAAAAGCAAAGAAGTGCTGTCCGTGACAAAATGAATAAAAGGCAGGAAAAACTCGCAGTTAAGACTACTGCACCAAAGTCGCACAAGCCTGTATCTGCCGCAGAATTAAAAGAGGGCATGCATGTACGCGTACTCAGCATGAATGTAATCGGCACAATTCTTTCTGCACCGAATCCAAAAGGTGAAGTAACAGTTGGCGTTGGAAGTCTTACAACCAAGACCAAAATAAACAATCTGGAAATTGTAACAGGATACAAAGACCCTGAAGAAAAGACTACAATAAAAACAGGCGGCTCAAGCCGCATAAAGATGTCAAAATCAGCTTCAATCTCACCGGAAATCAACCTTTTAGGACTTACCGTTGACGAAGCTGTTGCAAAACTTGACAAATATCTTGATGATGCATACATTGCAAAAATCGCACAGGTACGTATTGTCCACGGAAAAGGAACAGGTGCATTAAGAAATGGTGTTGCAAGCTACTTAAAAGGTGTTCCATATGTAAAATCATTCCGTCTTGGCGAAGTCGGTGAAGGTGATGCCGGCGTTACAATCGTAGAATTCAAATAAAAAGCAAATAATAAAGGAGGCTTTAGCATGGCAGTTAAACAAAAAATACTCATTGTTGATGATGATGAAAATATTGCGGAACTTATATCTTTGTATCTTACAAAAGAATGTTTTGAGACAAAGATAGTATATGACGGCGAATCTGCACTAGAACAGGTTAATATATTCAAACCGGATCTGATACTTCTCGATCTTATGCTTCCCGGCATTGACGGTTATCAGGTATGCCGTGAAATCAGAAAAACAAACAATATTCCTATAATCATGCTCTCAGCAAAGGGTGAGACATTCGATAAAGTTCTCGGTCTTGAACTTGGTGCTGACGATTACATGATAAAACCATTTGAGACAAAAGAGCTTGTCGCACGTGTTAAAGCCGTACTCCGACGTTACCAGCAGCCGGCAGCCACATCCGTCCCAGAAAAGCCATCTCAGGTTGTTGAATATCCTGACCTTACAATCAATCTTGGCAATTATTCTGTGCTTTATTATGGCAAAAACGTTGAAATGCCTCCAAAAGAACTTGAACTGCTCTACTTTCTCGCCTCATCTCCTAATCAGGTATTTACAAGAGAGCAGCTTCTTGACAATATATGGGGATATGAATATATCGGTGATACAAGAACAGTAGATGTACATATCAAGCGTATCCGTGAAAAAATCAAAGACCATGCACATTGGGCAATAGATACAGTATGGGGCATCGGCTACAAATTTGTTACAAAATAATGGAGTATATCATATGAAATTTAATCTATTAACCAAATATATTCTCATATATGTTTCCGTTGCAATTATAGGTTTTGTAGGTGTAACTGTCATATCATACAAAATAGATTACAATCGTGTATATTCAGAACAGACTGAAAACATGTACCGGCAGGCAGTATCAATAGCTGCCGAATTTGCCCCGGACTACTTCAGCAATGACAAATTGAAGCTCATACAGCTTGAACTTCATACAATAACCGAACTTGACCATTCAAGAATCATGTTTGTTGACATGGATGGCAATGTAATACTTGACACACAATACAACAATATGAATGAGGAAGTTGACGAAAATGGTATCCTGTATACAATCAACAATTTTGATGTAAGTAAGCTTGGTACCAATCACTCAATGAATGGTAACTTCTATGGTGTATTTACAGAAAAAAATGTTTCCGTATTCGCACCTATTACAAATAAATTTGTCATGAAAGGCTATGTCGTTGTCCATATGCCGGAATCTGTTATAACAGACCGTGTGTATACAACATTCAACACTAACTATATAACACTTCTCATAATACTTGTTTTAAACTCAGCTTTTATCATACTGTATATTATACATATACATAATCCTCTGAAAGACATTACCAATGCCATCAAAGAATATGGCCGCGGTAATCTTTCATATAAAGTTGCTGTCGGACATAATGACGAGATTGGACAGCTCTCTGCTTCGCTTAATTACATGGCAACACAGATTAATGAGATGGACCAGTTCCAGCAGAAGTTCCTTTCAAATATTTCACACGACTTCCGCTCACCGCTCACATCAATCAAGGGTTATCTCGAAGCGATTGCTGACGGAACTATTCCACCGGAAATGATTAATAAATATATCAATATTGTGCTGTTTGAAACTGACCGCCTTACAAAACTTACAAGTAATATCCTTACGTTAAACGAACTTGACCCCAAATCAGTTCGTCTCGACATAAGCAGCTTTGATATTAATGCTCTTATAAAACATACAATAGAAACATTTGAGGGAACCTGCAAAAAGAAAAAAATCCAGTTCCAGCTTACTTTTTCCGCAGAAAAAGAACTGGTCAGTGCTGATAAAGTAAAAATCGGACAGGTTATTTACAATCTTGTAGATAATTCTATCAAATTCAGTTCAGAAAACTCAAATATATTTATTTCAGTTAAAGAAAAAGGTGAAAAAGCCTATATTTCAGTAAAAGATTCCGGTGCCGGTATTTCCAAAGAAAATATTGACAGAATCTGGGACAGATTTTACAAGTCAGATTCATCCCGCGGACGTGATAAAAAAGGTTCTGGTCTTGGTCTGTCAATCGTAAAAGAGACACTTCTTGCACATAATGAAAATATTGACGTAATCAGTACAGTCGGCGTCGGAACAGAATTCATATTCTCACTGCCAATTGCAAAATCAGCTGAAAACACTTAAAAACAGTCTGAAACAACAAAAAGCAGTCAAAATCAGCCGTGGTTGTGATAACTAACACACTCCACGGCTGTAATTTTACTCATCATGCCACTCAAGTCGGTGCAGATGACCTTCCTGATTCATATGATCAAAATTATTCTGTCTTAAAGCCTCATACAAAACAATGGCAACAGAATTGGAAAGATTAAGTGAACGGATATCTCCAATCATTGGAATCCTTACACAGGTATCTTCATGATCCACAAGAATTTCCTCAGGAATTCCGGCACTTTCTTTACCAAACATTATATAGCAGTCCGGCTCATAAGAAACCTCGGTATATGTCTTATGTGCTTTTGTTGTAGCCATATAAATCTTAGCTCCCGGATTTCTCTCACAGAAATCATTAAAATCATCATAAACTGTCACATCAAGTTTATCCCAATAATCAAGACCGGCTCTTTTTACCATCTTATCATTGATACTGAATCCCAAAGGCTCTATAAGGTGCAGCCTTGCACCTGCTGCAACGCATGTTCTTCCTATATTTCCTGTATTTGCAGGCATTTCAGGTTCGTGTAATACAATATTAAGCATTTATGTGCCTCTTTTCTATCAGGCCTTGACAGCAACGTCAAGTTCAATTGTTATATCGCCGCCGCTTAAAGGTACACATATATTCTGTGCAAATGACTGTGCAATGGTAAGATTACCACGACAGACCGTAGGCGGTGTAATATCTATAAGTATTCCTTTTGTTGAAAATATTGTCGCAGCATTACCCATAATCATATTACCAAGTTCACTGATTGCACTAATAGACATTTCATCAAGTTTTTCAACCGGCATCCCCATCATCATCTTAGATGCAATTTCAAGTGCCTTTGTATATGAAAGAACAATCATAACCTGACCACGCATCTCTCCCGTAATACCAATCATAATAATAACTGAATCATCCGCAAACGCTGTCTCCTTTACATAAGGTTTGCCAATCTTCATTTCAATCTGACATATATCTTTAATAATCCCCGTTGCCGCCATTAAGAACGGATTAATATAATCAACATTTATTCCAGTCATTGTTTTTTTCTCCTACAAGTTCTTTATAAAATTTTCTATCCTCTCAAGTCCTGCTTTCAGTTTCTCAACAGAATAAGCATACGAAATTCTGACAAAACCCTCACCCGAAGCTCCGAATGCAGTTCCCGGCACAACGGCAAGCTTCTGCTCAAACAACAGTCTGTTAGCAAACTCATCCGATGTCATGCCAAACTTTTTAATTGATGGAAATACGTAAAATGCACCATATGGCTCAAAACATTCTATTCCCATTTCCTTAAATGCATTAAGTAGAAATCTTCTTCTCTGGTCGTATGCCTCAACCATCTTTCCGACTTCATCATCACAGTTACGCATCGCTTCAACCGCAGCAAACTGGCTGTTTGTGGGAGCACACATTATCGCAAACTGATGAAGCTTTATCATCTGCGTCATGATATTTTTCGGTGCACAGGCATACCCAAGTCTCCATCCTGTCATTGCAAATGCTTTTGAAAATCCATTTATGACTACAGTTCTTTCCTTCATTCCCGGAAATGATGCTATAGAGCAATGCCTGCTGCCATATGTAAGCTCTGAATAAATCTCATCAGAAATAACATACAAATCATTGTCAATTATAACAGGTACAAGCTCTGCAAGCTCCTCCTTTGTCATAATAGCACCTGTCGGGTTATTAGGATATGCAAGTATAAGTATCTTAGTCTTATCTGTTATTGATGCTATAAGTTCTTCTTTTGTAAGCTTGAATTCATTCTCGGCTTTTAACTCAATAGCCACCGGCTTTGCATCTGCCATAACCGCACATGGGACATAAGATACATAACATGGCTGCGGAATCAGTACTTCATCTCCCGGATCAACCATGCAACGAAGTGCAACATCTATCGCTTCGCTTCCTCCTACTGTGACCATTATCTCATCTTCGGCACTATAATTCAAATTATATTTTCTTGCAATATAACGGCTTATCTCATCCCTTAACTCTTTTAAACCGGCATTTGACGTATAAAATGTGCGGCCTTTTTCAAGCGAATAAATGCCCTCTTCCCTTACACGATAAGGGGTGTCAAAATCAGGTTCCCCGACACCAAGCGATATTGCATCAGGCATTTCACTTACTATATCGAAAAATTTACGTATTCCAGAAGGCTCAATATCAACAATTTTTTTAGATAAAGCATCTCTCATGGTGTCACCGGCATCCTTTCGTCTTTCTCAGGTTCGCCAAGAACTTTTCCATAATCTTTATATTTTTTCAATACAAAATGTGTTGAAGTGCTTAATACCGAATCAAGCGGTGCAAGCTTATTGGCGACAAACTGTGCTACAGATTTCATTGTCTTTCCCTCAATAATAACCGTAAAATCAAATCCGCCTGACATAAGATATACAGAAGTTATCTCATCATACTGGTATATTCTTTCAGCAATGCTGTCAAATCCAAGCCCTCTCTGTGGCGTAACCTTAACCTCAATAAGTGCCGTAACCTTTTCTTCACTCGTTTTATCCCAGTCAATTATTGTATTATATCCGCATATAATATGCTCTTTTTCCATATCAGCGATTTCATTGGCTACCTCCGGCTCGCTTATCCCCAGCATAACAGCCATATCCTTTATATCTATTCTTGAATTTTTTTCAAGCATATTTAAAATCTTTTCTCTCATATCATAATCCTTTCACTGTACATGCAGTCTCATTCTGCTGTTGTTTCACTCTGCATCTCCTGCAGTCTGTAAATTTCATCCTGTACCGGTTTATCAAGGAAACGAACATCATCAAGATTATTGATTATCTTATCATTGCCATCTGTAACTTTTCCTATAACACATGCGTCAATTCCCTCTTCTGCAAGTGCTTTTATAATACGCTCAGAATCGGATGATGTTATCAAAAGACTTCCACAAGAATTTAATTCATATGGATTAATGTCAAATATTTCACATATCTCTATTATTTCCTGTCTGACAGCTATTGCCCTGAAATCCACCAGAAGTCCTGTTCCTGATGCTTCAGCCATATCCCATAACGCTGCATATACACCACCCTGTGACATATCGTGCAAAGATACAGCACCATTTTCTATCGCTATACAGGCTTCTTTTGCAATTGACAAATCACTTCTATTGCCATATGCACGTTTTACTACATCTTCAACATACTTTTCAAGTATTTTTTCTCTGTTATTATTTATAATATACTGTACTCCACCTATGCCGATACATTTTGTCATTATAATATCGTCTCCCGGCTTCGCCATATTGCTTCCGACAGCATGTGGTTCTTTCACATTTTCTGTAAATCCAACTGCTGTAACCGCTACAACAGCTCTTGTATTTCCTGCCTCAACCTGTGTATGTCCACCTGAAACAACAAGCCCAAGCTGTGCACAATCCGCAGAAATCTTTTGCATTATCTCTTTTAGACGTATCTCACGCATATCCTGTGCAAGATTGACGCAGCACTGGATATACTGCGGTCTTCCACCTCTTGCATAAATATTGTTAGATGCTGTATAGACAGGTTCAAAACCGCTGTCTGATGCAATTACAATACCATTTTCAAGGACTGAAGCATCTGCACCAATTGACGGCTTGACAGCAAGGCTGTTCTTTGCAGGTTTTATATTTTTTAATACAGAACGACTGATAACTGAATTTGTTATTTTTCCTGTTTTCATATTCTCCTCCGGACCGCATTTAATATTCTATATCTAACATATTGAAAAAAAAGGCGATTTAATATATCATTTTATTAATAAATTATTTAACGAAATGAAAGCAGTGCAGAGGCAACCATCGGTACAACCATCGCGACTACAAGAAAAATAATTATAACCGCTGTCAATATTTTCTTATTTTTTTTGTTATTAAAATTAATCATATTTCCTCTTTTCCGCACTGTTTTCCATAGATTGGAGATTCAAATGCATTTAATACTGCCCTATTTTATAATAATACTTATCTTAATGCAAATATATTTTAAAAGAAATAACAACAAAACCGCTAGCTCAAATGAAGATTTTTTCAAGCGTGAAAGTGAAGCCAACCAAAGCCGTAAACGCGATATTTCAAATCTTAATTACATAACAATACCTGATAATCTGCCATTTATAAAAACCGACATTGCCGAAATAAGCAATGCCGAACAGAATATTATGAATCTTAAAGATGAAAAAATCCTGAACCTTACCGGCAAGACTAACACCGATTTAAAACTGGAATATGGTGTTGCCAATCTTTCAGAACTTACAATATATGAAAATAATTTCCATACGCTGTGTCGTGAAATTATTAACCTTGCAAAAGCACTAATTGATAACGGATATGAAAAAGAGGCTGTCAGCTTCCTTGAATTCGGAATCCGCAGCCGCTCAGATTTATCTGCCAATTATGTAATGCTTGCAGAAATCTATTCTAAAAACGGCGAAAATGAAAAAATTAATCACCTTAAAAAATATGCAGAAACTCTTAATACTATAACAAAAGATTACATAATCAAAAAAATCGACGCATACCTTTTATAACAGATTATCTGCCATAGCAATTATTTTCCATAATTAGATATAATATTATCAATAAGCTTTGATGCACGGCTCTTCGTCAGTGCATCAATGTCTTCAACCGGCTCAAGCCCATGCTTTTCGGTAAGTGCTATAAGATATTTTCTTTGTGCCGCAGTAATCGGAGAATCCTTCTTTGCTGAATAGTTAAGCTCTATAAGCTCATCAAATCCTGTATCATCAGGTTTAATTTGATGGAGCTTCTCATACAGTTTCATTGCACTCAATGCATCATCATATGCCCTGTGCGAATTTCCTGCATCAATCCCAAAATATCCACACAGATATTCAAGTGTTTTATGCGGTACTTCGGGAAGAAGCCTTCTTGACAGCTTCAACGTATCAATTCCACTCTTTTTAAAATCAAGTCCCGAATTAACAGCCGCCTTTTTAATAAAACTGTAATCAAATATTACATTATGTCCAAGGATTGGCATATCTTTTGTAAAATCAACTATGTCACTTATTATCTCTGTTATCGCCGGCTTTCCTTCAACCATATCATCTGTAATACCTGTTATCATGGTGATACGTTCGCTGATTCTTATTCCAGGATTAACAAGTGTTGAATAACTGTCAACAATTTCTCCATCGGATATTTTGGCCATTCCTATTTCTATTATCTTATCTTCTGCCGGATTAAGACCTGTCGTCTCAATATCAAGGGCAACAAATGTATTAATCATTGTATATTCCATTTCCAAATATATTACCAAGTATTGCAAGATATACTATATCCATCTCGCTCCACTTGCTCATCTGCCTGTTTCTGTTAAATGAAACAATAACATCGTTTTCATCACTGACATTAACTATAATCTGGACAGCCTGGTTAATTCCCATATTAATAAATGCCTTAACCGTATTTTTTGCTCGTCTTTCAAAAAAATTGATATTATCAATAACTTCAATACCATCTTCCGTAAAATCAGCTATATATGCCTTATCGTTAAGATAATCATTATCTTCAGCAATATCTTTGTTACCTATTATAATCTTTCTCTCCCAGGCTTCTCCTGTATGGTGATAAATAAATATGCTGTCTAATGCAAAAGCTCTCTTTATTTTATCAGCTGACTCCATAATGCAGTCTTTTCCATTTTTTCTATAAGCATTAACTATATCATTAACAACCCCGATTTTTTTGTACTTGTAGAACATGTATGCCTCTGAATTAGGCATTCCTTTGCCCTTCACATAATCCTCATGCAAATCCGGGAGATATATTATATATCTGTCCCTGCCTTTCTCTTTTGCAAGATAAAGCATCTTATCTGCTATATTAAAAAGTTCTTCATATGTCTGTCCGTCACATGGATATGTAGATGAACCGATAGAACATGTGACATGCGGCTTATCAGGCTGGTTATTATACATAAATGAGACGTTATTGCGGATTGTACGAAGCACATTTCTTATCTCATCATTGCTCTTGAGCCCTTCAACAACGATAAACATCTCATCTCCGCCAATTCTTCCGGCTACACCCTTTCCTTCAACAGACTCTTTAATAACATCTGCAACATTGCATATTACCTCATCTCCAAACATATGACCAAACTCATCATTAATCGTCTTAAAATTATCGATATCTATAATTGCAATTGTAACAGGACATCCGGGTTTTGACTCAATCAGCCTCTTTGTATATTCCGTAATCGCACGCTTATTAAGAATATCCGTTCCTACATCAAGTGCATCTGAATTAAGATATACATGCTCTTCATCATTGACAGGGCTTATCTTCGACATTGTGGCAATTACATGCTTTTTGCCATTAAAATCTATGATAGTCTTACCTTTGACAAGACACCATTCCATTCCCTGTGAATTCTCAAATATCTTCATCTTAAACTCACGTTCAAATATCTCTGTTCCATTGGCAAAATCATCACAAAAAGAATCAAATATATTGCGTGTAACACCATACACATTGCCATTGGCAAGCATTGTTCTACGCCAGTCAGCTAAAGTTCCCCGGTAAAAATCTACCTGCTGGTGGCTCTCCATCATAAAAATTCTCAATCTGTCAGTTGATACGTCATATGAGAACATAAGATACTCCATAAGACTGAAATATTCCATATATGTGTTATCAGCCTTTGTATCTGTATGTTTAAAAAATACTCTTATATCAAAAATCGATATACTGCATATTCTGCTGTTACAAACATTATCTGCAGGTTCAGCTTCATCTATAATATAAACAAACCATCTGTATCTTCCTGTATTATCTACCATTCTAAGTGCCGTAACAAATCCCGATTCACTCTGGGCATTCTTTACAGCTGTCTCAAGCTGGTTTATATCACTTGGATGTATAAGTCGTGCAATTTTAGTATTAACGAGATTGTCTCCTAAAAAATCTTTAAGCTCATCATCTACTGACAAAATATTAAACTGTTCATCTATTATAGCTTTACCTTTAAAAAACACGTTATTATCCAT
>CEAD01010143.1_pt1 | contig 22815 bp, 19 predicted proteins | sample 554861 | NCBI WGS metagenome assembly CEAD01 (sample SAMEA3182053, study PRJEB8094) | gut metagenome | biome: human; feature: gut; material: Stool; isolation source: human stools | place: Canada | collected 2012-10-30
AAAGATAGCTTGTTTTTATTACTTTTGCCGTATTAATGAGCGAAATATTTCCAAAAGATGCGCAAAGTTTACTACATTTATAATCCACAGACGCAGACTTATGACCGTATTTACCCTACTGTCCGGCAACGGATGGTGAGTCTCCTGCGCCGTTTGTTTATCGGCATGGGCTTTGGGGCAGGTAGTTTTATAATTCTGCTGATTATTTTCGGTTCACCTTCGGAGAAAGAGTTGAGGAAGGAAAATAGCCAACTTTTAGCGCAGTATAATGTGCTTTCCCGTCGTCTGGATGAGGCAATGGGAGTGTTACAGGATGTGCAGCAGCGTGATGATAACCTGTATCGGGTTATATTTGCAGCTGACCCCATACCTTCGGCTATCCGCCAGGCTGGGTATGGCGGCACTAACCGTTATGAACACTTGATGGATATGGCAAACTCCGATCTGGTAGTGAATACAACTCAGAAGATGGATATGCTCAGCAAGCAACTTTATATCCAGTCGCGTTCCTTCGATGATGTGGTGGATATGTGTAAGAGCCATGACGAAATGTTGCGTTGTATCCCCGCCATCCAGCCTGTTTCCAATAAAGATCTTCGCAAAACAGCTTCCGGCTACGGAACGCGTATCGATCCTATCTACGGGACTACAAAATTCCATGCAGGTATGGATTTCTCGGCACCTTTGGGTACGGATGTTTATGCCACAGGAGATGGTACGGTGATACAGATGGGATGGCAAACCGGGTATGGTAACCGGATTGTGGTAGACCATGGATTTGGTTATCAGACTGTATACGCGCATTTGCGTGATTTCCGTACTAAGGTCGGAAAGAAGGTGGTACGCGGTGAAGTCATTGGTGGGGTAGGTAGTACGGGAAAGAGTACAGGGCCTCACTTGCATTATGAAGTTCATGTAAAAGGGCAGGTAGTCAACCCTGTCAACTATTACTTTATGGACTTGAGTGCTGAGGATTACGACCGGATGATACAGATTGCTGCCAACCATGGTAAAGTCCTCGATTAAGCTGCTATGGATAAAGACCTGAAATTATATTATTCCATCAGTGAGGTAGCCCAGATGTTCGATGTGAACGAGTCCTTGCTTCGTTTCTGGGAGAAAGAGTTTCCACAACTCTCTCCGAAGAAGGGAAGCCGTGGAGTGCGGCAATATCGCAAAGAGGATATTGAAACTGTGAAGCTGATCTATCATCTGGTGAAGGAACGGGGAATGACATTACCCGGTGCCCGCCAGCGAATGAAGGACAATAAAGAAACCACTCTTCGTAACTTTGAAATTGTAGACCGCTTGAAGACGATCCGTGAAGAGCTTCTTAGCATGAAGAAAGCTCTTGACGGATTTACTTATGAGCAAGTAGACGAACTTAAAAGAGCTTCAAGGGAAGGAGATGAGTAAAACTATTCAGTAACAGCTTCCAACAATTTTATCTCATGATTGGCATCATTCGTGTTACAGGTTCCATTGAATTTAGCTTGTGATTCTATTTCCAATTTTGTGGTATAGATATTGCCTTGCATCACACAGTTGGCTTTCAGGGTGAGTTCTTCCTTCACATATGCATCACCGATGATAGTTCCGTGAAGGCAAGCGTGTGTACAGGACAGATTGCCGTGTATTTTTCCTTCCGGACCAATGACTATTTTCCCGGTACACCGGATATTTCCTTCTACAGTTCCGTCGATACGCATATCTCCATCAATGGAACAATCACCTTTAATTAAACTTTGACTGGAAAGCGTGGTTAATTTATTGCTTACCTTGTCTTCTATTCCTTTTTTTGAGTTAAACATACTAGTGTGCTTTTATAGTTTTTATCCTTCTACACGGGTTACTTGCTTGATGTTCTGTATCTGTTTCAGATTATTGCAGATGGTTTTCACATCATCCACATCATGTACGTACAATTGGATGTTTCCTTCAAAAATGCCGTCTGTTGTTTCAATGGACAACTTGCGGATATTTACATTCAGCTGACGCGAAATAACCTGTGTTACTTCGTTCAGTAATCCCATGGCGTCTATACCTTTTATATATATATTCACCAGGAAAGAGAGTTCCTTATGGGTATCCCACTCTGTGGCCAGAATACGGTTTCCGTAACTACTCTTCAAACGTGCGGCGACGGGGCACTGGCGTTTGTGGATAATGATACGGTCGTTTTCGTCCATATATCCCAGTACATCGTCACCCGGAATGGGGTGGCAACATTCTGCCATGATATAATTCTTCTGGATATTCTCTTCCGTCAGTTTCAGGATTTGCTTTGTATTGATTTTCTCTTTTTCCTGCGGTACTTTTTCTTCGACCGGCTCTTTGTTGTCCTTGTTACCGCCGAACGAGAAGGTGAGGAACTTTTTCCAGTTGGTTCCCTGTTTCTCTTTCAGGGCATTTTTATCCAGGTCGCCCAATACGATCTTTTTGTTGCCGATGGCTATAAGAAATTCGTCCCGGTTCTTCATATTATGGACTTTCACCAACTTGTCTATCAACAGGTCGTCCAGTCGTAGCTCTTCTTTTTTGAAGAATTCATTCAGAAGGGTTTCACCTTCTTTTTGGCAGTTCCTTTGCTCTTTGCGCAGGATGGCAGCTATCTTTGCGCGGGCACGGGCTGTAGTGGCAAATACTTCCCATTCTGGCTGTACCCGTTGTGATTTGGATGTCAGCACTTCCACTTGATCGCCACTTTGCAATTTATGGCTGAGTGGGACAAGTTTATGGTTTACTTTCGCGCCGATACAATGACTGCCTATATCTGTATGTAAGGAAAATGCAAAGTCCAATGCTGTAGAATTCTGTGGCATAGTCTTAATCTCACCTTTCGGGGTGAATACAAAAATTTCCGATGCAAACAGGTTCAATTTGATAGTGTCGAGGAAATCAATGGCATCCGGCTGCGGATCATCAAGAATTTCCTTGATGGTACGTAGCCATTTATCCAGCTCGCCCTCATCCTCGCTACCACCACCTTCTTTGTATTTCCAATGTGCGGCAAAACCCTGTTCGGCTACGTCATTCATGCGCTCGCTACGGATTTGTACTTCTATCCACTGTCCATTATTACCCATGAGGGTAACGTGTAAAGCTTGATAGCCGTTTGCTTTGGGGTGACTCACCCAGTCGCGCAGACGGTCGGGGTGGGGCTTGTATATTTTAGAAATAGAGACGTAGATATCGAAACAGTCATTCAACTCTTCGTCCGCGTTACGCGGTTCAAAAATAATGCGTACGGCAAGCAAGTCATAGATTTCTTCGAATGGCACATGCTTGGTCTGCATTTTGTTCCATATGGAATAAATGGATTTGACGCGTGCCAGGATGCGATATTTCAGTCCCATCTTGTCCATCTGTGCGCGTATCGGAGCTGTGAACTCTTTGAATACTTTGTCACGCTCGGTAGCCGTAGCTGCCAGCTTGTTTTCTATTTCTTGATATTCCTCAGGGTGTTCGTACCTGAAACTCAGGTTTTCCAGTTCGGTCTTTATCTTATAAAGTCCTAAGCGGTTGGCGAGGGGAGCATATATATATAAAGTTTCACCTGCAATTTTGAATTGCTTATTTGGAAGCATGGAACCCAGCGTACGCATATTATGCAGGCGGTCCGCTATTTTAATAAGGATCACACGTATATCATCGGACATCGTCAACAGCAACTTTTTGAAGTTCTCTGCCTGTGCCGAAGCCCGGTCACCGAAGATACCACCGGATATTTTGGTCAGTCCGTCTACAATCTGGGCGATTTTCGGACCGAATATATTCTCTATGTCCTCTACAGTATAGTCTGTATCTTCTACCACATCGTGTAGTAATGCAGCACAAATGGATGTAGACCCCAGACCTATTTCGGTGCAAACAATCTGTGCCACAGCCAAGGGATGCATAATGTAGGGCTCGCCTGAGCGGCGTTTGATGCCCTTATGTGCCTGGTTGGCAAAATTGAATGCCTTTGTTATAATTTCAATGCGTTTACGGTGCTTGGTTGCCAAATAGTCGTTTAACAGTTGCTGGAAAGCCTGTTCAATCATTTCCTCTTCGACTTTTTCTTTATCTTTCTGGTTCACATTCTCTTCCATATCCCTGTCTCCTTTCTTCTATTGCTGCAAAAATAAGCAAATTTCAACACCGTGCAAGCGTTTGTGCTCTTATTTATATATCTTCAATTGCTTTCCGGCGGAAATTTTGGTGTTATGCAATCCATTCCAACTTTGAAGTTGTTTTACGGTGACTCCATAGCGGCGTGCAATAGTACCCAATGTTTCGCCATTTCGTATTTTATGATAAGTCAGATTTCCACTGCCGGTTGTAGCGCGTCTTGCTGTAGAACGGGGTTCGGAGATGGCTACGGTTCTGCGGTTTTTGAATAATTCATTCGCACGGTGGGCGTAGATAGTATCCTGGCTGTCGATAAATGTACTGATGTAATTCATAGGCAGACGAAGGGGTTGTGTCTTGCTTTCACCGGGAATTATATTCTTCTTATACTGAGGATTAAGGCTTTTGATTTCTTCCATGCTAACGCCACAGATATCAGAAAGCTGTTCGAAATGTAAGTTTTTTGTTACTTGTATAGTATCTGTAGCATCGGGGATATTAGTTTCCATGGGACAGATGTTATGCTTGCAATAGTAAGTCATCACATAATTGGCGGCAATGAATGCAGGCACATATCCACGGGTCTCTTTGGGCAGGAAATTATAAATTTCCCAATAATCAGTTTTACCTCCGGCACGGCGGATTGCTTTGTTTATAGTGCCTGGTCCGCAATTGTAAGCAGCGATCACCAGATTCCAGTCTTGATAAATGGCGTACAGGTCTTTCAGGTAGCGGGCGGCTGCCCACGTGGCCTTGATAGGATCACAACGTTCGTCAATAAGACTGTTGCTTTCCAATCCGTACATCTTTCCGGTAGCCAGCATGAACTGCCACAAACCGGAAGCGCCTACACGGGATCTGGCAGAAGGGTTCAGCGCAGATTCAATGATAGGCAAGTATCTGAGTTCAAGCGGTAATCCATAGGCATCGAGTGCTTCTTCGAAGATGGGCATATAAAAGTTGCAGGCGCTCAACATGAATGATACGTTATTACGTAAACGTCCTGTGTACATGTCGATGAATTTACGTACAATCTCATTATAAGGCATTTCCATTACAGCAGGAATGCGGCTGAGGCGGTCGATATAAACAGAGTCACTAAAGAGTGGGTTCTCTGTGGAGGTACTGCAATCTTTACCTAAATCAATGTAATTTTTGGCTTTCCAGTCATTGAGTAGGCTGTCCAGCGGGTAAGTCATACTTTGGGGGAGTTCAATGCTTTCCTGACGTTCTGTTCCGTTGTCACGGATCACTACTTCTACACTTTCCTGAGCTTGCGCCTGGAAGGCGAAAAGTGATAGACAAAACAGAAACGGAGTAGCGATAAACTTCTTCATATTTACAGATTTATTCTTCATGTGTGATTATTCTTTGGTATAGCTTAATTCATTAAAAACGGAAACTACATTGCACTCCGACAGATTTGTTGGAGCTGCCTATACTGTATTGGCTGTTGATTACGGCAGGTTCTACCCGCATACTTAGGTCGGGGGTTATATCGAAATTAGACAGTTCCGCATCTACATAGGCATCAATAACTGATATCAGGTAAACGCCGATGAAAGCAAAAATACTCAGGTCACGATAGCGCCTGTACGTATCCTTTCGCTTTCGGAGGGTTTCTGTTATCTGCGTTTTGGGGGTTCTGTCCAAATATCCGGGTGGCAAAAGATCATGAATACTGTTGGCTTCCCAGTTGCCAAGAGCGGCATCTTTATAGGCTTGCATGTAGTCTTTATACATCTTGTTGTTCCAGGTTAGCGCATAAGCACATCCAGCAAATCCACCATATATAATAGGTAACTTCCAGTATTTACGGTTATAGATTTGTCCGCCACCGGGGATAACCAAGGCGAGCCATGTTGCCTTGGTCGGGTTGGGGATAAATACTTTCTTGTTAAGTGCCCCGTTTATACTGTCTGTTGGTGTAGGAGACACTTGTGGGGTAGTACTGGAAGTCATTTCCAGCAGACGCTTTTTATTTTCGGCAGCAATGCTGTCGGCTAAGGCAATGCTGTCAGCAGCCGAAACCCGTTGCAGGGCAGATTCTGTTTGTGCATTCAGGCTGTCCAGAGCTACTTGTGGCAGTCTTTTTAGTGAGTCTGCATGCTCCAATTGCTGCCGTTTGGCAGCGGCACGCGGACGATTCTGCCCATACATAGCAATCCCTGCCGTCTGCACGAAGCAAAGCAGCAGGGCGATACACCATTGATATGTTTTTGTTCCTTTCGTCATTTATTTTTTAAGAGTATCGAGTATGCCGATAATACGTTCTAAATCTTCTTCGTTATTGAACGGGATACTGATTTTACCTTTTCCTTTTTCCGAACAGGTCAGCTGCACTTTGGTGCTGAAGAAGCCCGAAAGCTGTTGTTTCAGCATGTTGAATTCTTCCGGCAGTTTGGCACGTTTGGGAGCGATTTTGCGTCCACCGCTTTTCACGGCTTCGCCTTCACTCAGGGATTTTACTATTTCTTCCACCTTACGTACGGAATATCCGTGCTCGATGATTTCTTCGAATATCTTCACTTGCAACTTCGGATCACCCAATGTTACAAGCGCACGGGCATGTCCCATGTCTATCTGCTTGTTCTGCAACGCCATCTGAATGGGGGCGGGCAATTTCAATAAACGCAGGTAGTTGGCAATTGTTGTACGTTTTTTACCGACACGTTCGCTAAGGCGTTCCTGTGTGAGCCCGTATTGTTCCAACAGATGCTGGTAGGCAAGGGCTATTTCCACAGAGTTCAAGTCTTCACGTTGTATATTCTCGATAAGCGCCATTTCCATGACGTTCTCGTCATCGGCAGTACGGATATAGGCGGGAATACTTTTCAGTCCGGCGAGTTGTGAAGCACGGAAGCGGCGTTCGCCTGCGATGATCTGATATTCATCGTCCGACAGCTTGCGTAGGGTGATGGGCTGAATGATACCTATCTCAGAGATTGAGTCGGCAAGTTCCTGAAGCGCTGTCTCGTCAAATTCATGACGGGGCTGGTTCGGGTTGACGACAATCTTCGACAACTCTATTTCGTTGATGGAAGAAGAGCCTTCGGTCTGCACTTCGTCCATTGAAAGCAGGGCGTCCAGCCCGCGTCCTAATGCATTTCTTTTTTGTGCCATGGTTCTTCGTTTTTAAGTTAATTGTTACGGCTGATCAGTTCTTTGGCGAGCGACATGTGATTCTTGGCTCCTGTGGAGTCTGCATCATATAAGATGGTGGGCAGGCCATAACTTGGAGCTTCGCTCAGTTTGACGTTGCGCTGTATGACGGTGTCGAACACCAGTTCCTGAAAGTGGCGTTTCACCTCGTCGTAAATCTGGTTGGCCTGGCGTAAGCGCGAGTCGTACATTGTCAGCAAGAAACCTTCGATTTCGAGTGCCGGGTTCAGTTTAGACTTGATAATTTTGATGGTGTTCAATAATTTGCTGATACCTTCCAATGCAAAGTATTCTGCTTGTACGGGGATAATCACCGAGTCGGCTGCCGTCAGTGCATTGATGGTAATCAGTCCTAGGGAAGGCGAGCAGTCTATCAAGATATAATCAAATTCCTCCTTCAATGGGGCGAGTACTTCTTTCAGTATCTTTTCCCGGTTTTTCAGGTTGAGCATTTCTATCTCGGCGCCCACCAAGTTTATGTGTGAGGATATCACTTTCAGTGTCTCGATCTCCGTGTCATGGATAGCTTCGCGAACATCGGCCCGGTCGATAATGCATTCGTATATAGTGCATTCCGCCTGCTTGATGTCGACACCCAAACCGGAAGAGGCATTTGCCTGCGGGTCTGCGTCCACAACGAGCACTTTCTTTTCCAGGGTGGCAAGGGAGGCTGCGAGGTTAATCGTAGTCGTTGTTTTTCCTACACCACCTTTTTGATTTGCCAAAGCAATAATTTTTCCCATAATCTTAGTGTTTATTGGCAGCGAAATAAGTGATAATTCCGTATTGCGCCTACTAAAAAAGAGAAAGATTGCAAAATCTGTTGATAAGTCGCCTATTTTGTTAATAACTCCAAGCCGTTTGATTTTCATTTCGGCTTCTTACGGCACTTTTTCGTTCTCTTAATTTAGCTTGCAAATATACGTAATAATCTTGAATTGAAATATCTTTTTTGTCTCGCTTGCAGAAGATTAAGATTTGTTTTAAATGACTTCTTGCATTTTTAGGCGTGGTTTGTACGATAATCAGGTTGTTTTATGCTTTCATTTCTTTCATCAGCTTTCAGGCTGTTGTGTGTAAGGTGTTTACGCTGAAATGTCCGGTCGTGGGTTACTTTCAGTTCTTTCAGTCTATTACCGTTCCGGTGTCCTTTGCTTCGTCTTCCGGCGTATTTGGGGTATGTACCCGTTCGCGTTCCAGCGTTTCGGGGCGCAGCATTTCGTGGGGGAAATACTTGCTCAGCGGGTAACGGAAGAAATCCATGTTCTGGCGTAGCCTTCCCACCAACGAGCGGTCCGGTTTGAAGTAGATGCGTGAAACCCGCACCTTGCCCGGCATCACGTCGTCGGGATGTTCGAAGCCTTCGCTGGTTATGGCGAGGTTGAAGGAGCCGAGACCTCTGATGGTGACGGACTCGCCTTCTCTGAGCGCTTCCTCTATGTATTTGGGCAGGTCCACCAGTACGCTTTGCACATCGCCTTCGCCCATGCCTTTACGGCTGGCCATGCGTTGCGCCAGCTTTTCGGTTGTCACTCCGCCGCGCGGTTGCAGAGTGCGCTGCACAGCGTAATACAGTTGTTTCATTCCTTCCTTGGAGCGGAAGAGTTTCTTTCTTACTAAATAAATCATTCCCATATCCTTGTTCCTGTTGATTGATGTTGTTGATGATAGCTATGCTTCTTAATGTCAGCTGCATAGGAACTTAACGCTTGAAACTCGTTTCCCTATGAACCATAACTCCCTTTGCTCTGCTGCTCAAGATGGCATCTTGTGTTGTTCAAGATGGTATCTCGTGCTGCGCAAGATGGCATCTTGAACAGCAAAGGTAATCATGCTTCAGTAGATATGCAAGCTTTTTGCAGGGGAAAGGTAAGGAGTTTGTGCGTGATGGGGAACGTGCCTCTTTATGCGGTGGGAAGTTTCTTCCGTTAGGGGGGGGAGGTACTGAAAGTAGGAGTCGCATCAGATTTTTAGAAGGAATAAAGCTTTTTGATGATAAATGTCGTGCGAAAGTTTTGTAATGTTATATGTATTATCTAACTTTGAAGCGATAAAAATACTTGTTTGATCAGTAAAACGGATTGCCTATGGAAGATGACAAAACTATGATGTAAAAAGGAAATATCCTTTTTGGAAGTAGCCCGACAGAATGCCGGACTACGTGATTTTTAATGATTTCTATTTATTAATAACAAACAAAGGAAAAGCGTTTCCGTTCTCTCTATATACATATTAGAGCTTTAGCTCTTATTGCTTGGTCCTGAAAATCGCCAATTGGAAAGCCCAAGAGATATAAGATGTTGAAGTTCGCGCTCTATGGGCGTGAACTGTTTACACTTATTCTTTGGGCGCGGTGTTTGGCGATACCTCAGGACCGGATAGGTTGAATGGTTCCGCCTTTTTTTTGTATCATAATCCAATATAATATGATGCATTCTGATGTAAAAATATCGGGCACCAATTCCGGTATCTATAATATTCTGATAGCTGTTTCTGTTTTTTTAGTCTTTCTTTATGTCCCATTGGTTCAAACCGTAATAGATGGGAAAGTTGTTGAATCTTTCACTGTTGCGGAAAATATAGATAAAGATTCCGGTGGCTTTTATTTATTCCTTATTTTTCTGATGGCTGCTGCCATATTGGTTATCGGAATCTTGAAGATAACGTTGTCTAAAATCTTTCAACATTTTGTTGTAAGTGTCGTGGACTTTTATTATAGCCTTGGTTTCTGCGTTGGTCTTATTCTTATGGTTGTTGCTCTTAGCTCCCAAAATACCGGGACGTCTTACTGGGGCATGAAATAAGGCAGATGATGGGAATAGGGCCGTATCTATTGATATTTTGTTCATTGACCTACTTTGTTGCAGCTTTAGGTCATCTTTGTTCATTCTATAAATGGTACCCGTTGCAAACTCTTTGTTGGGGGCTGCATCCGGTACTTAATATTCTTGTCACTTCGCTTCTGTCGCTTGTCGCTGCCAAGTTTATTCCTGATTCTGCCGGTGATACGGTGTTAAAGACTGTCGGTGTCATTATAGGTTGGGGAGTGCTATTTGTTGAAATTTGGCTGTTGGTTACTTATCGTAAAGAATGGAACCGCAAACTACGTGCAAGAGTGGATCATAATCCAGAAAATGCGGAAACGGATTCATCTGCATCGTTGGTGTCTATAGAGGAACAACAATACTCTCCACAGGATGTTTCTCCTTCTGCTGCAAATGCTTTTAATGATAAACCTCAGCCTGTAGCCCCACCGGTTCAGAAAACGGTGGAAGTCCCTGCTTCGCCTGGCTCACGCAAGAAATACTATATAATAGGGGGCGTGTCAGTGTTGGTGCTTCTGTCTGTTTTGTTCTTTTGTTTGAAGGGTGGAGAGACTGTGGAAGCGGTAAATATGCCCGCCATTAAAGAAGCCCTTTATGAGGGAAAGGTTGGAAAATCAGAAGTGCAAATGTGTTTAAAGCAGGAAGGCGATTCTTTGTATGGCACCTATTTCTATAAACGGAACAAACAAGAAATTCAGTTGAGTGGGAAGACAGAGGATGGATTGCATTACGTTGTCAATGAGTTTGTCAACGGGAAGAATACCGGAACATTCAAGATGGATTATGGAGAGTATGATGGTGAACACTTCTTTACAGGAAAGTGGACTAATGGGAAAAAACAGGTCAATGTTTATTTGGACGAAATGGAAAACCGCATCCTACCCTCTACTGATGTGGAGCACCCATTGGTCGGAGAGTGGCAGACGGGGGAAGATGCTAAAGCATTTGCCCATGCGCAGTTGGGCTTGTATAATCGGGATATTAAAGGAGCTTATGGAATCATTAAGATAATGGCCAATGATTGCCTCTATACATTGTATGTGGACTCCATCATGAAGTCAGAGGGTTGCGATGCGTTCGTACATACTTATGAGCAAAATCTTACGTTGCATTACTTGCTTTCCGACAAAAGTCTGCGGATAGAGACGGAGAAATGGGGCACTTACAATCTGTATATGGATTTTAGGGATTTGGAAAAACGGCTGGCGGATAGGAAGGCCCTGCAGCAATCTCTTTCGGAAGCGTCGGAGTCCTTATCCGAAGCTGAAAGTTCTCCGGAGGCGTCTGAACAGTTGGATATAGTAGAGAATGAGATTGTTGATGTGACGTTTATTCCTGTTGAAGTAGCAAATGAGCGCGAGGAAGCGGAGAGAGCCAGGCTGTAAGCCGAATTGGCGGCTGAACTGCAAAAGGAAGCGGAGGCTGAAGATCCTAATAAAATATATGATAAGGTAGAAGTGATGCCTGAATATCCCGGTGGGGCTGCGGCATTTATGCGCTATCTCGCACAGAATGTGAAATATCCTACGGTTGCGCAGGAAAATGGTACGCAGGGAATAGTCGTAGTGCAATTTGTGGTAGATGCGGACGGCAGTGTCACTAATGCGCATGTGATAACAAGTGTTGATCCCTATTTGGATGAAGAAGCCCTTCGGGTAATAAAATCAATGCCCCGATGGACACCGGGAAAGCTGAACGGTAAACCCGTCAGAGTGAAATATACAACTCCAATTAAATTTAGATTGCCATAAGAAGATGAAAAGATATTTGATAACAATGTGTTTGGCAGTAGGCATAGCTTTGCCTGCTGCTGCCCAGTTTACTCCTATCAGGATAGGGGAGAATGCCAAAAAAGTAATATTAAACAAGTATGACACCAACTATGCCTTTCATGATGGTCTGCTTGCCGTGAAGAACGACGAGACCGGTTTGTGGGGATTTATAGACGAGCAGGGGAATAAAGTGATTGATTACCAATGGGATTATAAAAGTTTCGGTTATCCTCAATTTGGAGGTGGAGCTTGCCTGGTATGCAAGTCCGGTCGTGACATGTGGGGCCGCACTGAGACTTGGTACGTCATTAATAAGCAAGGGCGGGCTATAAAACTCAATGCGAGGATTATAGATTCTGCTCCTTTCAACAAAGATGGTTATGCCTTGATTGTAAAGACGGTGAATGACAGATACTCCAAGTGTACTTACATTGACAGGCAAGGCCGTGAGGTATTCCCGGCGCTTGTCCAGACGATGTTGACCGTGGGCGCGCAAAGCCCGGAAGAGGTGCGTCCTTTCTCCAATGGCTTGGCGGCCTTCTATGATATGGAGAAAAGGCGTTATGGATTTTTCGATAAGGCTGGCAAAATCATTTGTCCGGCCATCTACCTGAAGGTACAGGACTTCAGCGAAGGCCTGGCTGCTGTGAAAGTGACCGAGAATGGCGGGCGGTGGGGATTTATTGACGTATCGGGCAAGATGGTGATTCCTGCTAAATTCAGTAAAGAGCCCTATCCGTTCCGTGAAGGAAAAGCCTCTGTTGCAAAGAGAGAGGGCGGAGTGGTGATGATTGACAAGACCGGAACGGTGATAAGCCCGGAATTTGAGGATATTCGCAACTTCTATTTGGGATATGCCTATGCACAGTTCAAAGACAGACGATATATGGATATTGTCGACGAGAACTTTAATGTAGTCAGGGCACAGTTGGAAAATAAAATGTTGGATCCGACCAGGCGGAATGGTGAACCTATTGAGTTCATCAATGGCTATTCCACTTGGGCAGGTAGCCCGGGAGCCTCTTTGCCTTTCCTGCTGAGTCCTATAGGGAAAATGCTTCGCTTTAGCTCTGATTGGGGAGAAAGCATAGATGTGAAGCATCGCACGGAGAAAGTCATCCATGTGAAACTGAAGAAATATGATGGATTCATTGATTATGACGGGAACATTGTGTTTTATTTTGCAGAAGACGAGTTTTAGGCATCCACAGTGTGCGGCTGTTTGTGTTGCGTATAGAAAACAAGCAAAGAAGTAATGCTGGCTATACCTACATATTGGTAAAACTACAAACAGTAACACATATTAAGTGTCGTAGTTTGCGTGTTCGGTTTGCGATACATATCTTCGCGGCATATTCAGAAAATATCTGTAAGAGAAGTGAATAGGAGTAGGAAGAAGAGAGCCGTTGTGGCATGGGTGCTGATTTTGTCGCTCATGCCATTCTTCGTGGTGAAAGCTTTTCATCACCATGAGGAAGGTCATTCCACTTCCTGTTCCCATGCCGATCATCCGCGCCATTCGCCGGACGATTGTGCCATTTGTCACTTCTCTCTTTCTCTTTTCACGGAAGCACAGTCGGTTGACTTCCATTATATCTTAATGCCCATCCTTTTTGAGCAAGTAGTTTATCAGGATAAGATTGTCTATGCACTGTCTTATTCACATTATTTGCGCGGTCCTCCCACTGCTTGATTACATAGTTCTTTATTTATGCGGAGGCAGGTTTTGAGAGCTTGTCCCCCTCATTGTTTTATTCTAAAAAGATTGTAATCAATGCGTATAGGAATTATTCCGGGCGTGTTAGGGGTGTTATGTACAACTCTTTCCGCCCATGCGCAAGAATCCGATTCAGTCCGTAATGTAGCTTTGCCTGAAGTAGTGGTGGCGGAAACCTACCAACAACTTCAGAATAAGAAGATTGCACTTACCCTTGAAGTGGCTGACCGGGATTTCTTGCGGAAACATTTTACAGGTAACTTTATGCAGGCGATGGAGAATATTCCGGGCGTGCAAGCTATGGATATCGGCTCGGGTTTTTCTAAACCGATGATCCGGGGAATGGGCTTTAACCGGGTTGCCGTATTGGAGAATGGTATCAAACAAGAAGGTCAGCAGTGGGGAGCAGATCATGGTCTGGAACTCGATGCTTTCAATGTAGATGCCGTGAGTGTGATGAAAGGACCTGCTTCGTTGCTTTATGGCAGCGATGCCATGGGCGGAGTGATTGACATTTCTCCCGTACAGGTTCCGGCAGAGAATATGTTGTTTGGTGATGTAACGCTTCTAGGAAAGTCTGTCAACGAGACTTTCGGCGCTTCGCTGATGTTGGGCATCAAAAAGAATGCCTGGTATACGAAGTTGCGTTATTCCGAACAGCGATTCGGGGATTATCGTATCCCGGTGGATACGATAATCTACCTGACTCAGAAGATGCCGGTCTATGGTCGTCGACTGAAGAATACGGCAGGTTGGGAGCGTAATATCAATTTCTTTACCCAATACCAAAAGAAAGGGTATAAGTCGGTTTATGCCGTGTCCAATGTATTTCAGAAGACAGGTTTCTTTCCCGGTGCACATGGAATTCCCGATGTGTCGCGTCTGGAAGATGACGGTGATAGCCGGAACATAGAGCTTCCCTATAGTAAAGTGAACCATCTGAAAGTGACTACTCATCAGCAATATGTTTGGGAGAAGTTTATCCTGTCGGGTGATATGGGTTATCAGAATAATCATCGTGAAGAATGGAGTGCATTCCATACCCATTACGGCAGTCAGCCTTTGCCACAAACAAATCCGGATAAGGAACTGGGTTTTAATCTGAATACTTTCAGCTTTTCTGCGATAGGGCGGCTTATCGGTTCTTCTTTCTGGGAACATCGGATGGGATGGGATTCTCAGTTTCAGAGAAACACAATTTCAGGCTATTCTTTTCTGCTGCCGGAATATGAGCGTTTCACTACCGGGGTATCCTGGCTTACAACGTATCGTCCGGACAATGTACTTGCTGTTAGTGGAGGTATACGGTATGATTATGGGCGTATACATGTTTTTGCCCACGATGATCCATATCTGGCAACTTATCTGCAAGAGCAGGGCTATAGTGATGAACAGGTGGAATCCTACCGTTGGAATAGCCGTCGTGTAAACAGAAGCTTCGGAGACTATTCTCTGTCTCTGGGAGTGGTATGGACACCTTCTGTACTGCATCAGCTGAAGGTAAACGTTGGGCGGAGTTTCCGTCTGCCGGGTGCGAATGAACTGGCTTCGAATGGGGTACATCATGGTACATTCCGCCACGAACAAGGGGATGCCACACTTTCTTCCGAGCAAGGCTGGCAAATGGATGCTTCTTATCAGTTGAAGTACGGACGATTGTCTCTGTATGTTTCTCCGTTCGTCAACTGGTTCAGCAATTATATCTTTCTGCGCCCTACGGGGGAATGGTCCGTATTACCCCATACAGGACAAATTTATCGATATACACAGACGGAGGCATTGTTTGCAGGAGCGGAGGCAGGTGCAGAGGTTCGTATTTCTTCTGCTTTCAGTTATCGCATATCCGGTGAGTATGTCTATACCTATAATTGTGATGAACATATTCCTTTGAGCTTTTCTCCGCCTGCCACTTTGCATAATACGCTGACTTGGCAGAAGAAACGTTATATGCTGTATGCCGAATGGCAAAACATAGCCCGTCAAAATAGGGTGGACCGTAACGAAGATCGTACTCCGGGTACGAACCTTTTTCATATAGGTGGCTCTCTTGATTTACCTGTTGCCGGAAATAAGGTGGAGATTACTCTGACCGTTCGGAACATATTCAATACGCGTTATTACAATCATCTCAGTTTTTACCGCAAAGTGGAGATCCCTGAACCGGGACGAAACTTTCAATTATTAATTAAAGTACCTTTTAAAAAACGATTCAAATGAAAACAAAATTTTATTTCCCGATGATTCTTTCCCTTTTAGTGATGGTTATGTCGTTGTTTACGGCTTGTAGTGATAGTGATAATCTGCTTAGTGATACTACAAAGCCGGTAATTGATCTTAATTCACCCACCGAAGATCAGGTGCTGGCAATAGGTAGTGAACACGGTGTGCATTTTGAGATGGAGCTATCGGATGATGTTATGCTAAAATCGTATAAGATAGAGATTCATAATAATTTCGATCATCATTCGCACGATACCCGGGTTACGGGGACTACCGTGGATTTCACTTTTAACAGGGCGTATGATGTGTCGGAACAAAGAACGGCGCATATTCATCATCATGATATCGTGATACCCGCTAATGCTACTCCGGGAGATTATCACCTGATGGTTTATTGTACGGATGCTGCCGGAAATGAAGCTCATGTTGCACGCAACATAGTGTTGAGTACAACGGGAGGGGATGACAGACATCATTAAGAAGAGAATGATTAGGGGTTAATTACTTCATAACTCACAGGACCTTTTTGCTAAGCCTTCAGTGTTGCATAGTAGCATGATGAATGAAGGAAGTATCCAAGAGGAATTAATAGATTAAGTGTATGGATTTAATATATTAAGTCTTCGAAGCTTGATATCCGGTTCTCTTTTGTTATTTTTGCACTGAAAATTAGGATAAATATGGAAAATCAGAGACCTTTGATATTAATATCCAATGACGATGGAGTCATTGCGAAAGGTATTAGCGAGTTGATAAAGTTTCTCCGTCCGTTGGGAGAAATCGTAGTAATGGCGCCGGATGCACCGCGTTCGGGCAATGCGAGCGCGCTGACAGTGACCGAACCTATTCATTATCAGTTGGTACGTAAAGATGTAGGACTTACGATTTACAAATGTTCCGGTTCTCCGGTAGACTGTGTGAAGCTTGCCTTCCATACAGTGCTCGACCGCAAACCGGATTTGGTAGTCGGCGGTATCAATCATGGAGATAATTCTGCCGTGAATGTACACTATTCCGGTACGATGGGGGTGGTAATTGAAGGTTGCCTCAAAGGAGTTCCCTCTATTGGTTACTCTCTTTGCTGTCACGATCCGAACCCTGATTTTGAACCTTCGGGCCCTTATATCCGCGAGATTGCCCGTCAGGTTCTGGAAAAAGGACTGCCACCGTTGACTTGTCTCAATGTGAACTTCCCGAATGTAAAAGAGCTGAAAGGTGTCAAAGTATGTGAGCAATCCAAAGGACAATGGACGAATGAATGGGAAAACTTTGCACATCGTGGCGATACTCATTATTATTGGCTGACCGGTGAATTCCAGAATACGGACCCCGATAATGAGAAGAACGACCATTGGGCACTCGATAACGGCTATGTAGCCATCACTCCAACTACGGTGGATGTTACGGCTTACAATCTTATTGAAGAGTTACAATCTTGGTTTTAGAGAAGTTGAGAATTGAGAGTTGAGAATTGAGAGTTAGTTGTACTATGACGCTGCATAGTAACTCTCAATTCTCAACTCTCAACTCTCAACTTCATAAAATTTTAATTTTATGAAGTATTACTTGATTGTCGGTGAAGCTTCCGGTGACCTGCACGCGTCTCACCTGATGGCTGCTTTGAAGGTAGAAGACCCACAGGCGGAATTCCGCTTCTTCGGGGGAGACCTGATGGCTGTGGTTGGCGGAACGATGGTGAAGCATTATAAGGAGTTGGCATATATGGGATTTATCCCTGTGTTGCTGCACCTGCGTACCATCTTTGCCAATATGAAGCGATGCGAGGAAGATATCGTTGCCTGGCAGCCCGATGTGGTGATATTGGTGGATTACCCCGGTTTCAACCTGAGTATAGCCAAGTTCTTGAGGGCGAAGACACATATCCCTGTCTATTACTATATCTCTCCGAAGATATGGGCCTGGAAAGAATACCGCATCAAGAATATCAAGCGGGATGTGGATGAATTGTTTTCTATTCTGCCGTTCGAGGTGGAATTCTTTGAAGACAAACATCACTACCCGATACATTATGTAGGTAATCCTACGGTAGATGAAGTGACCCTCTTCCGTGCAGAGCACCCTGAAACCTTTGATGACTTTGTTCGTGAAAACAACTTGAATTCTAAGCCGATCATTGCTTTGCTGGCAGGTAGCCGGAAGCAGGAAATAAAGGATAATCTGCCCGATATGCTTCGGGCAGCTTCTGCTTTTCCGGAATACCAGTTGGTTTTGGCTGGTGCACCCGGTATTTCTCCCGATTATTATCACGAATATATAGGTGATGCGAAGGTGAATATCCTTTTCAGTCAGACCTACCGCCTGCTACAACAAGCTGAGGCGGCGTTAGTGACTTCGGGGACTGCTACATTGGAGGCTGCTTTATTCCGGGTGCCGCAAGCTGTTTGTTATCATACGCCGATAGGGAAAGTCGTCTCTTTCCTGCGCCGCCATATACTGACGGTGAAGTACATTTCGCTGGTAAATCTGATTGCGAACCGTGAAGTAGTGAAGGAACTGGTAGCTGATACAATGACAGTTGAACAAGCACGTGCCGAACTGGAACGTATTCTATATGATAAAGATTATCGGCAGCGAATGCTTGATGGATATGAATACATGGCGGCACGCTTGGGTGATGCAGGTGCTCCGAAGCGGGCGGCACAAGAGATGGTACGCTTGCTACGAAAGTGATTCTTCTTACATAATGAAACCTCTTTGGCTTCAAAAGACCATAAAATTGTTAAAAGTGATAAAGCCGGTGCAGTAATAGCCCGGCTTTCGTATTTTATAGTCAGAACATGCGATATTTTATGAACTAAACAATTATTACGGTAACAAACAAGAGGACTTTAATTATGAAGAAATTACATTGGTTATTTATGATGATGTGCCTAGCGGTGCTACCTGCCTTGCAATCGTGTGATGATCTCGACGGCGGATACTCAATCGGGGACTTTTCTTATCCGAACTGGGCTACTATACGTGTAAAGGGGAATGCTTTCTATATGGAGAGTGATACTTGGGGAACACTTTGGCCCATCAATACGGATATGGGCTGGTATCAGCCGGTAGACGGACAACGTGTGGTTACGGTGTTCAATCCTATTTATGATAATTATGAAGGATATGACCATGCTGTGAAGATCTTGCGTTTTGAGCATGCCCTGACGAAAGTAGTGGAACCGTTGACTGCTGAGAATGAGGAAGAATATGGTAATGATCCGGTACTGATTTATAAGGGAGACCTGACGGTCAGTGGTGGTTATATGAACATTGTCTTTATGCAGAACTTGCCGAAGGATCCTGATACGAAACATCGTATCAGTCTGGTGCAACCTGCTGAAGCTACAGCAGATGCTGTGAGTGAAGATGACGGATATCTCCATCTTGAACTTCGTTATAATAACTACGGTGATGTAAGTGGACGCCGTGCCGCCGGATTAGTTTCTTTCAATCTGAAAGAAGTATTGACTCCTGAGATGAAGGGTATCAAGCTGAAACTTAATTCGGAAGTGAATAAAGAAGTAGAAATAGTATTTGAAAAACAATCAAGTAATGCTGAAGAAGCTTCGAACTTAGATTTCTCAAAGATGCAATTGAAGTAGAGTAAAGTGTTTTGTGTGAAGCCGGGTGAATGTGAATTCCTCCGGCTTTTTTATTTTATAACAAGGTCAATACATAGAGGTAAACCACTGCCGCGGGGATTGCCAGCAAAGCGCTGTCGAAGCGGTCGAGCATTCCTCCGTGTCCGGGCAAGATATGTCCCGAGTCTTTAATACCTAACTGGCGTTTCATCAGTGATTCTGTTAGATCTCCCCATGTGCCGAATATAACAACGATCAATGCCAGTCCTGCCCATTGCCAAATAGGCATGAATGGGAAGTAATGTGCAAATACAAATGAAGAGGCTATAGAGAATACGCCGCCACCGATGCTTCCTTCCCAGGATTTCTTAGGGGAAATGCGTTCGAACAGATGATGCTTGCCAATCAGGGAACCTACACAGTAAGCACCTGTATCGCTCAACCATATAAATACGAAGATGGAAAGCGGCAGGATAGGGTTATAGGTCACACTGCTATACTGGAAAGCTAATACATTGAGCAATGCAAACGGGAGTGCCACGTATAGCTGGCTCAGCATAGAAAAAGCCCAATTGCCGATAGGATTCTTCTTTTTCAGATAAAGTTCTGTAATCATCAGATAGAGCAGTAAAGCCAGATAAGGCAGAAATACCTGCGCTCCGATGGTTGACTGGCAGAAACCCATTACGGCCAGGAAGAGATAAGCGCCTCCAAGGGCGGTGATCGTCTTATTGATTTGTACTTCACCGCTTTGGTTTATCAAGTGCCCAAATTCGTGTACGCTCAGTGCACCGATAATGGTGAACAGGATACCGAATGAAAGGGGGCTGTATAGGATACAGCCCACCAATACTACTACGAATAACACACCTGTGATGGCGCGTTGTAAGAAATTGCTTTTCACGGTAATTCCGTTTTTTAGTTCTTTATTCTTTTGCGGGTCCGGGTCGCTCTACAGAAACTTTGGTTCCTTCTGCGGAAACCTTGGTATTACCGGTTTCATTTCCGCTTTCAACATTGTTTTCCTCTTCCGCTTTTACTTCTTTTTCGCTCTTCGCGGCTTCTTTTGCAGCTGCTTCTTCCGCTTTCTTCAGGTCTTCTGAAATCTTATTGGCACTGATCTCCTCCGAACGGGAAGCCCAGGGACGTTTTCCAAAGATTTCTTCCACATCTTCTGCAAAGATCACTTCTCTGTCTATCAGTAACTGTGACAGTCTCTGGTGTCCGTCCTTATGATCGGAGAGTATCTTCTTCGCACGCTCGTACTGTTCGTTCACCATGTTTTTAACTTCCTCGTCAATCAGTTCGGCAGTCTTTTCACTGTACGGGCGATTGAAAGAATATTCTTCGTTATTGTAATAACAAAGGTTAGGCAGTTTCTCACTCATACCGAGGTAGGCAATCATGCCGAAAGCCTGCTTCGTCACACGTTCCAAGTCGTTCATGGCACCGGTTGAGATACGTCCCAGGAATAAATCCTCGGCAGCACGACCACCCAGTGTGGCACACATTTCGTCGAGCATTTGCTCTTTGGTAGTGATCTGGCGCTCTTCGGGCAGATACCAGGCGGCACCCAGTGCACGGCCACGCGGAACGATGGTCACCTTGATCAGTGGGTTGGCATATTCCAATAACCAGGAGATGGAAGCATGTCCCGCCTCATGAATAGCAATGGAACGGCGTTCTGCCTCAGTGGTAATTTTCGTTTTCTTTTCCAAACCACCTACGATACGGTCTACGGCATCGAGGAAATCTTGCTTACCTACGAATTTCTTGCCATGACGGGCAGCGATAAGTGCTGCTTCGTTGCAGACATTGGCGATATCAGCACCGGAGAAGCCCGGAGTCTGGCGTGCCAACAAGTCTACGTCTACCGTATTATCTATTTTGATAGGACGCAAGTGTACACCGAATACTTCTTTACGTTCGTTGAGGTCGGGGAGGTCTACATGTATCTGACGGTCAAAACGTCCAGCACGCAGCAAAGCCTTGTCCAGTACGTCTACACGGTTGGTAGCAGCCAGGATGATTACACCACTGTTGGAACCGAAACCGTCCATTTCAGTTAATAACTGGTTCAAAGTGTTTTCGCGTTCGTCGTTACCACCCATTGCGGCAGCTTTGGCACGGGCACGTCCTACGGCATCAATTTCATCGATAAACACGATACAGGGCGCTTTTTCCTTTGCCTGGCGGAACAAGTCGCGCACACGGGACGCACCTACACCGACAAACATTTCTACGAAGTCGGAACCGGCCAGTGAGAAGAACGGTACATTGGCTTCACCTGCCACAGCTTTGGCAAGCAGGGTTTTACCTGTTCCCGGAGGGCCTACAAGCAGAGCGCCTTTGGGAATCTTACCACCCAGGTCTGTGTATTTCTGCGGTTCTTTCAGGAATTCTACAATTTCTTCCACCTCCTGTTTGGCTTCGGCAAGTCCTGCTACATCCTTGAAAGTGATTTTTATAGGAGTTCCTTTTTCAAACAGTTGGGCGCGTGACTTACCGACATTGAATATGCCGCCACCGCCGCCACTGCCACCACCACTCAGGCGGCGTGACATGAAAATCCAGAAACCAATAAGGAAAGCGATAGGCAGAATCTGCCACAGCACTACACCGAAGTAGTTCCGCTTCTTTTCGTAATTGATGGAACCGTCGAAATGCTGTTCGTCTCTTTCCTTTTGCAGAAAGTCTCCCAGACTCTCGCGAGAGGGGGCTTCGGTAGTAATCATAGGATTCCTACCTACCCGGCTGGAGTCTGCCTGGAATACATTCTTCACATATTGAGGCTTAATATACGCTTCTACCGAGTTATCATCGTAACCGATGATTTTGCTCATGTAACCATTGCGTACATATTGCTGGAATTCGTCATAAGATATGTTTTTCGTACCTGTACTATTCTCGTTGGTCAGGTACAAGCCCAGAAGCATCATGGCTATGATCATATACAGCCAGTTCAGGTTGAACTTGGGCATATTGACCTTATTGGGCTTTTTGTTAGCGTTATTATTATTGTCCATAGGGCTTATTAATCAATATCAGGTATTCGGGTTAATTTGGCGTCGGCCCAGAGATGTTCCAGGTTGTAGAAGTCTCTCGTTTCAGGCAGGAAAACGTGAACCAGTATGTCAGAGTAGTCCATTGCTACCCATTCGGCATTGCGCAACCCGTCTATCGCAAATGGCTTACTGTTGGCACCTTTGCGTGTAAATTCTCTTACGGATTCTACAATGGCGGTCACCTGGCTTGGGGAGTTTCCCTGGCAAATGACGAGATAATTGCAGATAGTATCGCCAATTTTAGAAAGATCTGCTATAACTATATTTTTTCCTTTTTTATCTTGTATACCTTCGGTTATTTGTTGAATGAGTTTCTTTGTTTCGTTCATTACTTATTATTAAAATTAAACAGTTGGCAAA
>CEAD01037734.1_pt1 | contig 21424 bp, 19 predicted proteins | sample 554861 | NCBI WGS metagenome assembly CEAD01 (sample SAMEA3182053, study PRJEB8094) | gut metagenome | biome: human; feature: gut; material: Stool; isolation source: human stools | place: Canada | collected 2012-10-30
CCGGGGTAGAGACTGCCCGCGATGGGCCGCAGCTCCTCGGGCCAGTCCTCCGGGCGGGAGGTCAGGTTCAGACCGATGCCCACCACCAGCCATTCCAGCTGGCCGCTCTCGATGTCGGCCCCGGCTTCCGTCAGGATACCGCAGACCTTCTTGCCGTTATAATAGAGGTCGTTGACCCACTTGATGCCCAAGTCCAGCCCGCAGAGCCGCTTCACAGCCCGGCAGACGGCCACCGCCGCGCTGACGGTGACGGCCTGCGCCTCGGTCATGGGCAGGCCGGGCCGCAGCACCAGCGAGAGATAAATGCCTTTCCCCGCCGGGCTCTCGAACCGCCGCCCCAGCCGGCCCCGGCCCGCCGTCTGCTGACTTGTCAGCACCATCGTGCCGTGGGGCGTACCCTCGAGGGCCAGCGTCTTGGCCGTGCGGTTGGAACTTTCCAGCTTGTCGTAAAGGTAGATGGGGGCGTCGTACTCCCCCACCGCCTCGGCGCAGAAGGGGTCGCCGCCCGCCAGCCGATAGCCCCGCCGGGGGGCGGCTTCCAGCGCATAGCCCTGAGCCGCCAGTGCAGCCGCAGCCTTATGGACAGCAGCGCGGCTCACACCCAGCTGCTGCGCCAGCTGCTGGCCGGAGATGCATTCGCCCTGGGCGGCGGAGAGCGCCGCCAGAAGTGCCTGTTTTGTGGCAGAGGCCATCGTGTTTTCTCCTTTGTGAGGTTTGATAAGGCCATTTTACCACATTTTCAATATTTTTCCCACGATTTTGCAGGTTTTGGACCCACTGATTCGTATAGATAGACAGAGCGCTTGAAATGCCGGGCAGAAAGGAGGCGGAGAGCAGCCATTGAATGCACTGGAATTTGACAGGCTGGTACAGAAGTACCAGTCCCTCGTCTACACCATCTGCCGTCAGCTGGTGGCAGATGAGGGCTATGCGCAGGATCTGACGCAGGAAACTTTTCTCTCTGCATGGCGGAGCATGGACCGCTGTCCTGCCGGATACGAAAAGCAATGGCTGGCCCGCATCGCCTCCAACAAAGCCAAGGATTACTTACGCAGCGCCTGGGCGCGCCGGGTGAACACCCCCGGCGACGATGTGCTTGCACTTGAGGGCGCACCGCCCGGCAGCGAGCCGGAAGCGCAGGTGCTGGAAGCTCTGGGCGAAGAGGAGCTGACGCAGCGCATCCTCGCTCTGCGGGAGCCCTACAAGACGCCCTGCCGCCTCATGCTGCTGGAACAGCACACCGCCGCCGAAGCCGCCCGGCTCTGCGGCAGGCCCCAGAAAACAGTGGAGGCGCAGGTCTTCCGGGCAAAAAAGATGCTGGCCGCGCAGCTGAGCGCCGCCGGAAAGGAGGGCTTTTAAGATGGAATTGTTCCGTGAAGACGGCTGTCTGAGCGACGAAGGGCTGCACGCCCTCACCGCCGGGCAGCTGGACGAGCTGGGACGGCTGGAAGCCGCCGAACATCTCTCCTACTGCGACAAATGCACCGATCGTTACACCGCACTTCTGACCGCCGACGCCCTCGCCGACCCGCCCCGGGATGTCCGCCGTACCGTGATGAGCACCATCTGGGTGCGGCTGATGCAGAGCACCTATGGTCGGGCTGCGGTGGCGGGCGTCGCCGCCGTGCTGGCGCTGACCATGTGGCGTACCGGAGCGCTGACCTTCGTCACCGACCACGGCAGCGACCTGCAGGCTCTCCTGCCCACAGTCCAGGTCACCCTGCCGGAAAAACAGCCCCCGAAGATTCTGCCCGAAAAGCTGGGCAGGCCCGTGACTTCCCGCCCCGGCGAGAACATCTATACCCGCGTTTCCTCTGTGCTGGAAAGCCTGCTGAACGCGGCAGAAAACATAAAATCATAAAACAAGGAGATCGTTATGCTGAAAAACGGATTTTTGACCTTCTGCTGTGCGTTTATCCCCGGCGCAGGCCAGATGTATCAGGGTTACATGAAGCGGGGCCTCTCCCTCATCCTCACGGCCTGCCTCATCGGGATGGTGAGCTCACTGCTCAACCCGGTGCTGCTCCTGCTGGTGGTGGTGTGGATGTACAGCTTCTTTGACACCTTCAACCTCCGGGCGCAGATCATCGCGGACACCGCGCCGGAGGACGACTACCTCATCCACTTCGACCCCCGCGACAAGCGGCTGGCCCGGGCTCTGCTGGACAGCCACAAGCTGGTGGGCTGGCTGCTCATCGCCTTCGGTGCGCTCATCGCCTACCAGAACCTCATCATGAACATTTTCGGCGACCTCGTCTACCGCTGGGGCCACTCCTCCCCCGTTTTCCGCGCCCTCTATCTCGTCATGGACAGCCTGCCGGATGTGGTGGTCTGTGTGGTCCTCATCGTCTGCGGCGTCTGGCTGGTGAAAGGCCCCCATCCGGCCAAAAAGCCGGATGCTTCCAAGGATGTCCCCGAGGATGCCGATTTCTGCGAGTATCACGCCGACGCGGCCGCGCAGCCGGAGAACGCTCCTCTGCTCTCCGGCCCGGTGGTGAACGAAAACGAGGTGACGGACGATGACTTCGACCACGAACACGACGAATAAGCCGCTCCGCCGAGTCGGCACCCTGACGCTGGGCGTCTGCCTTATCGCGGCAGGTGTGCTCTTCCTGCTCTGCCGCTTCCTTCCCGGCCTGCCGTGGATGGTCATCTGGCAGGTGCTCCCTGCGGCGGGTCTCATCCTGCTCGGGTGTGAGGTGCTCTACTTTTCCGCCCGACCCGGCGAATGCCGGTGCGACTTCAGCTCTGTAGTACTCTGCCTGCTGCTGATGGGCGGATGCTTCGGCGTCTCGACCTTGATGCTGGTCGTCCAGATGCTGGGCAATGGATATACCATTCACCTGTGATACAAGAAAGCCTGTGCAGCCTCCCGCCCCGGGAGCGTCTGCACAGGCTTTTTCGTTTGAAGAGAGAGGCTTACTGTACGCCGGTCAGCTCAGCCAGCTTGTGGTAGATCTCGGTGTTGTCGAAGACGCCGCGGAACTTCTCCGCACCAGCGCCCAGCGCATAGATGTTGACCATCGCACCGGTGTGGGCATAGGTGGTGTGGTCCATGCCGGACTTGTGGTTGATGGTGTGGCAGATGGCCATGCTGAAGGGGATGTAGGTGCCGTACAGCTCATAATCCTGCTGGCTCATCTCCTTCTGGGAGGAAGCGCCGACTTCCAGCGTCCGCTCGTAGGCTTTGCGCAGGTTCTCCACCTCGTAGTCGGTCAGCAGCAGCTTGCCTGCACTGGCAGCATCGGGGTCGGTGGGCAGGGTCAGGCCGAAGTTTGCCTTCACGTCGGCCATGGCGGCCTCGAAGGGAGTCTTGTTGGCGATGTAGCCATTCACATAGGTGGAGTCGAACTTGGCGTAAGACATCTTCTGGTGGGTGAGATTGGTCAGGAAGGTGTCGTAGTTGGTGGTCTTGTAGCCGATGGCCATGCCGCCCGTCTCGTGGTCGGCGGTGACGAGGATGAGGGTGTCGTTGGGGTGGGCATTGTAGAAGTCCACAGCGGCCTGCACGGCGTTGCTCATCTCCAGCACATCGTGGATGGAAGCGGCGGCATCGTTGGCGTGGCAGGCCCAGTCGATCTTGCCAGACTCGGTCATCAGGAAGAAGCCCTTCTTATTGTCCAGCAGCTCGATGCCCTTCCTGACGTAGTCGGTCAGCTGCCACTCGCCTGCGGCGGCGTCCATGGCGTAGTTCATGGCCTTGCCGTCGGCCAGTGCCTCGGCGATGATGAGGGTCTTGCCTGCACCAGCCTTGAGGGTGGCAGCGTCTGCCTGACGGGTGACGACGTTGTAGCCGTTCTGGGCAGCGATCTCGTGGTTGTTGGGGCCGGTGCCGTCGCCGTTCACCTTCTGGAACTCGCCGCCTGCGAAGTACTCGAAGCCAGAGGCGGCCAACTCTTTGCCGATGGCGTAGTAGTTCTTGCGGGTCTTCTGATGTGCATAGAAGGCAGCGGGGGTGGCGTGGTCGATGTTGACGGAGGAGACGACGCCCACCTTGTAGTTCTTCTGGGCGTGGAGCTTCTCGGCGATGGTCTCATACGGCACATCGCGGGTCCACGGACACATATTGATGACGCCGCTCTCGGTCTTGTGGCCGGTGGCGATGGAAGTGGCAGTGGAAGCGGAGTCGGGGCAGAAAGAAGTGCTGTCGTAGGTGGTCACACTGCCCACCTCGGGGAACTGGGTGAAGCTCAGCTCGCCCTCGACGACAGCGCCGTCGTTCTCCACCGTACCCTTATAGAATCGGGCGGACTGTATCTGGGCCGTACCCATGCCGTCGCCGATGAAGAGGAAGACATACTTGGGTTTGCCGCCGAACACGCCCAGCAGTCCGTTCTCTTCCTCTGCTGCTTTGGCGGCATTGGGGGCAGCGGCGTTGGCAGCGGCAGGCGCTGCGGCCAGCATACCGGCGGCGGATGCAAAGGCACCGGCCTTCAAAAAGCTGCGGCGGGATATTTTATTCTCTTTCATGCGAAAGTCCTCTCTTTCCATGAGCCTCATGGCTCCTTCTCTCTTTTTCGATTTACCGGGAACGGCCTTATTCTACCGCCGCAGCCGCCCGGCCCGAAACCATGCGGACGCAAAATCGGCGTAAAACCCCGGCGGCGGCTTTGGGCCGTCTGTAAAAAAGAAGACTTCTGCTGCGCAAAAAGCGCCCCTCCGGTAAAACGGAGGGGCGCTTTTGTATGTTGCAGGTCAATTATGCGTTGAACTTTTCCTCGTCCAACAGACCCTCGCTCTTGGCCACGCAGATGCTGGCGACAGCGTCGCCCACAACATTCAGGGAGGTGACGAGCATCTCGATAGGGCGGTTGATGGCGAGGATGAGGGAGTAGGCCAGCAGGGCGCTGTCATTCACGAAGCCCGCACCGGACAGGATGGTAAAGAGGATGACGGCCCCTGCGCCGGGGGCGGCAGGCGTCCCCACCGAGGCCAGCAGAGCCAGCAGAGCGACCACGACCAGCTGGGCGGGAGTAACGGTGTAACCGGCGCAGCCTGCGATGAAGACGGTGGCCACCACCTGCATGATGGCGGTGCCGTCCATGTTGATGGTCATGCCCAGAGGCAGGACGAAGGAGGCGATGGACTCATCGACGCCGAAATCCTCGGTGCTGACCCTGATGTTCAGGGGGAGAGTGGCTGCGCTGGAAGAGGTGGAGAAGCCGAAGACGGCCACGTTGGCGATCTTCTTAATGAAGGTGATGGGGTTCTGCTTTGCGCCCAGCGCCACCACCAGAGGATAGGCCACCAGCAGGAAGACGAAGAGCAGAACCACCGTGACCACCACATACACCAGAGCGGGCTTGAGGTAATCAATGCCGTAGATGGCGAAGGTGCGGGTCAGCAGCACGAAGACTGCAAAGGGCGCGAAGTTTGTAACGACGAAGTTCAGGAAGACCACCACCACGTCGTTCACCTCGCCCAGCAGGCGGCGGAGGGTGGAAGTACGGCTCTCACCCAGCACATTCATGCTCAGGCCCACAGCCACCGCGAGGAAGACGGAGGAAAGAACAGCGTTGTTGCTGCCGAAAGCCGTGACGATGTTGGAGGGGATGACATTCAGCACCACGTTCAGGGGGTTGGAACCGGTGGAGCCGGCGGCTTCCGTCAGGCCCTCGATGTGAGCGTTGAAGAGACCCATGGAATAGGTGGCATAGCCCACGCATCCGGCCAGTGCCAGCGCCATAAAGGAGCAGAGCAGGAACCAGAAGAGGGTCTTGGCCGAGATGCGGCCCATGGTGCGGGTATCGGCGATGCTGCCGATGGCCAGCGCGATGGAGGTGAAGACCATCGGGATGATGACCAGCTGCAGTGCTTTGATGAAGAGCTGGCCGATGATGTAGAAGAGGCCGAGCGCACGTTCCGCGCCCTCTGCGGTGATGTCCTGGAAGAGCAGGTCGTTGATGGTCTGCCAGATGCCGCTGTTGCCGGAAGCCACGAGCTTTTCGCGCAGCATTATAAAGGCAAAGCCTGCCGCCAGACCGCAAACCAGAGACACCGCCATCTTTCTTGCCAGTGCCGCGCCGCTGTTCTTATTTTTTTCCATACGATTTTCCTCACTTTTGTCCATTTCCCAGTGTGTTTCGCTCACATTCGACCTATCCTACCACGGCAAACTGTTGGACGCAAGGGAAAAATCGGCTTTTCAGGCGATTTTTTCGCAAAAGTATGACGCATGAAAATTTGATGTAAAAATTACGTTTTGGATAAAAAGAAGCCTCTCCGTCACGCTTACGGCGTGACGGAGAGGCTTCTTTTTATGTATTGTCTGCGCCCAGCTCTGCGGCTTCCAGCACCTTGATGCCTTCGGCCTCGAACGCGGCGCGCAGAGCCTCGGCAAAGCCGGGGCGCGGCACCTTGTTCTTGACGCAGAGGGTGATGATGCCATGCAGGCTGGTGCATTCCAGACCGATGGAAGCGCCGTCCGCCGGCACCCAGATCTGGAAGTCCTCGATGTACCGGGTCAGCTCCGGGCTGGACGGGGCGAAGGGGTCGCCCAGATAGCTCACCCAGAAGTCCGCCGGGAAGCCGCTGATGTACTCGCCCATCTGGAAGATGCGCTTTTTGATGCTGAGGCTGGCTTTCTGCTGGTAGACCCGGTAGACCCAGCCCATCTGCTCCGCGATACGGAACAGTTTTCGCTCAGCGGAAAGGTTCTCTTTCAGGTCAGCGTCCACGCCCACGGCCACTTCGGCCAGCGGGGCATCTGCCGTCAGCGGCAGCTTGCGCTGGAAGGAGGCCACGCAGTTGTAGAGGGCGTTCGGCGCACCCAGTGCGTCGCGGGCGTCTGTCGAGTAGCTGTAGAGCACCTCGTCCTTGTCCAGATACGCCCGCACCGCCTTACAGAGCAGGGCCATGAGGGTACTGAAAGGCTTGACGCCGCAGCGGAGGGCGGCGTCCACAAGCCCCGCCTTTTCCAGCCGGACGCGGCAGCAGGTGGGCGTCTCTTCAAAGGTCTGCACCACGGGGCGCTGCATATCGTTGGCCACCTGACTCTCGGGATATTTTGCAAGGATGTCCTCGATGTCGTAGGCAGGGTCCGTCTCAAGGGTCTGGCCCTCGAAAGCCGTGCCGTACCGCAGGTTGCAGTAGAACTGCAGCACCATGGTCAGGAAGGGTGCTATGCCCCGGCCATCGGCCAGAAAGTGGAACCAGTCAAAGTAGACGACTTTCCCCTCATAGCTCAGGGCAACCGTAAAGCCGTTCTCGTCCGGAAATTCGGGCTTTGCGCTGCCCTGCCGCACCGGGCAGGGGGCGTCCGACGGCTCGAGGTGGAGCAGCTTTTTCTCCCACACCGGCTTCTGGAAATAGTAGGGTGCCTTTGCCCGGGCCGCATCCAGAGCCTGCTGCAAAAGCGCACCGTCCACGGCATCTTTCAGCGTGACCTGATAGCGGCAGTTGACCATGTTTTCGCGGTAATAGTAAACGATACCCTGAAAAACAGAGCGCTGTTCGGCATCCATTCCTTATTCCCCCGCGTGTGCGGCCAGATAGTCGGCCAAATCGCTGACGGTGACGAAGTTGCGCAGCTCCTTTTCGGGGATGCGCAGGCCGAAAGTCTCCTCCAGGTCGGCGACGACGGTCAGGATCTCCATGGACGACAGGTCCAGATCGTCCATCAAGACGCTGTTCTCGTTGACATCATCGGGGGAAATTTCTGCAACATCTTCCAGAATTGCAAGGATCTGGGACACGATCTCGGTTCTTTCCATAGTTTGAATCTTCCTTTCGTAATTCCATTAAAGGCGGCTGCGGCTCTTTTCCAGTATTCCGCAGCCTGCCCGGTTTATTCTTACTTGCGCAGCAGCTTGCCGGTGCCGGTGCGGGGCAGAGGCTCGGTGCTGAACTCCACGGCGCTCATCCGCTTGTAGAGCGGCAGGGTGCGGTTGGTCTCGGTGATGAAGTCGCGGACGGTCTGCTGGTCGGCCTCGCCGCAGTAGATGACGGCACAGATCTTCTTGCCCTTCTCCCTGACGATGCATTCCTTGACGGCCTCGCACTTGGACAGCAGATTTTCCAGTTCTTCGGGGCTGACGTTCTCACCGTTGTCGAGGATGATGATATTCTTCTTGCGTCCGGTGATGTAATAGAAGCCATCCTCGTCCACACGGGCCAGGTCTCCGGTGTGGAACCAGCCGTCGGCGTCGAGGACTTCTGCGGTGGCCTCGGGGTCCTTGTAATAGCCCAGCATGACGCAGCCGCCGCGGATGCAGATTTCGCCCGTCTCGTCCAGCTTGTACTCGGCGTGGTCGTCGGGCTTGCCCACGGCGCGGATGTGCTTTTCGTCCTGCTCGTAGTTGATGATGCCGTCGCCGCAGGTCTCGGTCATGCCGTACACCTGAGTGATCATCATGCCCTGCCGTGCCAGCTCGGCCAGCATGGCGCCGTCAAACATGGCAGAGGAGCCGCAGGGGTTCCAGACGCCGTTCAGGCGGGCGCGGCGGCCCCGCTTGACGTCTTTGTAGATGGCCTCCATCAGCATGGGAGCCACAGCGATGGCATCGCTGTGCATCAGGCCGAGGTCGCGGTAGAAGTCGCGGATGTCGGCGGAGAGGTTCAGCGCCCAGCCCTTGCAGGCCCAAACGAAGAGGCAGATGAACGTACCCAGATGGAACAGGGGCAGGATGGCGAAGTTGCTCAGGACGTCGTTTTTGTCCTCGGGCATATGCTCGTGCTTATAGTCCAGCATGGCGCCGCCGAATTTGACCTGGCACTCCACAGTGGTAAAAAAGTTGCGCTCCGAGAGCATGACGGCCTTGCTGCGGCCGGTGGTGCCGGAAGTGAACATCAGCACCATCAAATCATCATGGCCCACGCAGTCAACAAGCTCTGCAGGCGCGCTGTCCTTGAAGGCGTCCATCGGGCGGAGTTTATCGCCGTAGGCGGCCTCGATGTCGGGGCGGCAGCCATAGTCGATGCCGTCGTTGACGATGAGGGAAGGCTCGACAAGGCCCAGCTCATATTCCAGCTCGGGCCAGGTCTTTTTCTGGTTGATGGTCACGACGACGGCCCCGGCGAGGATAGCGCCGAAGCTGTTGACACCGTACTCATAGCAGTTGCGGCTCATGATGCCGACACGCTTGCCCTTGATGTCGGGGATATTCTCCTTAAAATAAGTAACGGCCCTGCGGATGTCCTGCACATACTGGGCGTAGGTCTTTTCCACCACAGTCTTGCCATCGGCGGCCACATAGCGGAAAGCCACCCGGTCGGGGTACTGCTTCGCCATGACGTCCGTGATGAGCTCATATACAGTATTTATCATTTTTGTCGCTCCTTGCTGTTTTTCTTTATTGCAGCGAAACGCCGGCATTTGACATATTCTGCCTCAGAGTAATAATACCTGTTTCGGCAGAGAAATGCAACTACGCGGCGTATCCTTTTCACTGTTTCTTCTTACTTGTTACTTGCGCAGCAGCTTACCCAGAGCGTTGCGGGGCAGGGGCTCAACGGTGAACTCCACGGCACTGATGCGCTTATACAGCGGCAGGCTGCGGTTCACCTCGATGACGAAGGCTCTGGCCTCTTCCTGCTTATCCTCAGGGCAGCAGATGACAGCACAAATTTTCTGGCCCTTTTCCTTCACGATGCACTCGGTGATGGCCGGGCAGAGGGCCAGCTTCTTTTCCAGCTCTTCGGGGCTGACGTTCTCGCCGCTGGCGAGGATGATAAGGTTCTTCTTGCGGCCGGTGATGTAATAGAAGCCTTCCTCATCCATCCGGGCCAGGTCGCCGGTGTGGAACCAGCCGTCGGCGTCGATGACCTCTGCCGTGGCCTCGGGATCCTTGTAGTAGCCCAGCATCACGCAGTCGCCCTTGATGCAAATTTCTCCGGTCTCGTCCAGCTTATACTGAACGTGGTCGTCGGGCTTGCCCACGGCACTCATGTGCTTTTCGACCTGCGTAAAGTTCAGGATGCCGTCGCCAAATGTCTCGGTCATACCGTAGCACTGGTTGACGACGAAGCCGTTCTGGGCCAGCTCCAGCAGCATCTTGGGGTCGAGGGCAGCGGAAGAGCAGCACAGGTCCCACAAGCCGTTCAGACGGCTGACGCGGCCACGCTTCATGTCATTGTAGATGGTCTCCACCAGCATGGGGGCCGAGGCCATGACGTCGCTGTGCATCAGGCCCAGGTCGCGGTAGAAGTCGCGGATGTCGCCGCAGAGGTTCAGAGCCCATCCTGCAGGCGGGTAGGACATAACGCAGACGAAGCAGGCCATGTGGAAGAGGGGCAGCAGGGTCATATGGCTCAGCGGCAGCTTCTGGCCTGCCGGGAGGCGGTTGGTGATCCAGTTCTCTGCCACCTCCGAATAGGTGTGCAGGCTGGCGCACATATTCCGCTCCGAGAGCATGACGCCCTTGCTGCGTCCGGTGGTGCCGGAGGTAAACATCAGCATCATCAAATCATCGTGGCCCACGCAGTTGGTCAGCTCGCCGGGGGCAGTATCCTTATAGCAGTCCATGGGGCGGAGCTTCGGACCGTAGGCGGCTTCCAGCTCGGCGCGGCAGCCGTAGTCGATGCCGTCGTTCAGGATGAGGGCAGGCTCCACAAGGCCCAGCTCATATTCCAGCTCCTCCCAGGTCTTTTTCTGGTTCAGGGTCACGAGAACGCCGCCGGCGAGGATGATGCCGTAGGACGCCACGCAGAATTCATAGCAGTTCCGGCTCAGCAGAACGATGCGCCGGCCCTTGATGTCCGGCACTTCGGCCTTGAGATAGGCCGTCATCCGGCGGATGTCCTGCGCATACTCGCGATACTTCTTCTCCACGACGGTCTTGCCGTCCTCGGCCACATAGCGGATGGCCACATGATCGGGAAACTCCTGCTCCATGCAGCGGGTCACCATGTCGTATACGCCTGCGGGTACTTTGATGTATTCAGCCATCGGTTTTTCTCCTTTTTTGTCAAATTTTCAGCTCAGCACTTTTTTCATTCACTTTCCAGAGTCCTTCCGAATCTCTGGCAGTTCGAGGAAAACTTTGGCACGGCTCCTTATGGCAACAGTATACCGCAAGCAGAGCGTAAACGCAAGATTTAATTGCACAAATATGCAACTTGAGCTTGCATTCAATTTGTGCAGGCAGATGTAATTCTTTCCTTTTGTTGCGATGTACGAAAAGCTGTGATACACTTTTTTCGTCAGGACGAAACTTCGCCCGGAGGTCGAGTCCTTATCAAATTGACAGCAAGCCCAAAAAGCATTATACTGTTTATATTATTTAGCAAAAAAGCTCCCCGCCGAGCTTCATATTTTTATTTATCGCGCCTAAAACACGGCCTTCCGGGGCCTCCGGGACGAATGGCGCACAAGGAGGACCCTTTTCATGGAAGGCACCAAGCCCCGCACTGTAAGCAGCCTTGGCATGTTCGACCTGCTGAAAGGCATCGGAATGCTGGCCATCGTCTTTGCCCACACGGCAGAGCTTTACCCCCTCGGCACCAACGACGTCACCCCTTTCGCGTTCGCGCTGTTCGCTTACCGCGAAGCGCTGATGGCCGCCTTTTTTATTGCCAGCGGCTACGGCTTCCGCAAGCGCTCCATCCGCAAATGCATCGAACAGCAGCTCAAGACCCTGCTCAAGCCTTACCTTTATACTGCACTGGCCACCACGGTGCTCCACGCTTTCATTCACCACGCAGCTTTCGGCTCGTGGGATGCTGCCATCTCAGAATCGGCCAAGGTCTTAGGCGGTTTCCTGTTAGGCCTGCCCCACACGGCCACTTACTTCGGGCAGCAGTTTTTCTCCTGCGGACCCATGTGGTACTTAGTGGCTCTGATGCTGGCGTGGGTGCTGCTGGACGTGCTGCTCGAGATCTTCCCCGAGCGGTACATAACCCCCGCAGTCGTCGGCGTCACCCTGCTTGGCTGGGGCGTCACGCTGGTGTGGGAGGCTCCTTTCTGCATCGCACAGGGCATGGTGTCGCTGCCCTACCTTTACATCGGCTATCTGGCCAAGAAGCGCCGCCTTTTCGAAACTCCCCTCTCCGGCAGAGCCAAGGCCGGCCTCATCGCGTCCGCGCTGGGCGTCGTCGCGGGCGTTTTGCTGACCCAGAGCACCGACTGCGTTTCGCTGGGTGAGTGGACGATGGGGCCGCTGAGCATCCTGCTGGATGGCGCAGTGGGCTACGGCATCATCCGGCTCTTTTTGAAATGGCAGCGCCGAGTGGACGGCCCCATCTCCCATGCCATCGAGTGGGTGGGCCGGCGCTCGCTCTTCATCTTCTGCATCCACACTGTGGAGCTGACGGCCATCCCGTGGTATCTGATGGCTGCAAAGTATGCTGACCATCCGGTGCAGGGGATGCTGCTGCAGTTCGTGTTCTCGCTTGTGTCCATCTTCGCCGTCACCGAACTTCTGATGCGCCGCAAAGAGCTTGGCCGGAAGCTTCGGGGCGGCAAGCCTGCGGACAAGCCCCGGCAGCGGAGCAAGACCCGCCGCTATGCGGCAAAACACTGAAATTCCTGCGCTTTGGTATCCAGCCATTTTGAGGGCAGACTATAGTTACTTTTGATGCATAGGCTTGCAGCGCGGGTTGTACGCCTTGCGATAAATTGGAGGAGGCCCCGGTAATGATGAACGAAACTCCTGAAGCGGCTCTGCGCAGCCGCATTGCGGACCTTGAACAACAGCTCAAACTTGCAGACGAAGGCACTTCGCGGCTGGCCCAGCGCTGCCTTGAGCTGGAAAAGCAGCTGCAGACCTTCTATGCTGCCCACCCCCAGAGAGAGAGGCAGACCGACTCGCCTGCTCTGGTGCAGCCGCTGCTTTACTATGATGCCGGGTTCGGCTTTTCCCAGAAAGACACCGTCAAGGCCCCGGACTACGAATACGACGAGCTGAACGGCATGGTGACAGCGACCTTCGAGCTGCCGGAGGCCGCGTTCAATCTCCGTCTCGACCCCGGTGAACTGCCTTGCTGCATCACCGATTTCGTCTTCTCGGATGACCGCATCCTCTGCCGCCCGGTGAACGGTGTGCCGCTCCACGGCGACGGCATCCTGTTCCTCAACAACGACCCGAATTTCATGCTGGAAGGTCTGAACCGTTTCCCCGCCGGGATGAAGCTGGGCGTGAGCTACTGCTACTTCCCGCTGGAGCCGCTGGCTGACGACCCATTGTTCGCCGCCGTTCTCGAGGGCGTACAGTATTTCCAGAAGACCCGCGTCTGCGAGCAGAAGCACCTCGACCAGCTGGAAAAAACTACGGCTGACCAGAAGCAGACCATCGAGGCCCTGCAGAAGAATCTCTCCGAGCTGCATCAGGCCAACGCCGAACTGAGCGCCCGGAGCAAAGCCTACGAGAGCTCGCTGGAAAACATCCTCTCTTCCAGCAGCTGGAAACTCACGCTGCCCCTGCGCCGCCTGCTGGGGCTGTTCCATCGCAGCCATTGAGCCTGCCTGCGGAGAGGAGGATACGATGTACAGCAGTTATACCACTCTGCAGCGGGCTCAGCTCGCCAAACAGGAATATCTCGACACCCAGGAAGTTTTTCTCGGCATCTATGCGCCGGGGCGGAACGCCGCCCTGAAAGCTTCCCTGCAGGACCAGCTCCACCGCAAATTTTTATTGACGGACAGCCTCCGCCCCGAAGCCCTCGGCAGCGCCGCCGGTGTGCTTCTGGTCAGGGAAGACCTTTTCCTGATGTCCACGGCCCTTTCCTGCTTTGCGGACGCACTGCGCAGCGGCGCAGACTACGTCACCAGCGACGCCGTCTTCGGCTACTCAGGCGTCACCACCCTCTACCACAGTCAGGGCTTTGCAGCCTGCCCGGGCTGCGCCCTCGTCTCCCGGGAGCTGCTGCGCCGCTGTCAGGCGGAAGCCCGCGACCCGGAAAATCCCGTCGAACTGCTGACGCTGGCGGCGAAGCTCAGCCGCAGCCACGTCTGCCTCCCGCTGGCGCTGGCCCACTATGAGCGGGACATCTGCGCCGAAGACGTCTGGTCTGTAAAGGGGAAGCGCGTCTTTATCATGAGCCATCTGCTGGACATGACCGGTGCGCCCATCGTACTGGTGAGCGCCGTGCCGGTGCTGCGCAGCATGGGCTACGAAGTGGTCGTCCTCGGCCCTGAGGACGGCGGCTCCATGCCGCTCTTCCTCGAGGCGGGAGCTACCGTCATCACACGTAAGGGCTGTGTTCAGTCTCCCCTGCTCTGGGGGCTGGCCCTTTGCGCCGACCTCGTTCTGGCCAACACCGTCGTGGAGGCCCGGGCCGTCCGCGCCCTGAGCGGTGCGCGGGTTCCGGTGCTCTGGTGGCTCCACGATGCCTTTGCAGGCTACCCCCACATCGCCCACCAGATCCCCAGAGAGCTGGGCGAAAATATCCGGCTCTACTCCGTCGGCAGCCACGCCGCCAACGCCATGCACTCGGTGCGGCCGGAGTTCAACATCCGGCCCCTCATCTACGGCCTGCCGGACTACGCCGCCGAGAAGTTCTCCCACTACGATTTGAGCTATGCGGGCGGGCGGCCTCTGTTCGCCACCGTCGGTTCCTTCGAGAACCGGAAAGGCCAGGACATCTTCTGCAAAGCCATCCGGCTGCTGCCGCCTGAGACCATGAAGAAGGCATCCTTCCTCTTCGTGGGCAAGGCCGCAGAGGCTGAGATGATGGACGCCGTGCGGAGCCTGACCGCTGACTGCCCCGACAACGTCTTTTACGTCAAGCGGCTCACCCGCGACGAGATCAAGAGCCTGATGGCCCAGTGTACCTGCCTCGTCTGCGCCTCCCGCGACGACCCCATGCCTACTTTCGTCACTGAGGGCCTCATCTTCGGCAAGCCCGCCATCGTGTCGGAGCACACCGGCACCGCCGGGCTCATCACCGAGGGCGTGGACGGTTTCGTCTACGAGGACGACGCCCCCGAAAAGCTGGCCGAGCGGCTGGCCTGGGCCATCGAGCACCCGGAAAAGCTGGCTGCCATGCGCCCCGCCTGCCGTGAGCTTTACGAGAGTCATTACTCCAAACAGGCGTTTTCCGACAGTTTACAACAGGCTGTAAGGGAACTCACCGGCGAATAAGCTCCCCGTTCTTTATCACTCTGCCGAAACTGAGGCAAAAAATTTGGCAGTCGTTCACAAACACACCTCCGGACTGTGATATACTCTCCTAAGAGTTTATCCCAGTCCGTTTTTTGTTGAAATTTGAAAGGAGTCCCCGCATGAGTTCGTCCGCCTCCCCCGCCCCTTCGCGCCGAAAGACCCTGCTCTCGCTGGGCGTTCTGGCCCTGCTGACCGGCATCGTGGTGTTCATCTTCCGGGAGCACTGGGCCGAGATCTCCGAGGCGCTGAGCCGGCTCACCCTCGGGCAGGGGCTTCTGGCACTGGCCGTGGGCCTGAGCTACCCGCTTCTCGAGGGCGTATCCAGCTGGCTCATCGTCCGCAGCCGCCTGTCCCATTTCCCGCTGCGGCAGGGTATCGACAATGCATGGATGGGGACCTTCGGCAATGTGGTGGGCCTCGGCGCAGGGTCGGTGCCGTTTCAGACGTGGTATCTCCACCGGCGCGGGCTGGACGTCGGCCCCGGCGTAGGGCTGATGACCCTGCAATACGTCTTCCACAAGACATCCGTCCTGCTTTACGCCACCGTGCTGCTTCTGGCGGGCCGCCCCTGGATAGCGGCCAACTCCGACGGCGTGCTGCGGTATCTGCCCGGGGCCTACGCTGTCGTGGCGGGCGTCATCGTGGGGCTCATCGCCCTCTGCGCCCTGCCGGTGGTGCAGCGTCTGGCCCGGTGGCTGCTGCATTTTCTGCCCGACACGGGCCGCTGGGCCGAGCGCCGGGAAAGCTGGCTCAAGCAGCTGGACACCCTGAGCACCGAGAGCCGCCATCTGCTGGCGGACAAGCCCCGCTGTGCCGCCATTCTGGGCGTACATCTCGTCAAGCTGTTCCTGCTCTTCTGCCTGCCCTGGATGGGGCTGCGGTTCATGGGGCTGGATACCGGACTGGCCTTCTGGCAGGTGCAGCTTCTCACGTCTCTGACCCTCTTTGTCTCCAACGCCCTGCCCAACGTGGCGGGCATGGGCTCGGTGGAGACGGCCTTCCTGCTGGTGTACAGCAGCTTCCTCCCCGATGCTTCGTCCATGAGCCTGCTGATGTTCTACCGGCTGGCCAGCTATTACGCCGTCTTTGCGGCAAGCGCCGTCGGCTTTGCGCTGGCGCAGCGGCGGCTAAACCGCGGATGACTTTGTGAATGTCGTCATCACCCGCGATGTCGAGGCCGACAAGCAGGGCGACATGACCTATGTTCTCGAGTTCACCACTGAGGACGGCAGCATCCAGAGCTTCGAGACCCTGCACTACGAAACCACTCCCATCTCTCTGAAGAGCGTGGACGCAGCTGCTGGCGCTCCCCCCATCGCATTCGCTGCTCCTGAGCAGTAAAAATCAGCTCATAACGAAGAAAACGGCAGGTTCAATGAACCTGCCGTTTTCTTATTCTATCAAATTCAGCCCTTCATAGGGACAAATCCCACGAGGTCCTTCACGACCTCGCCGCCGATGATGAGGCCCACGACCGACGGGACAAAGGCGTTCGAGCCGGGAACAGAGCGGCGGATGGTACACTTGCGCTGGGTACCCGGAGGGCAGATGCAGTGGTGTTTGCAGCTGATGGAGTCATCCTCGATGGGCGTCATGACAGGCTCCCTGGAGTAAACGACTTTCAGGTGCTTGATGCGGCGCTTGCGGCACTCGGTGCGCATGACCTTGGCCAGCGGGCAGACGGAAGTCTTATAAATATCCGTGACCTCGAAGCGGGTAGGGTCCATCTTGTTGCCTGCACCCATGGAGCAGATGATGGGGACGCCAGCCTCCTTGCACTTCATGACCAGCGCAATTTTACCGGTGACAGTGTCGATGGCGTCCACCACGTAGTCGAACTGGCTGAAATCGAAGCTGTCCTGCGTCTCAGGGCCAAAGAAGGTCTTGTAGGTGGTAACCTTGATGTTGGGGTCGATGTCGTGGACGCGCTCTTCGGCCACATCCACCTTGAACCTGCCCACCGTCTTGTGGGTGGCGATGATCTGGCGGTTCAGGTTGGTGAGGCAGACTTTGTCGTCGTCGATCAGGTCGAGAGCCCCCACGCCGCTGCGGGCCAGCGCCTCGACGGTGTAGCCGCCCACGCCGCCCACGCCGAACACGGCTACGCGGGAATCGTGCAGTTTGGTCATTGCTTCCGCGCCCAGCAGCAGCTGGGTGCGGGAATACTGGTCTTGCATATCATTTCTCCTTTAGGTTCTGCTTTTTACATCCACGGGCTTACCCTTATCCCTTCGCCACCTGTGTAATGGTGCCGCCTCCGAGGACGACATCGCCCTGATACAGCACGACGGCCTGCCCCGGGGTGGGGGCGCGCTGAGGCTGGTCAAATTCCAGACGGAAGCTGTCCGGCCCTGCCGGGTAGACGGTGGCAGGCTGTTCGGTCTGATGATAACGGGTGCGGGCCGTCACCCGCAGGGGGCCTTTCAGCTCCGGGATGGCGATCCAGTTCACTTCGTTCGCATAGACGATGGTATCGAACAGCTCCGACTCCGGGCCGACCGTGACGGTGTTGGCCTGCATATCCTTGGCGCAGACGTAGACCGGTGTCCCCATGGCGAGGCCCAGGCCCTTCCGCTGGCCGATGGTGTACCGCACAGCGCCGCTGTGGGTGCCTACCTTTTTGCCGCCGACGTCGAGGAAATCGCCCGCCGGGTAGTGCTTGCCGGTGAAATCCTCCATAAAGCGGGCGTAGTCGCCGTCCGGCACGAAGCAGATGTCCTGACTGTCGTGCTTGCGGGCGTTCACGAAGTGCTGCTGCTCGGCGATGGCGCGCACTTCGCTCTTATGCAGACCACCCAGCGGCAGGCGGACATGAGCCAGCTGCTCCTGCGTGAGGTTGTAGAGCACATAGCTCTGGTCTTTGTTCTCGTCCAGACCCTTTTTGAGCAGCCAGCGGCCCGTGGCCTCGTCCTGCTCCACCCGGGCATAATGGCCCGTGACCACATGATCCAGTCCGTGTGCTTCCGCCCAGCGAAGCAGGTGATCGAACTTCATATATCTGTTGCAGTCGATGCAGGGATTGGGCGTACCGCCGGCCTCGTAGACCCGGATGAATTTGTCGATGATCTTTTCCTGAAAGTCTGCCGTAAAATCCAGCACCTCGTAGGGAATATCCATCGCATAGGCCACCTCGGCGGCGTCCTCAATGTCCCGCTCCGAGCAGCAGGTGTGCAGGCCCTCGGTGTTCACGGCCTCGTTACGGGTGAGGCGCATGGTGACGCCGGTGCAGTCGAAACCGTCCCTCTGCATGAGCCATGCCGCCACCGAGCTGTCCACACCGCCGCTCATGGCGATGAGCGCCCCGGGGCGGCGGGAAGTGTTCTGTGTTTCTGTCATTCTGTTCCTCTTCTGTTATAACATACTAAAACAGTAGTATAATACTACCGCAGCTTCTTTCTCTTGTCAAGACGCAGAAAATTTGGTCGCAAAGGCCAGAAGTTCCGCTTTTTCGTTGGGCAGCCGCCCGGTGATGACCTCTTCCAGCAGCGCTTCCAGTGCGCGGCGCAGGCCCGGCCCGGGCGCGACGCCCGCCGCCATCAGATCGCGGCCATTCACGGCCAGCTGGGAGACGCGGCAGCAGGCGCTTTGGGCGGTCAGCGTCTCGGCCTCTTTTTGCAGGGCGGTAAATTCATCTTTTCTTTCCGGTTGAAGAGCGCTCCAAAGGGCAGTCAACTGCTGCACGATGTGGAGGTCGTATTTGCCAAGAAGTCGTTTGGCTTGAAGCGACAGCGTAGGAGTGCGGGGAGCTTTCTCCTTCACAAGTGTTGATACTCCATCTATCACAGCATTGGAGCATTTCAAGCGTTTCAACGCCTTTCGTGTTCCATCCTCCCCCAGCGGCAGAAGCAGCGCCGCCCAACGGGTGGTCACTTCCTCTGCTCCTGCCGGAAGGGCATCTATGATCTCACGGGCTTCCGACAGATCGTCGGGCGGCAGTTCCGGCAGGACGAAGGCCAGCACTTCCGGCTCCAGATACGCCCCCGGCTTCAGGGCAGACAGAAGCTTGTTCAGCTCTTCTTCGATGCGCTCCACCGACACGCAGTCGAGGTGGGCGGCCAGCTGCTTCGCCGCCGCTTCGGTGGCCTCGTCGATCACAAAACCGAACCGGGCCGCAAAGCGGTAGAGACGCAGGATGCGCAGAGCGTCTTCTTCAAAGCGGCGCAGCGGCTCACCGACCGCCCGCACCACGCCCCGGGCCAGATCTTCCTGCCCGCCAAAGGGGTCGCACAAGCCCTCTTCGGCGCTGTAGGCCATGGCGTTGATGGTGAAGTCCCGCCGGGCCAGGTCCTCCCGGACGTCGGGTACAAAGGCCACGCTGTCGGGGTGGCGGCCATCGGAATAACTGCCCTCAGTGCGAAAGGTCGTGATCTCGTAGAGCCTGCCGTCCCGCTTCACAGTCACGGTACCATGCTGCAATCCGGTGGGGATGCACTGCTTTTCTCCGAACAGCTCCATCACCTGCTCCGGGCGGGCGGCGGTGCAGAGGTCCCAGTCGTGGGGCGCAAGGCCCAGCAGACTGTCCCGGACACAGCCGCCCACGGCGTAGGCCGCAAAACCTGCCCGGTGCAGCGCGTCCAGCAGGGCGGAGGCGCCGGGTTCCAGGACGATGTTCATTCTTCGGCCTCCTCATATTGCAGGGTGATGCTCTTGCCGTCATAGCCGCACTCTGCCGCCGGGAAGAGACTCTGCGCCTGGGCCAGCTCTTCTTCCGGGTCGGTGATCATGGGCGAATAGTGGACGAGCCAGAGCCGCTTCGCGCCCGCTTTGGCGGCGAGGGCTGCGCTCTGCCCGAAGGTGCTGTGGCCGTACTGTTTGGCCTGCGCGGCCTGCTCCGGCAGAGCATAGGTGGAATCGCAGAGCAGAAGGTCAGCACCCGCTGCGGCCTTTTCCAATGCCGAACAGGGGGCGGTGTCGCCCGAGAAGACAAAGCTCAGCCCCTGCCGGGCCGGGCCGAGGACGGCTTCCGGCTGGATGACACGTCCACCGTCCAGCGTGATACTCTCGCCGTGCTGGAGCGTCTTCCACTGCTTTACCGGTACGCCCAATGCCCGCGCCTGTTCGGGTGAGAACCGTCCGGCCCGGGGCAGATCGAGTCGGTAACCCTGACTGACGACACGGTGGCGGGTCGGCACCGGCGTGAGTTTCGCGCTCTGGGGCCAGCCGCTAAATTTTTCGCAGAGCGCCGCCGGGGCGTCCAGCACTTCAGCATAAACCGGGTACGGCAGAGGCCCCGTCAGCACCCGCAGTGCCGCCCAGACTTCGCCGAGCCCCTTTGGCCCGTACAGCGCCAGCGGGCGGGTGCGGCCCTGACAGCCCAGCGTCTGCAGCAGCCCCGGCAGGCCGAAGATGTGGTCGCCGTGGTAATGGGTCAGGCAGACGGCGTCCATCTTCATCAGGTTGACTCCGGCCCGGCGGGCGGCAGTCTGGGTCCCCTCGCCGCAGTCGAACAGGAGGCTGTGTCCTCCGCATTCGGCCACCGCCGCCGTGAGGGCGCGGTCGGGCAGGGGCATGGTGGCCGCTGTACCCAGCAGTGTAATGGTCAGCATAAAGTTTCTCCGTATCACAAAAAATCTCGATGGCTATAGTGTACCACACTCTTCGGCCCGGCACAATCGCACAGCCGCACCCTGACAGGCATAAGATGGCCCAAACCACAAAAGGAGGAGTCTTGTATGCAGCGTCAGCGGCCCGGGCATCGCATTTTGTCGTTCCACCACCGGGGACTGCTGCTTCTGGTGGCGGCAGTGGCGGTGATGCTCTTTTTTCTCTACGGCTGCGTGGCAGGGGCGGCGTACAGCCCCCGGGGGCGGCTGGTGTTCATCCCTCTCGCACAGGTTTCAGGTAGTAGTACGACTTCGCTTTTTTCCGCTTTTATCTGGAAGAATCGGAGCTGCCCACCGCATGGTACAATGTGCGGGCCGATATGAAAAACAAACCCGCTCCCCTGCTGAACCCCGGCACCCTCAAGCCCATGACGGCCAAGGAGCTGGACGGCGTTTTCTGCGATGAGCTGGTACAGCAGGAACTGGACGACACCACGGCCTACATCCTCAGCCAGCTCTACCACGACGGCCTGATGGAGGCCACCGGCGTGGAGCAGACCAGCGTCTTTGAGGCGGCAGAGCACTGAGCCAGACGGTCATTCCGCAAACAGCAAGCCAGCCGCCCTGCAAGGTAACAGGGCGGCTGGCTGCTTCTATTATGCAATTCAGGAGAATGGAGGAGAGAATAGTGTTCTTATGCTTCCTGTGGACGGAAGTGCCGGAGAATTACTCGCCGCGGACAGCTGCGAAGCCAGCCTCGAGGTCGGCGATGATGTCGTCGATGTGCTCGGTGCCGATGGACAGGCGGATGGTGTTCTGGTAGATCTGCTGCTCGGCCAGCTC
>CEAD01036268.1_pt1 | contig 20145 bp, 10 predicted proteins | sample 554861 | NCBI WGS metagenome assembly CEAD01 (sample SAMEA3182053, study PRJEB8094) | gut metagenome | biome: human; feature: gut; material: Stool; isolation source: human stools | place: Canada | collected 2012-10-30
GTGGATGCTATAGCTAAAGAGGTTCCTGCATTGGCACCTTTTGTACGTCATTATGATTTTGTAGTGGCAAAAGATGGCAGTGGTGATTTCTTTACCATTCAGGAAGCGATTCATGCTGTCCCCGATTTTCGTAAAGCAGGACGCACTACTATTCTAGTCCGTAAAGGGGTATATAAAGAAAAAGTGGTTATTCCTGAAAGCAAGATTAGTGTTTCTTTGATAGGTGAGGACGGAGCAATTCTGACAAATGATGATTTTGCTTCTAAAAAGAACTATTTCGGAGAAGAAATGTCTACCTCCGGTTCATCAACCTGTTATATCTATGCTCCCGATTTCTATGCTGAGAATATCACTTTCGAGAATAGTGCCGGCAGAGTGGGGCAGGCAGTGGCCTGTTTTGTTAGTGGAGATCGCGCTTATTTCAAAAACTGTCGTTTTTGGGGAAATCAGGATACTTTGTACACTTATGGCAAAGACAGTCGTCAGTTTTATGACCATTGTTATATAGAGGGTACGGTGGATTTTATTTTTGGCTGGTCTACGGCATTGTTTAAGGATTGCACCATCCATAGTTTGGGTGATGGGTATGTTACCGCTCCTTCTACAGATCAAGGCAAAAAATATGGCTATGTTTTTATAGGCTGTAAATTGACGGGTGTGGCTGAGGCTCAGAAGGTGTATTTGTCCCGTCCTTGGCGTCCTTATGCACAGGCTGTTTATATTCATTGTGATTTGGGAAAGCATATTCTTCCGGTGGGTTGGAACAACTGGGGCAAAAAAGAAAATGAGGAAACCGTATTCTATGCTGAATACCGGAATACGGGAGAAGGGGCGGCTACCGCTTCGCGTGCTTCGTTTGGAAAGCAGCTGAACGATATCAGTAATTATAATGAAGCACAGATTTTGGCAGGTGATGACGGATGGAATCCGGTGGAAAATGGAAATGTGTTGTTGCAGAATTTAAAGAGATAAGCTGTTCTTTCTACCAGTAATAATACTTTGTCACTGTAGGGAGGAATTCTATTTGTTCCTATGGAAAGTGTCAGGGAAGAGTAGAATGATAAAGGGGGGATTTAACTTTTCCCCTTTTGTTTTTTTAGGAGCTTGTATATCAGTATCTCTCGTTTTTTATGTATTTTTGCCTATTATATATGAAAATCTACGAAATGAAAAGACACATTCTGTTTATACTTACTTTGCTGCTCTTTTTTCATGCAAAAAGTCAGCCTAATTGTATCTTTACTCATTATTCTTCGGAAAACGGCTTGTCTCAGAACTCCATCATGAGCATGGTACAAGACCATAATGGAGTTTTATGGTTCTCTACTTGGGATGGAATCAACCGGTTCAACGGTTATGACTTCAAAGTTTATAAAGCCAGACAAGGGAATAAAATTACTATGACTAACAACCGGGTAGACTTATTGGAAGTAGACCCTTATAATTATATTTGGCTGCAAACGTATGATTATCGTGTGTATCGTTTTGACCAAAGAACAGAGAAGTTCGAACAAATTCCTGCCGAAGGTGAAGAGGAGGGCATGCGTTTCTCTTCTATTAAAATATTGCCCGACAGTGTCATTTGGCTACTTTCTGAAAATGAGGGGGCTGTCCGTGTGAAAACAAACCCTAAAGATTACAGTATAACTACCCAAGTATATGCTACTCATAGTCGTGGAGGAAATGCCGTTCATATTAATCAGGTTTTTAGCGATGCTTACAATCAAGAGTGGTTGCTTACTGATAACGGTCTGCTGAAGATTACGAATGATAAAGAAGAGCCTGTCTCTTATTTTGTGAATATCCAGTCAGGCAAAGATGAACCCGTACAGGCCTTCTACTCTTTTTGCAGTTATGGTGACGAACTTTATTTTGGATCAGACAGAGGACGGATATGGTGCTATTCTTTGCAGAATGAAATCTTTCGTCTTTGGGAATTGCCGGTAAAGGATAAAGTGATTGCTATAAATGAAATAAAAGGTACGGGGCTGTTGATAACAACTGCCCATGAAGGATTGATATTGTACCATTCGGATACAAAAGAGTGTAAAGTCTATAATAAGTCCAATTGTCCCGAATTCCCGGCAGACGCTTTCCGTTCTGTTTATGTTGACAGTAAGCAGGAAGCATGGTTTGAGATGACCGAATGGGGAAAGGTTTGTCATTTCAATCCTTTGACAGAAGTATTTAAGCAAGAAAAGATGCAAGTGGAGCCTCGTGGTGCCGATCGTTCCTATCCCAGTTTTCATATTTGTGAAGACTTGAACGGTAATTTGTGGGTACATCCGCAAGGAGGAGGGCTTTCTTGGTATGACAGAGAGGCAAATCGGCTGTTACCTTTCTATAATGACCCCGATTCACCCGATTGGCACTTTTCCAATAAATTACATTCCATGTTATCCGATAAGCAAGGCAATCTTTGGTTATGTACTCATTCTAAGGGGTTGGAGAAGATTACTTTTTTAGGAAGCCAGTTCCATATTTATCCCCGCATGGGTCACAGTTATGACTTGAATTCCAATACGGTACGTGCGTTGTTTGAAGATAGCGAACATCGCATCTGGATGGGAAAACGGGATGGTCAGATTGAAATTTATTCTTCTGATTTAGATTTTCAGGGTATTCTGACTGAAGAGGGGGATATAGCCAAATCTGGCAGGCCGTTACGGGGAGTTCCTTATCATATCATGCAAGATTCTCACGGAAACATTTGGATTGCGACCAAAGGGGATGGTATTATTCTGGCAGAAAAGGAGGGGACCCATTTTAAGTTTACTCGATTCAAATATGATGAAGATGATATTTATAGCCTGAGTCATAATAGTGTTTACTGGTTACATGAAGACAAGTATGGACGCATTTGGGTGGCAACTTTCGGTGGAGGGTTGAATTATATTCAGAAAACTCCTGAAGGGAAATATGTGTTTATTAGTTCTAGAAATAACCTGAAAGGTTTTCCGTATGACCGTTGTTACCGTGTACGCCATATCACTTCTGACAAGAAGGGGAATATATGGGTGGGGAGCAGTGATGGCGCGCTTAGTTTTAAAGAGGATTTTAAAGATCCGGAGTCGATTGTGTTCCATCTTTATGCACGTATCCCCGATGATATGAATTGTCTGAGCAACAATAACGTATATCGGATTGTAACCACTTCTCAAGGAGAAGTTTATTTGGCTACATTTGGGGGTGGTCTTAACCGGCTTGTTTCCATGAACGGAGAAGGGGGAGCTATATTTAAATCTTATACAGTGAAGAATGGCCTGCCTTCAGATATCCTGTTGTCTGTAGAAGAGGATGGCGCAGGAAACTTGTGGATAAGTACGGAAAACGGATTGAGTAAATTTATTCCGTCCGAACAACGTTTTGAGAATTATAATGAAAGGGATTTTGGTGGTAAGATACGTTTTGAGGAAGGAACATCGTTGAAGCTTGGTCCCGACACTATTTTGTTTGGCACCAGTCGTGGCGTGCTTTATTTTGAACCGGAGCACATTAAGAAGAGTAATTATGTTCCATCCATTATTTTAGGTACTTTGAAGATATCCAATCAGGAGGTAGTTCCAGGCGTACCGGGAAGCTTGTTGCGGCAGTCACTCAATAATACAGAACATCTGGTGCTTTCACATAAGGAGAATATTGTAACCTTATCGTTTGCTGCGTTGGATATGATTTATCCTGAAAATATCCGTTATGCTTATCGTTTACGCGGATTTGATAAAGAATGGAATTATGTAGACAGACAGCGTACCGCTACATATACTAATCTTCCGAAAGGAGAGTATGTCTTTCAGGTTAAATCGACCAATAGTGATGGGGTTTGGGTAGAGAATGAGCGTAGTTTGAGAATCACCATTCAGCCTTCGTTTTGGGAAACGGCTTGGGCTATGGCAATTTATATTCTTGCTTTTCTGTTGATTCTGTTTTCAGGAGTATATATATTGTTTACTATTTATCGTCTGAAACATGAAGTGTCTGTGGAACAGCAGGTTTCTGATATAAAGCTTCGCTTTTTTACAAATATTTCTCACGAACTTCGCACTCCGCTGACATTGATTGCAGGTCCTGTGGAATATGTTCTGAAAAACAAGACTTTGCCGGATGATGTACGTGAGCAATTGCATGTAGTAGAACGTAATACCGACCGTATGCTTCGCTTGGTGAACCAAATTCTTGATTTCCGCAAAATACAGAAAAATAAGATGAAGTTGCGTATAGAGCAGATAGATATTGTTCCTTTTGTACGCCATATCATGGATAATTTTGAATCGCTGGCCGAAGAGCATCATATTGATTTTGTATTCGAAAGTGAAATGCCTTCCTTAAAACTGTGGGTAGATGCGGATAAGTTGGAAAAGATTGTCTTCAATCTGCTTTCCAATGCTTTCAAGTATACTCCACAGGGTAAGATGATTACGCTTTTCATTCATGAAAATGAACATAATGTGGCGATTGGTGTGCAGGATCAAGGTATAGGAATTTCTGAAAGCAAGAAAGCTTCCCTTTTTGTCCGTTTTGAAAATCTGTTGGACAAGAATTTGTTTAATCAGCAAAGTTCTGGTATCGGTCTTTCTTTGGTTAAGGAATTGGTGGAACTGCACAAAGCGACTATCCGTGTGGATAGTAAAGAGGGGGAGGGCAGTTGTTTCACGGTTGAGTTTTTGAAAGGCAAGGAGCACTATACGGAGAATGTAGAGTTCATTCTCTCTGATTCTGTCGAAATGAGGCCGGAAGAGGTGGAAGAATCTGTTCAGGGACATGAAGAGAAGAGGAATGAAAGCAAAACGATGTTGCTGGTTGAAGATAATTTGGAACTTCGTTTCTTTTTGCGTAGTATCTTCATCTCAAATTTCAACGTCATAGAGGCTGTCAATGGGGCTGAAGGTTTGGATAAGGCTTTGAAGTTTGTTCCGGATATTATTATTAGTGATATCATGATGCCGGAAAAGGATGGTATTACCATGACAGAAGATTTGCGTGCTAATATGGCGACCAGTCACATTCCAGTCGTTTTACTGACGGCTAAAACGGATATGGACAGTAAGTTGGAAGGTATGGAACTGGGAGTTGAGGATTATATAACGAAACCGTTCAGTGCTACTTACCTGAAGGCCAGGGTGGAGAATATTCTGACACAACGTGTCAAGTTGCAACAGTTGTATTGTGCGAATCTGATGAATATTCAGCCTGTTGCGGAGGAAGAACAGCAAACACAGCCTGAGATGTCTTCCCATGACCGTAAGTTTATGGAAAAACTGACGGAATTAATGGAGAAGAATATGGATAATGGCGATTTGATCGTGGATGATTTGGTACAGGAGCTTGCGGTGAGCCGTTCTGTCTTTTTCAAGAAACTGAAGACCCTGACAGGACTTGCCCCCATTGAGTTTATTAAAGAGATGCGTGTGAAACGTGCCGCACAATTGATAGAGAGTGGTGATTATAATATGACGCAGATTGCTTATATGGTAGGTATTAATGATCCTCGTTATTTCAGCAAATGTTTTAAACAACGTTTTGGTATGACACCTACCGAATATAAAGAGAATGCGAAAAATAAGCGATAACTTTTGCTGCTATTGGTTGGTTTTTGCAGCGTTTGTTTTTTTTGATTTCTTGAACGATATGTTTAAATGTAGGGTGTTTCTTTTGTTATGTGAGTGAGTTGCTCATGTTATTTTATTATTTTTCCGGATATGCAATGGGGGTTTTTCTGAATTTTTAGTCTTTTACATAGATAATGAACTAAAAAGAAGAAAAAGATGAAAAAAGTAATTTTATTTATGGCAGGTATTTTGGCGAGTATGATGTTGAACGCTCAGTCTCGTTGGAGTGTTACGCCGGAAGCCGGCTTGGTAGTGAATAAGGAAAATGAAGGGACATCAGTTACATTAGGTTTTAAAGCCGGTGCCGGTGTGTTGTATCAGTTAAAGGAAGGGGTGGGAAAGAAGCCTTCTTTTGGCTTGAAGTCCGGGGTTTATATCTTAATGCAGAAAGGTGGGTATCATCCTATGAGCTGGGGAAACATATCAACAGGGGGAGGATTTAGCATGGATTATGAAAAAACGAATGTTGAGTCCACGCGTTATTATTTGCAATTGCCTGTTATGGCTCATTGGGGTTTTAAACTTTGTGATGATGTGCGTCTTAAATTAGCAGTAGGACCTTATGTAGCTGTAGGAATTGGTGGACGTACTAATGCTTATGTTTCTTCCTCAAAATATAATATAGATGAAGAAACAGGTGTTGGACAGTACGAATACCGGAATGATTATTACCGGTTTGGCACATTTAAAGGAAAAACAGTAAATGAGGAATTTGGTTTTGAAGCGTCCCCTCGTTTGGATTGGGGAGGAACGGCTTCTGTCGGGATTGCTGTTAAACGGATTTCATTTACTGTCGGGTATGATTTGGCTTGGGGAAAATATAATAAGGAGCAGAATGATTTAAGGATACGGAATCATATGGTTAGTTTTACTTCAGGGTATAGTTTCTGATAAGAAAAGGATAAATGAAACAAACATACACAAAATTCTTTGTTTAAGATTGTTAAATGAAGAATTTTGTGTATGTTTGTTTTTTATAAACACGATAAAAGTTCAATCTATGAGGAAAATGCTATTCATTACCCTTTTAATGGGCGGTTTGTGTACGACAGTTTCTGTTGCAAAAGCGCAGGAACGCTTGCCGGAATATCTGCAGGCAGAGAAATACACACAAGAAAAATTGAACACCATGTTGTTTTCTACTGTGGTGGATCCGCATTGGTTCCAGAAAGGTAATAATTTCTGGTTCGAGTACAAAACAAGTGAAGGAACCTTTTGGTATGTGGTTGATCCGGCTGCCCGGACAAAGAAGCTTTTGTTTGATAGGGATGAATTAGCTTCCCAGCTTACCGAAATTGTAAAAGATCCCTTTGAGGCACGCCATTTGCCAATCACAAATCTGAAAGCGGAAGAAGATGGGCGTACCTTTACTTTTGAAGTAAAGTCAACAAAAGATGCGACACCAAAGAAAGATGGCAAGGATAAGAAGGACAAGAAGAATGAGAAGGAAATCTTTTATTTTTCTTATGACTATCCTACCCGTAAATTGACCCATCTGAAAGATAAAGAAGACGACCTGAAGAAAATCTATTGGGGATCGGTCTCTCCTGATGGTAAAACGGTGATTTATGCCAAGGATTTGAATTTGTATCGCATGAGTCGTGAAGATTATGAAAAGGCGAAAAAAAATGAAAAGGATAGTACGATCGTGGAAATCCAGCTTACTACAGATGGCATGAAGGATTTTGGCTATGGTATTCCCTATAGTATGTTGAATACAGATACTTTATGTAATGGCAAGCGTCGTCGTGTAGGTGGAGTGTGGTCTCCGGATTCACGTTATTTTGCTATGACAGTTTCTGACGATCGCGCTGTGAAAGAGTTATGGGTAATAAATTCGATGGCCCGTCCACGTCCCACATTGGAAACTTATAAATACCAGATGCCGGGAGAAAAGGAAGCTCCCATAGAACACCTGTACTTGTTTGACTTGGTTGATAATAAACGTAAGGAAATTAAAGTAGCAGCTTATAAAGATCAAAGCATTGGCCTGGAATACAAACCAATGATGCAAAAACAGCGTGGTATGGAAGATCAGGCTGCCGTTTGGCAGGGTGATAACAACCGTTTCTTCCTGACCCGCAGCAGCCGTGATTTACATCGGATTGATGTTTGTTCCTATACGATAGGACAGGATTCTGTTGTACCAGTAATAAAGGAACGGATGAATACCTATCAGGAAACTCGTCCTTTAAGAGTCTTGAATGGTGGAAAGGAAATTATTCAATGGAGTGAGCGTGATGGTTGGGCACACCTTTATTTATATGATGATCAGGGTAATTTGAAAAATCGTATCACAAAAGGTCCCTGGCACGTGGAGGAAATCTTGAAAGTAGATGACAAGGCGCGTGTGATTTATTTTACTGCCAATGGAATGAATGCGAAAGAACATCCTTATTATGAACATTTGTATCGTGTGAATCTGGATGGCAGCGGTTTGAAATTACTGACCAAAGGGGATTATTTCCATCGTGTGGAAGTGGATGATGATGCTCGTTTTGTGGTGGATAACTATTCGCGTGTAAATACGGTGCCCTGCGCCATCCTGCTGGATACTAATGGCAATAAGGTAATGGATATTCAGGAGAGTGATTTTTCACAGCTTTTTGCTGCCGGTTATAAATTTCCGGAAATATTTAAGGTAAAGGCGGCTGATGGCGTGACAGATCTGTATGGTGTGATGTATAAACCTTTTAATTTTGACTCAACTAAGGTTTATCCTATTGTGGATTATGTTTATCCTGGGCCACAGGTGGAAGGTGTTTATTATCCGTTTACCCGTATGAGCCCCCGTACCGACCGTTTGGCACAGGCCGGATTTATTGTTATTTCTGTGGGACAACGCGGCGGGCATCCTAGCCGCTCTAAATGGTATCATAATTATGGATATGGAAATATGCGTGATTATCCGCTGGCCGATCATAAATATGCTATCGAGCAATTGGCGCAGCGTCATCATTTTATAGATATAGATAAGGTTGGTATTCATGGACATTCGGGAGGTGGATTTATGAGTACGGCGGCTATGTGCCAATACCCGGATTTCTTCAAAGTGGCTGTTTCTTGTGCCGGAAATCATGATAACAATATCTATAACCGTTGGTGGAGTGAAACGCATCACGGCGTAAAAGAGGTGGTGAGTGAGAAAGGGGATACAACTTTCGTTTATAAGATTGCTACTAATCCTGAAATAGCGAAGCAATTGAAAGGAAATTTGTTACTGATTCATGGTGATATTGATAATAATGTGCATCCGGGCAATACCTTACGGGTAGTTGACGCCTTGATTCGTGCCGGGAAGCGTTTTGATATGCTGATTCTTCCTCAACAGCGTCATGGATTCGGTGATATGAATGAATATTTCTACTGGAAACTGGTTGATTACTTTTCCGAACATCTGAAAGGGAAAAGTGAAAAATCGGTAGATATACCGAAACGGTAGATTTAGGATCATTGCCGGACGAATATGAAAGGAGCACAGAGGTTCGTGTCATTAAGATACCTTTGTGCTCCTTGTTGTTTTTATATTATAGCAGACTGTTGATATAAGCCTTCATGTCCGGTGTAGCGGATTTTGCTTCCAGATACAGTTTATACTGCGCTTTGGTGCGTACCAGATTATGGTCTTTATACCGGGTTTGATAATACGTGTCTCCGTTTATATAATCTGCTAAAAAGCGTACAGCTTGCATATAGGGGAACAGGGTGGCAGCGTAAGGTAGCATTTCTATTTCGAGAGGAGTCAGGAAAGTCCGGGCCGATTCAATATAACCTTTGGTAAATGCTTTGAAGATTTCCATGTTGAACTTCACCTTATTTAAATCAGCCTCATCCTCCTTGCCGGTATTGGCTGCCGAACGGAGGAAATCACCGAAATCGGAGAAAATGAAACTGGGCATTACCGTGTCCAGGTCAATGACACACAACACTTTTCCGTTTTCATCAAATAACATGTTGCTTACTTTTGTGTCACAGTGGCAGATGCGTTTGGGCAATTTGCCTTCACGGTAAAAACGTTCAGCGCTGCACATCGTATCAGCATCTTTTTCTATAGCGTCCACTATGTCCTGTACTTCTGCCAAACGGCCGGATATGTTGGCGGATACGGCTTCACGTAATTGTTTTAAGCGGAATTCCATATTGTGGAAATCGGGGATGATTTCTCCGAGTTGTTCGGGCACATCAGCCAGCATGGCCTGGAATTCACCAAACTTCAGTCCTGCCAGATGGGAAGATTCCGGTGTAACTGTTTCCAATGTTTGTGAACGCGGAATAAATATTGAAATTCGCCAATAACCTTCTCCATCATAGAAATAGGTCTTGCCATTGGTGGAAGGTAGAAAATGGAGTACCTTACGTTCAATGTCCTCTTCGTGTCTGGCTTCCAGCTTTTGGCGGATGTGTCTGGTCACTACTTCTATATTGTGTTGCAGCATTTCAATATTGGTAAATATTAAATGGTTGATTCGTTGCAATACATAGTCAGGCTCTTCAGGAGATACCGATTTTACCAGATAAGTCTGATTGATGAGGCCGGATGTCAAAGCTTTGATTTCTTTCACTTCACCCACTTTGGGGAACTGTTTGATAATTTTTTTGAGGTTTTCCATAGGTTTGTTTGAATAATGTCTATATATACGAAACAAAGATAACTTCTTTCCTTCAATTGGAGGAAAGAAGTTATCTTAAAAAACATATAATAGGAATATAAATCTTTTTATTTTTTCAAATCAGTCTGGAACATACGGTCGGCGCGTAACAGATGACGCCAGTAGGAAACCAATTCTTGTGATTCCTGCAATACATTGAGGTACACCATGGAAGCTTTTACATTGACATCCCGTTCTTGTATGCGGTCCATCTGTTCTTTGCGCAAGGTAGAGATCTTGCCTTTCAGAATGGCGCCTTCACGTAGCAAGGCATCAGTCTGATCGTAGGCCTTGTTGGCAAGTACTTCAGTAGCCTTGGTCATTAATGCGGTCATCTCATCGCGGATAGGGATGAACTCGTTAGTGGCACGTTCCGATAATGGGGTGAACTTATTGTCCACATGTTCTTTACAAGGATCGCAGATACGTTTCAGACAGTAAAGCATTTGTTCACAACTGTTGCTTCCCAAGTGGAACCAAGTGTTTTTCTCGATAGCAGTAAAGTTGTCTATACGGCGCAGACCTAGTATTTCTTTACGGCGTATCTTTTTTAACATTTCTTTCTGATTGTCGGTATTGTTCACGGCCTTGCGCAGAGCTTTCAGATTTTCGTTGATGAAACCGTCGGTTATCTGCCGGTAGGTTTCATTGGTGAATGCCATTTCGGCTACCAATGTGTTATTTACATGCTGGCGGAGTAATCTCCAACGCTCTTCTTTGTCTTTACTGGCAATGAGGCGGGAGAATATGTCGTCTTTGCCTTTATCCTTCTGTTTCTTGCTGTAGTGTATGTTGCTGCGCACCAATAAGAAGATGGCAAGTGCAATAAGGGCCAACATGGCGAATGTGCCTCCATAATACATGATGAGCGTAACCACAAAACAGATAGTGAAAGCGGCTCCGGCAGTGATGAACCATCCACCGATAACAGAAAGCACACCGGTGATACGGTATACGGCACTGTCACGGCTCCAGGCACGGTCGGCTAATGAACTACCCATAGCTACCATGAAAGTTACGTAAGTGGTAGAAAGAGGGAGTTTCAAAGAGGTTCCCAAAGCTATGAGCAGACCGGCCAGTACCAAATTGACAGAAGCGCGTATCAAATCAAATGCTGCCCCGTTCTCCATAATCATCACATCTTTGTTAAAACGGCTGTCGGCCCATCGTTTCAGATTGTCGGGCAATATTTTGGCTATACTTTCCGAAGCGCTCATGGTAGAACGGACAATACTGCGTGCTACAGCGGAAGAACCAAACATTTCGTCACCTTCATCCTGACGCGAGAGATCTACCGAAGTCTTCACTACATTTTGCGCTTTTTTTGAAGTAATCAGCGCATATACCATAATGACGCCTGCTAAAAATAAAAAAAGAAATGGGGTTTTAGCCGGACCATTCAGTGAGTTCATCAAGTATCCCATTGGTTCACCGTTTCCATTAGCCATGAAGTCTGTATAAGCTGAGAAGCCTGCCAAGGGCACACCGATGAAGTTTACTAAGTCATTGCCTGCAAAAGCCATAGCTAAGGCAAAAGTACCTAACATTACCACCACCTTGAATATATTTATCTTGCACCAATGCAATATTTGCATCAGAATGGTGAAGAACACAAAACTGCAACTTACTAACATCAAGGTGTTTTCCTGAATCCAATGTTTGTTTTCGGTGGTCATGAAGGCGGAATCTTTCAGACCTTTTATCAACATGAAGTAGATAATGGCCGTAACAGCAATACCGCCGAACAGTCCGATAGTGTATTTCAGTTTCTTTGTATAATTAAATGTGAAGAGAAGACGGGAGAGATATTGTACTAATGTGCCGAAGAAGAAAGCTACTGCTACTGAGAGGAAGATACCTAAAATGACGGACAATGCCTTTTCCGTATTCAGCAGATCAGCAAATCCTAGCATTCCGGTTTCGTCTCCTGCTATTTTGATAAGAGCTAGAACGAAAGTACCTCCCAATAGTTCGAATACCATGGATACGGTAGTGGAGGTAGGCATTCCTAAGGAATTGAAAATATCCAATAGGACTACGTCTGTTACCATAACTGCTAGAAAGATACACATTAACTCCTGAAAATAAAATTGTTCAGGCCTGAAAATACCGTGCCGTGCGATTTCCATCATACCGTTGCTCAGTGTGGCGCCGATGAAGATACCGAAAGCGGCAATGGCGATGATGGTCTTGAATGACGCGGCTTTAGCACCGATGGCGGAATTCATAAAGTTCACTGCGTCGTTGCTGACGCCTACTACCAAATCGAATATGGCTAGCAGAAAAAGGAATACGACGATTCCCAAAAACATTGTTTCCATATAATTTTGTCTCTCTATTTTATTGGGCGCAAAGGTACGGGAGGTATATTATGATAAAATGTCATATATGTTACATTTGTGTTACAGGCGTTTTTTTGTTCGCCACGGATTGCACGGATTCACACAACTTGATTTTTAATTTATTATTATCCATATTTAGTGGCGGATCTCTTCTTTTTTGAAACAAATATGAGTGGATAAATAATATTTCACGTTTATGTGTGGAATTTATAGAGTGAAAATTTATACCTTTGTAGCCCAAATACTTAATCTATAAAAAATGTCAGAGGCTAAGAGAATTAAAACCGCATTGGTGTCGGTTTATCACAAAGAAGGTTTGGACGAGATTATAACCAAACTACACGAAGAAGGAGTAGAGTTCCTGTCAACAGGAGGTACAAGACAGTTTATCGAATCTTTAGGTTTCCCTTGCAAAGCGGTGGAGGATCTTACTACTTATCCCTCTATTTTGGGCGGACGTGTGAAGACACTGCATCCTAAAGTCTTTGGAGGTATTTTATGCCGTCGTGGTTTGGAACAAGATATGCAACAGATAGAAAAATATGAAATACCCGAAATAGATTTGGTCATCGTTGACCTGTATCCGTTTGAGGCAACTGTGGCTTCGGGGGCCGAAGAACAAGCTATCATCGAAAAAATTGATATAGGTGGTATTTCTTTGATTCGTGCTGCTGCTAAGAACTTTAATGATGTGGTGATTATCGCTAGTCAGGCACAATATAAGCCGTTCCGTGATATGTTGCTGGAACATGGCGCTACTACTTCACGCGAGGAACGCCGTTGGTTCGCAAAAGAAGCGTTTGCTGTTTCTTCTCATTATGATTCTGCTATCTTTAACTATTTTGATGGTGGTGAAGGTTCGGCTTTCCGTTGCGCGGTGGAAGAACAAAAACAACTTCGTTATGGTGAAAATCCTCATCAGAAAGGTTATTTCTATGGAAATCTGGATGCGATGTTCGACCAGATTCATGGAAAAGAAATTTCCTATAACAATTTGTTGGATATCAATGCGGCCGTAGATTTGATTGATGAATTTGATGAGGTGACATTTGCCATTCTGAAGCATAATAATGCCTGTGGATTAGCTTCGCGCCCTACTGTGCTGGAAGCATGGAAAGATGCGTTGGCAGGCGATCCGGTGTCGGCTTTCGGAGGTGTGTTGGTTACTAATGCCGTGATTGATAAAGAAACAGCGGAAGAAATCAATAAACTGTTCTTTGAGGTAATTATTGCTCCGGATTATGATGTAGATGCATTAGAGATTCTGGGACAGAAGAAGAACCGTATTATTTTGGTTCGTAAGGAAGCTAAATTGCCGAAGAAACAATTCCGTTCTTTATTGAATGGGGTTTTGGTTCAGGAAAGAGACCTGGATGTGGAAACTCCTGCCGACTTGAAGCAGGTTACTGAAAAAGCTCCTACGGCGACTGAAATAGAAGATATGTTATTTGCAAATAAGATTGTGAAGAATAGTAAAAGTAATGCTATTGTACTGGCCAAGAACAAACAACTGCTGGCTAGCGGTGTAGGTCAGACTTCACGTGTGGATGCATTGAAACAAGCCATTGAAAAAGCAAAATCATTTGAGTTTGATTTGAATGGCGCAGTGATGGCCAGTGATGCTTTCTTCCCTTTCCCCGATTGTGTAGAGATAGCGGATAAGGAGGGTGTGAAAGCTGTTATCCAGCCGGGAGGCTCTGTAAAAGACGAGTTGACTTTCCAATACTGCAATGAACATGGTGTAGCTATGGTCATTACAGGGATTCGTCACTTTAAACACTAAGATCATTGCAATTTACCATTTGCGGCTACAATCGGACTGTTTATACAGCATTGTTCAGGTAAATGGTAAATTGCAAATGTCAATTGTAAATTGCTAAATTGTAAATGAATTTATGGGATTATTCTCCTTTACACAAGAGATTGCGATGGACCTTGGCACTGCCAATACCATCATTTTAAATAACGGGAAGATTGTAGTGGACGAACCTTCGGTCGTTGCGCTTGATCGCCGTACCGACAAGATGATTGCCGTAGGCGAACGGGCTAAAATGATGTACGAGAAGGAAAATCCGAATATTCGTACTGTACGTCCGCTACGCGACGGGGTTATTGCCGACTTTAATGCCTGTGAACAGATGATGCGCGGTTTAATAAAGAAAGTGAACATGGGTAATCGTTTCTTTTCTCCTTCTTTGCGTATGGTGATCGGAGTTCCCTCAGGTAGCACTGAAGTAGAGCTTCGTGCGGTACGTGACAGTGCTGAGCATGCGGGAGGACGGGATGTTTATTTGATTTTTGAACCTATGGCCGCGGCTATTGGTATCGGTATTGATGTAGAGGCTCCTGAAGGTAATATGATTGTTGATATAGGTGGTGGTTCTACAGAAATTGCCGTGATTTCATTGGGTGGTATTGTTTCCAACAATTCGATACGTATTGCCGGTGACGATCTTACAGCCGATATTCAGGAATATATGAGCCGCCAGCACAATGTGAAGGTGAGTGAACGTATGGCCGAACGTATCAAGATACATGTAGGCGCTGCCTTGACTGATTTGGGAGATGATGCTCCCGAAGATTACATTGTACGCGGGCCTAACCGTATCACTGCTCTTCCCATGGAAGTTCCGGTGTGTTATCAGGAGGTGGCGCATTGTTTGGAAAAGAGTATTGCAAAAATTGAAACAGCTATCCTTAGTGCATTGGAACAGACTCCGCCTGAACTTTATGCTGATATTGTTTTGAACGGTATTTATTTGGCTGGTGGTGGTGCTTTGCTGCGCGGTTTGGACAAGCGTCTGACAGACAAAATCAATATTCCGTTCCATATAGCCGAAGATCCTTTGCTGAGTGTGGCGAAAGGTACCGGTATTGCACTGAAGAATGTAGATCGTTTCTCTTTTTTGATGCGGTAAATGATTTGCTAATGAGGCAGTTTGCTAATTTGCTAATGCCATGCGGTATGGATAGCGCAGTACATTGGCACATTGGCAAATTAGCACATTGAACAATTGGTATTAATGAAAAATCTGCTGAATTTCTTTTTAAAGTATAACTACTGGTTTCTCTTTGTTCTTTTGGAGATAATCAGTTTTGCTTTATTATTCCGCTTCAACAGTTATCAGGGGAGTGCGTTCTTTACATCTGCTAATTTTGTTTCGGGAGCTATGTATGATGCAGCCAATAATGTTACCGGATATTTTCATCTGAAAACGATCAACGATGAGTTGGTACAGAAAAATGTGGAACTGGAATTGCAGTTGGAGAGTATCCGTAAAGCTTTGATTGAAGCGACGGAAGACAGCAGTGGTGTAGAACAGCTTAAGCAGGAAGCACTGGCAGGATATGATATATTCAAGGCTAGCGTGATAAATAACAGTGTGACTCATGCTGATAACTATATTACACTTGACAAAGGAGAAGCGGATGGCATTCGTAGTGAGATGGGAGTGGTAAATGGAAGCGGTGTGGTTGGTATTGTTTATCTCACCTCTCCACATTACTCCATTGTCATTCCGGTATTGAATTCCAAAAGCAGTATTAGCTGTAAGATAAAACGGAGTGATTATTTCGGCTTCTTGAAATGGGATGGCGGTTCATCCGAATTTGCTTTTATAAAGGATATGCCCCGTCATTCATTATTTTCTTTAGGTGACACCATTGTAACCAGTGGACACAGTGCTGTTTTCCCTTCCGGCATTCCGGTGGGTACGGTAGATGATATCGCCGATAGTCACGATGGCTTGTCTTATTTGCTGCGGGTGAAACTATTTACGGACTTCGCCCGTTTGAATGATGTGCGCGTAATTGCCCAAAAAGGGCAGGAGGAACAATTGGAGTTGGAAAAGCAGGTAAAAACGACTAAGTAAGAAGGTTGATGTTGACTTATCTACAAAGAATAGAGTGGTTTATCGGACTGGTACTGTTGCAAGTGCTGGTGCTGAATCATATGCATATCAACGGGTATGCCACTCCTTTCTTTTTTATCTATTTTATTTTGAAGTACAATTCGGGAGTTAGCCGTAATGTCCTTATGATATGGGCATTCCTGTTGGGATTGACAGTCGATATATTAGGCAACACTCCGGGGATGAATGCGGCTGCGGCCACTGTACTGGCTTTTATGCGTGAACCTGTATTACGATTAGTCACGCTCCGCGATAGCGTCGAGGATTTTGAACCGGGTATCAAGAGTATGGGATTCTCGCCTTTCTTCCGGTATATCTTATTGTGTACTTTCTTATTTTGTACCATTTTACTTGTCATAGATACTTTTTCATTCTTCAACCTGCCTGTCTTATTGTTGAAAATATTGACAGATGCCTCAATAACCATCATTTGTATATTGTGTGCTGAGGCAATCAGGAGGAAAAAATAGTGGAAAGAGATTATAATCTGGAGAAGCGGAAATATGTAATCGGTGCATCGGTGATCGTTATTGTGCTGATTTACCTGATACGTCTTTTTACCTTGCAGATTATGAGTGAGGATTATAAAAAGAACGCCGATAGCAACGCTTTTCTGAACAAGACACAATACCCTAGCCGTGGGGTGATGTACGATCGGAACGGTAATCTGCTGGTGTATAACCAACCTGCCTATGACGTTACGATGGTGATGAAAGAGGTGCACAACCTTGATACGCTTGATTTATGTAAAACATTGAATATTACCCCCGACTATTTTAAAAAGCGTATCCGCGAGATAAAGGACAGACGTTCCAATCCGGGCTACTCTCCATATACTCATCAGGTATTTATGACCCAGCTTTCGGCAGAAGAGTGCGGAGTCTTCCAAGAAAAACTGTTCAAGTTTCCCGGTTTCTATATTCAGCGGCGTACTATCCGCCAGTATAATTACAATGCGGCTGCTCATGTTCTGGGAGATATTGCAGAAGTGTCCAAGGGGGATATTGAAGCCGATGATTACTATGTACGCGGTGACTTCATAGGGAAACAGGGGGTGGAACGCTCATACGAAAAACAGTTGAGGGGCGAGAAAGGAGTGGAGATATTACTGCGCGATGCCCGTGGACGTATTCAGGGACGGTATATGGACGGGAAATATGACAAGACTCCCGTTCCGGGGAAGAATCTGAAACTAGGTATAGACATAGAGCTTCAGATGTTGGGAGAGCGTCTGTTGGAAGGGAAGATAGGCAGTATAGTGGCTATCGAGCCATCCACAGGAGAAATACTTTGTATGGTATCTGCTCCCACTTTTGACCCAAGATTGATGGTGGGGCGCCAACGGGGTAAAAATCATCTGGAACTGGCGCGTGACAGTTGGAAACCATTGCTGAACCGTTCTATTATGGGGCAATTCCCACCGGGATCTACTTTCAAGACTACTCAGGCGTTGACTTTCCTGCAAGAGGGGATTATTACTCCTCAGACAGCCTATTCTTGCTATCATGGCTTTGTGTATGCCGGTCTTAGGGTGGGCTGCCACTCTCATGGGTCGCCCCTGCCTTTGGTGCCTGCCATTGCAACTTCCTGTAACGGTTATTTCTGTTGGGGGTTGTTTCACATGATAGGGGCGAAGAAGTATGGTTCTGTACAGACTGCCATGAATACATGGCGTGATTATATGGTTTCTATGGGATTTGGTTATCCTTTGGGAGTAGACCTTCCGGGTGAGAAGCGTGGGATGATCCCGAATGCTGCTTATTATGATAAGAACTATCGGGGATCATGGAACGGACTGACGATTATTTCTATTTCCATCGGCCAGGGGGAAGTGACGGCTACTCCGTTGCAGATTGCTAACCTTGGGGCTACTATTGCTAACCGGGGCTATTATATTACTCCGCATGTAGTGAAAGAAGTGGAAGACGAGCCGTTGGATACCCTGTATACGACCAAACGTTATACTAAAGTAAGCCGTGAACATTATCAGACGGTAGTCGAAGGTATGCGTTCGGCAGTATTGGGAGGAACTTGCCGTAATGCGAATATTCCGGGAATTGAAGTGTGTGGCAAGACAGGTACGGCGCAAAACCGTGGAAAGGACCATTCTGCTTTTATGGGGTTTGCACCAATGAATGATCCTAAGATTGCCGTGGTAGTCTATGTAGAGAATGGAGGTTGGGGAGCAACCTATGGTGTACCTATCGGTGCATTGATAATGGAGAAATATTTAAAAGGCGAACTTTCACCGGAAAGTGAGGCGAAAGCGGCGGAAATACAAAACAGACGAATAGATTATGGCATACACGAACGATAGTATATGGAAATCAGTGGACTGGATGACTATCTGCATTTATCTGATGCTGGTTATCTTTGGATGGTTCAGCGTATGTGGAGCCAGCTATGATTATGGTGAGATTGATTTTTTTAGTTTCGACACTAGGGCAGGAAAACAGTTTGTATGGATCTGTTGCTCTTTGGGGCTCGGATTTATCCTGATGATGTTGGAGGATAAGTTGTATGATATGTTTGCTTATATTTTATATGGAGGCATGATGCTGCTGTTGTTGATAACACCTTTTCTGGCAGAGGATACTAAGGGATCTTACTCATGGATAAAATTCGGACCTGTAAGTTTGCAACCGGCGGAATTTGCTAAATTTGCCACGGCGCTGGCTTTGGCTAAATTTATGAATGTCTACGGGTTTACAATGAGTAAGTTAAAGTATTCATTGCCTGTGGTAGGGATGGTGTTGCTGCCCATGCTGCTTATTATTTTGCAACGGGAAACGGGGTCGGCTTTGGTTTATCTGGCTTTCTTTTTTATGCTGTACCGGGAGGGGATGCCGGGTTCTATTTTGTTTGCCGGGATTTGCGCCGTGGTCTATTTTGTAGTTGGAATCCGTTTTGGCAATGAATTGATGGCGGATGACTGTACTTCCATCGGTGAATTTTCTGTGTTGCTGCTGATAGTCATCCTTTCTGCTTTATTAGTTAATAGTTATTGCAAAAAAGCATCGGTAGTGTGGTATATCGGAGGGATTGGTGTTGGTGGTACCTTGCTGGCTTTATTATTTTCGTATTATGTTATCCCTTTTGACATTACTTGGTTCCAATATGGATTGTGCGTAGTTTTATTGTTCTATTTGATCTTCCTTTCTATGCATGAACGTATGCGTAATTATTTTTATATTGCTCTATTTGCGATAGGTTCGGTGGGATTTCTTTTTTCTGCCGATTATGTTTTCAATAATGTGCTGGAGCCACATCAGCAGATACGTATTAAAGTGGTGCTTGGTATGGAGGAAGATTTGGCGGGGGCAGGATACAATGTGAATCAGAGTAAGATTGCTATTGGGTCGGGAGGCTTATGGGGGAAAGGCTTTTTGAATGGTACACAGACTAAACTGAAGTATGTGCCTGAACAGGATACAGACTTTATCTTCTGTACGGTAGGGGAAGAAGAAGGCTTTGTAGGTTCGGCGGCCGTATTGTTTCTTTTTACCGGACTTATTTTGCGTCTTATTGTGGTGGCGGAGCGTCAGCATACTCGTTTTGCCCGTGTTTATGGATATTCGGTATTAAGCATTTTCTTATTCCATCTGTTTATTAATATAGGTATGGTTTTAGGACTGAC
>CEAD01024920.1_pt1 | contig 18173 bp, 10 predicted proteins | sample 554861 | NCBI WGS metagenome assembly CEAD01 (sample SAMEA3182053, study PRJEB8094) | gut metagenome | biome: human; feature: gut; material: Stool; isolation source: human stools | place: Canada | collected 2012-10-30
CCGTCCTCCGGGCGGAGTTTCACCAGCTTGCCCGTAGTCCGGTCGTTGTAATAGACGAAGCCCTGATCGTCAACGGCCGGAACGCCGTTGATGTCGCCGTCGGCGGCGTGCTCCCAGCGTTTCACGCCCTGCGCGGAGATGGCCGTGACGTGGGCCGCCACGCTGCCGGTCTTCTGCGTCGCGGCGTAGACCGTGCCGTCCTCGCCCAGCGCCACGCCCATGCCCGACTGGGCGCAATCGCCCTTGACGGGACAGTACCAGTCCGGTTCGGGCGTCTGCCCGTAGACGGTCTTTGCCGGATCATAACAGTAGACGACACCCCCGCCCAGACTCTTGTCCGCACGCACGCCCTGGTTCTGGAACAGGATGTAGACCTTGCCGCCGGGACCCGACGCAGGCTGCGTGCCGTTCGGCGCCTCGCACGTAGCATCCTTGCCGCTGCCGCCGTAGTTGTGCTCGCGGCCGTTCGACTTCACGCAGGAGAATTTCCACTTGCCCGCGCCGTCGGGGAAGAAGACGCGCATGCCGTGACTGCCGCCCGTACCGGCGATCACCATGCCGTTTTTGAGCGGCAGCACGCCGCCGTAGGAGCCGCCGTTGACGTGTCGCTCGTCCACCAGGTCGCCCGACGATTTGTCGTAGACCTGGAAATTCTGATGCCCCGAAGGCACGTTGCGCGCCACAATGAAGAGATATTTCTCGGTGACGGCCGGCGAGAGTAACCGGAAGCTGGTGTTCACGCCCGTATTCACATGCCAGACCTGCGAGCCGCCCCCGGCGCCGCCGCTGACGGCGTAGAACGCGCTGCCTCCCGCACCCTTGTTCGGCTCGTTGAAGCCCGCCAGCGCGTAGACCGTGCCGTCCTCGTCGACCGAAGGCGTCGGCGACTGCACCTTGATCGAACCGCTGTTGTTCTCGGCCGACGCACCGTCCTTGCCGATGTCGAAGGCCCAGAGACGCTCGCCGGCCTTCGTGAAGCAGACCAGCGAATAACCCGTCGAAGTCACATAGACATACTCGCCGTCGGGGCTGACCGCGGGCGACGTGCCGAACACATAGGCGTCCTTCGTGTCGTCGTAGGGGTACGACCAGAGCAGGTCGAGGCTGATGGCGCCGCGGCCCACGTCGATGGTCACCGTCTTGGTGTTCCTGCCTTTCTTGTTGTCGGTCACGGTCAGCGAGACCTCCGTAGCCCCCTGCGCCGCGAAGGTGAATTCGGGGTTCTGCTTGTCGGAGGTCGTGGTTCCGAATTTCCACTCCCAGGCCACCACCTCGCCGTCCTCGTCGGTCGAACGGTCGGTGAACTGCACCGGTTCGCCCGCCACGACCTTCTCGGGCGACCACGTGAAGTCGGCCACGGGCCGGATGTTGTTGTCCACGACCCGAATGGTCTTCTCGAACGACGACTTCTTCGCCCCGCGGTCGGAGGTAACGGTCAGCTTGATGACATACTCTCCGGCCTGATCGTAGGAGATGTTCTCCGGAGTGGTTTCGTAGGAGACGACGCCCTTGCCCAGCTCCCATTTGCAGATGGCGATCAGGGCGTTTTCGGCCGTCGAAGTGTTGGTGAGCACCACCGGATCGCCCACATCGTAGGACTCCTTGTCGGTGGTGAACGAGGCGTGGACCGCCACTTCCTCGTCCGGCTGGCAGGAGACGGCCCCCATGAGGGCGAAAGCGGCCAGCATATAGATAAATCGTTTCATTTCAATCGGTTTTGAGCTTTGGTTGCAGGATTACTTGAACTCTAACACGGCCGCGATGGGATAGTGGTCCGAAATGTAGGGGACCTTCTCGTAACGCTGGTCGACGGTGGCGAAGCGCAGGGGCGTGAAGCCCGAGCTGAAGATGTGGTCGATGCGCGGGTAGTTGGTCGCCCCGCCGAAGTTGTTGAACGACGCCTTGTTGTCGGTCACGGGAGCGGTCGTGCGCGCGTCGGCCATGAACTTCTTCACTCCGTCGAAAATCGGGCTGTCGAGCATCTTGTTGAAGTCGGCGGTCAGCACCGTCGGCTGGTTGTCGGGGTTGAGCGACCGGATCTTCGCCTCGATCAGCTCCATCGACTTCTGGGCCGCCACCTGCCCCACATGGTCGATGTGGGTGTTGACGTAGAAGAACTTGCGGCCCGACTTGTAGTGGGTGAACAAGGCCCACGTGGCCGTGCGGTAGGTCGAGGCGTCCCAGCCGACCGACGGGACGTCGGGGGTGTCGGAGAGCCAGAAGGTTCCCCACTTTTCGAGCTTCACGGCATCGGCGAGGTAGTAGATGGCCATGAACTCACCGGCATTCTGGCCGTCGGTGCGGCCCACGCCGACGCTCTTGTAGCCCGCGCAGTTCTCGTCCATGTAGGTCTTCTGGTCGAGCCGCGCCTCCTGCACGCCGAGCACCGTCGGCTGCTGGTCGGCGAACATCGCCGGAACGGCCTTTTTGCGGTTGTCCCAACTGTTCGCACCGTCGTCGCCCGAGCTGTAACGCACATTGAACGACATGACTTTCAGCTGATTGTCCTCAAGTCCGGGATTGACCGGCTCCTCCGGTTCGTCGCCGGGCTGGGGTTTGTAGAATTCCGAGTAATCGGGCTTCGGATCGCTGCACCCGGCGGCGAAAACGAAGGCGAAACTCAACGAAAACGTCAGTAAATAACGGAATATTCTCATGGTCTTGCTTTTTATTTATTCGTTGTCCCACTCGGGGTTCTGCGAGATCGTATAGCCCGCGTTCCTGTAATCGCGGATCACCTTGGCGGGAATCGGATAGAGGTACTGGCGCCCGTCGGGATACCAGTAGCGGTCGCCCGCACCGGTCTTGTAGACCAGATCGTAACCCGACACGGCATTCGCCTCGGCATAAAGCCCCACGCCATCCTGATTGACGCGGACGGCGATGTTCTTGTAGGCCGCCGGAGCCGACGCAACCTCGCCTTCGGTGAAGTAGTAGTCGTTCACGCCGTCGCCGTTGACATCGACGGGCTGCTCCAACCCGGGGATGTGAATGCCGCTCCACGGCAGGGTCTCCATCAGCGATCCGCACTTCCAGCGGCGCAGGTCGTCGAAGCGCATGCCTTCGGCGACGAGTTCTATGGCCCGCTCGCGGCGGATTTCGAGCAGCACGGGGCTGGTCACGTCCGGATAAAAGGTGCGTTGCAGGTAGCTGTCGACGGTCGTGGGCAGCGTCTCCGTGCCGCCCGTGATACCCGCGCGCTTACGCAGCGCACCGACCGTGAGCGCCCATTCGGAATCGGTGATCACCCCCAGTTCGGCCTGCGCCTCGGCGTAGTTGAGCAGCACCTCGGCATAGCGGATCAGCGGAATGCTGTTGATGTTCTTCGCACCGCCGTCGTACTTCGATTCGTCGAGCGTATACTTGATCACCTGGTAGCCCGTGAGCGAAAGGTTTTTGATGTCGGCGACCGCCGTCTTGCCGTCCCACAGGAAGTTGCGGCCGCGCACGGTCTGCTCCAGGCGCAGGTCGCGCCCCTCCATCTCCTCGGCGAAGGATTTCACGGCGTAGTCGGCGGCGGCGGTGAAGGGCGTGCCGTCCTGCTTGAGGTAGGTGTGGACGAACGAGCGGACGAGGCTCCAGCACAGTCCGTACGAGCGGGCGTTGAACCACCAGTTCTGCTCGCCGAAGATGCCGGATTTCTCGTTGGCGCAGACGGCGAGGATCACCTCCTGCGTCAGCGGCGTCTCGCTGTAAAACAGATCGCGATAGGCGCCCTTCTTGCCCGCGGCGGTGTTGAGCGAGCAACCGCTGTTGTCGATCACCAGCTTGGCGGCCTTGGCGGCCTCGCGATACAGCTCCTCGGGGGTTATCTCAAGCCCCGTGAGGTTGTGGTAACGGCGGTAAGCCGCTTCGAAGAGGCAGACGCGCGACTTGAGCGCGGCGGCGGCCCAGCGCGTGAGCGTCGCGCTGCCGGTCGACGAGGTGGCCTGGATGTGCTCGTAGGCGAAATCGAGGTCGGCGATCAGGTTGCGGATGATCACGTCGCGGCTGTCGCGGTCCTTGTACATCACGTCGTTCTGGTAGGACTGGATGTCGTTGGGGAACCAGGGAACTTCGCCGTAGGTGGTCAGCTTGTCGTAGTAGAACCACGCACGGAACCAACGGGCGATGCCCAGGTAGTTGTCGCGCGTCTCGGCTTCGACGGTGCAGTATTTCGGGTCGTTGCAGCCGTCGATGAAGTAGTTCACGTTCTTGAGCGCGCCCCAGCTCCAGCTGGTCGCCGTCTCGGTGTTGTAGGCACCCTCCTTGATGAAGGTGTCGGTGTTGCTGACGGCCCCCACGTCGCACATCTTGTCCTGCATGAAGCCGTTCTTGAGCGTCGGCAGGGCCTTGTAAAACGAATTGGAGTAGAGTTCGAGACCCGATTTCGATCCGAAGATCATCGACTTGTCGGCTTTCACCTGCACGTTCTCCGTCAGGTCGCACGACGTGGCGAACGCAACGCAGCCCACGAGCAGACTCCATATATAGGTTGATCTTTTCATAGCACGTAAACAGTTTAATAGGTGATCGAGATGCCGAAGCTGAAGCTGCGCATCACGGGATAGTTATGTCCGTCGCCCTTGCTGTTGGAAATATCCGAGTCGGATTTCTTGCTGGCCACCGTCACGTCGAAATCCTTCGTGTGGCGGTAGAGCGGCGACCAGCTCCAGAGGTTCTCGCCCGAGAAGTAGACCGAGACCTTCGAAAGACCGATCTTCGAGATCCACCGCTTGGGCAGCTCGTAACCGAACTGAAGATTCTTCAGCCGGATGTACGACACGTCCTGCAGGTAGCGCGTATTGACGTTGACCGTATTGGCGTTCATCGGGCCGTAGTAGCCCACGTAGCGCGGCAGGTAGGCGTTCGGACGCTCCTCGGTCCAGTAGTTTTGCAGATGCCACGTCGGAACCTGGTTGTAGGGACGGTTGTACATGCCCCAGAAAAGGCTCTCGTCGCTGGGGAACCACTGCTGCCTGCCCACGCCGTCGAACAGCGCCGAGAGGAAGAAACCGTTCCAGTCGGCATTGAGCGAAATGGTGTAGAGGTAGCGCGGCTCGGAGTTGCCGATGATCTTCCGGTCGCCCGGATCGTCGACCGTGCTGCTGCCGCGGTCGATGGCGTCGTTACCGTTCAGATCCTCGAAGCGCATGTCGCCCGGATAGGTGATGTACTTCTCGGAGGTCTGCATGATGTCATTCTTGTAGCCCTTGCCGCCGAACGCCGCGTCGATTTCGGCCTGCGACTGGAACAGCCCGTTGCAGACGAAACCCCAGATCTCGCCCAGACGCTGCCCCTCGTAGTAATCGGAGAGCTTGCGCGAGGCGTTGTTATAGCGGTCGATTATGGAATAATAGTCGGCCAGCGTCGCCTTGATTCCGAAATTGAAGGGCTTGCCCGCCAGCTTGAACGAATCGTTGTAGCTCAACGCGATTTCATAGCCGTAGGTGCTCATGTCGGCGTAGTTGCCCTTGGGGGCCGTCGCTCCGAAGGTGTCGGGAAGCGTCGGGCCGACGGTGTACATGTCCACCGTCTTGCGGATGTAGTAGTCGGCCGTGAGGTTCAGCCGTCCGTTCAGGAAACCGGCGTCCAGTCCCACGTCGAAGGTTTTGGAGGTCTCCCAGCCGATGTTGTCGGGAATCTGGCCCGGGAGGCTCGTGTAGCGCAGCTTGGCCTGCCCGAAGAGGTAGCGGGCCGCGTCGCCCGAACCGGTTCCGAAGGTCGACAGGCCGAAGGTTTCGAGGTAGGTGTAGGGATCGACGTTGCTGTTGCCCAGCGCACCGTACGAGGCGCGCAGCTTGAGGTTCGAAACGGCCTTGGGGCTGACGTCCCAGAACTTCTCCTGCGAAACGCGCCAGGCGGCCGAAGCCGAGGGGAAGAAGCCCCATTGGGAGTTGTTCGGAAATTTCGACGAGCCGTCGTAGCGGCCGTTGACTTCGAGCAGGTAGCGGTCGTCGTAGGCGTAATTGAAGCGGAAGAAAGCGCCCACGTAACGCCAGCGGCTGCCGCCGGCGGTGATCGACATGACGTCGCCCAGCGCGAAGTTGATGTTGTCGGCGTCGGGCATCAGAAGACCGTTGCGCTCGGAGTAGGTCGACTTGTAGTCCTGCTGCTCGTAGTTGTAACCGGCCAGCGCCTTGAAATAGTGTTTCTCGGCGAAGGTGTCCTCGAACTCGGCGTAGGCGTTGGTGGCGATATAGGTCGTCAGTTGCAGCGACTCCTTCATCACGTCGTCGGTCTCGGGCGTGCCGAGGTAGACGATTTCGCCCTCGTAGGCGCTGTAAGGAATGGCCGTGGTCTTTTTAGTCTCGGTGTAGTCCTTGGTGCGGAACGAGAAGTCGCCCGTCAGGCGCAGGCGGTTCTCCAGCATCGTGACGTTGAGCGTGGTGGTGTTCTTGAGCGTCTTGGTCGTGCGGTCGAGCCAGTTGTTGCCCGTCACCAGGCCGCCGATGGCGTAGGCGCCCGACTTGGTGAGCGTACCGTCGGGATTGAAGATCGGCGACGAAGGGTGCCCCTGGTCGTTGAGCGAACGCCACAGCACGCCTCCGCCCTCCTTCGAATAACCCATCGGCTGACGGTAGCGGTCGTGCGTATAGTCGAAGTTATTGCTGATCTTCAGCCATTTGAACACCTGCGAGGAGACCTTCGAACGGAGGTTCATCGTGCGGTAGGTGTCGGGCGTGAAGTTGAACAGGCCGTTGTAGTCGTACAGACGCCCCGAAAGGTAGTGGCTGATCTTGCCGTTCGAACCGCTGACCGAGATGTTGTGCGTCTGGGCGATCACCGTATCCTTGTAAAGTGCGTCGTAGTAGTCCGTATTGCCGTAGTAGACATACTTGCCGTCGGGTTCGACCGTCGTTTCGAGCTTGTTGCCCGCGAGTTTGCGCTGGCGGAAGGTGTCGAGCCACGCACGCGAAAAATCCTGCGAGTTGTTGAAGCCCGTCGGCTCGTTGAAGCGGTAGTTGTACCATGCGTCGTAGAAGAGGCGCGAATAGACGTAACCGTCGTCCACGACGTCGGGAATGGCCGTGGGCTGCTGGATGGAGACGTTGCCCGTGTAGTTGATCGTGAACTTGTCGGTGAGTTTGCCCGGGTCCTTGGTGGTGATGAGCACCACGCCGTAGGGTGCGCGCGAACCGTAGATGGCGGCCGAAGCTGCGTCCTTGAGCACCGAGACCGACTCGATGTCGTTGGGGTTGAGCATCGCGGGGTCGCCCTCGACGCCGTCGATCAGCACCAGAGCCGATCCGCCCGCGCCGATCGACGTCTTGCCGCGGATGTTGTACGACGCCGAGCGGTTGGGCTTGCCGTCGGCCAGCGAAATATTGAGGTTGGGCACGGCGCCCTGCAACATCTGCGTGACGTTGGCCACGGGACGGTTCTCCAGAAGTTCCGAGGAGACCTGGTCGACGGCGCCCGTCAGGTTGGCCTTCTTCTGCGTGCCGTAGCCCACGACCACCACCTCGTCGACGAGCGTGGCATCCTCCTTCAGCTCCACGGTGACGAACGAACGGTTGCCGACCGGGATTTCGGCAGAGGCGTAGCCCAGCGCCGAGACTTGCAGCACGGCGCCGTCAGCCAGACCCTCGAACGAGAACGAGCCGTCGGTCCCGGAACTCACGCCGCGGGTGGTTCCCTTGACAATCACCGCGGCCCCGACAACGGGCTGGCCCGCGGCATCCCGGACGACGCCCTTAACGGATTGCGGCACAGCGGCACTCTGCCGGGGGGGGGAAAGGTAAATCTTGCCGTCGCGGATCTCGATTTCGACCTTGTCGTCCGCCAGCAGCTGTTTCAGCGCCGCACGCACGTCGACATCCGCGACGGCGATGCTGACGACCTTGTCGGGATTGACCGTCGGACGCGCGTAGTAGAACGTGTAGCCCGTCTGCTCGGTAATCCGCCCGAACACCTGTTCGAGCTTGGCATTCCGGAAATTCAACGTCACTTTCTGCGCCCGGGCCGTCAGGGCCGTCCCGGCTACACAAAGCAGCATCAGAAATAGTAGTCTGATTCGTTTCATACAGATTAGTTTAGGTAGTTGTTTACTAAAAAGCCCGTTTGCGCGCTTTTCACAGAATAGACACGCAAACGGGAAAAAACGATGAGCCGAAACTCTTTTTTTTATCTGAAACTTACCTTTATTTCTGTTTTGGTGCGTTCGAAACGCACCGGAGAGATCAGTTCCATTTCACGCAAAACATTATCCAGCAGCGTGTTGTCGGTCGCAAAGGTGTAGGATATGGGGCGATCGGGCTGTCCGTCGGTTTCGAAGCGCACGTCGTACCACCGCGAAAGGGTTTCGAGCACCTCTGCAAGGGGCGTGTCGCGGAACGAGATCACGTCGTCCTTCCAGATCGAATAACGCATGGCGTCGGCGCCGCGGACGATCCGCCCCTCGCCCGAGCGCCGGTCGTAGAGCAGCTGTTCGGAGGGCGACAGCTCGAAACGACCGCCGCGGCGGTCGTCGAGCACCACGCGCCCCTCGTCGAGCGTTACGGCGACGATGTCGTCGTCGCGGTAGGCCTTGACGTTGAACGACGTGCCGAGCACCTGGATCTCTCCGCCCTCGAACTCCACGACGAACGGCCGCCGGGGATTGTGGGTCACCTCGAAGTAGGCTTCGCCTTCGAGCCGGATGCGACGCTCGAAAAGCCCGAACTTCACGGGATAGTGGATTTTCGACTCGGAATTGAGGTGGGCGACCGTGCCGTCCTGAAACAGGCACTGCGTACGCCGCCCCCGGTCGACGACGAATTCGCCGTACTCCGCATCCGAAAAGATGCCCCCTACCTGACGGTCGAGACGCAGGGCGACGCCCAGCACCAGCGCGACGGGAATCACGACGGCGGCGACGCGAAAAAGAATGCGGCGGCGCCGGCTGCGCGTGAGGGCGGTTTTGATCCGCGCGAAGATGCGCTCCGAGGCGACCTCCTCCCGCTCGTAGTCGCCGCAGGACTCCTGCCGGTCGAAGTCGCGGCCGATGTAGCGGCTGGCCCATGCCTGGCCCGAATCGGTGGCGAGCCACTCGGCGACCGAAGCGGCCTCGGCGGCGGTGGCGCGGTTTTCGAGCGTCTTATGCAAAAGTTCTTCCGAAGGTCTGTTCATAAAAATAAAGTTTGCAGGATGACGATAAGCAGGACGATATGGCCGAAACGGCTCTTCAGGAGTTTGACGCCCTCCTGGTAGTGCGAACGGACGGTGTTGACCGAAAGATTGAGCATTTCGGCGATCTCGGGGTTCGAATAGCCCGCCTTGCGCAGGTACATGACCTGCCGCTTCTGGGTCGGAAGCCCCGCGATCACCGTATCGAGCATCTGCAAAAGATCCTCGCGCTCGATCTGCGCGTCGAGCGGGTCCGAAGCCTCGGGAATGAGCTGCGCCAGGCGGTAGCTGTGCACCAGCTCGGTATTGCGGCTGCGCAGGTAATTGAGGATGTAGTTGCGGGTCATCGTGTAGAGGTAGTTCCGCAGGCTCAGCATGACGGTCATCTCCTGCCGCCCGATCCAAAGTTTCACGAAGACGTGCTGCACGGCGTTCTCGGCCGCGGAACGGTCCTTCAGCATCTTCAGGGCCACGGCATAGAGTATCCGGTGATACTTCCCGTAAACCACCCGGAAAGCCTCCTCGCTCCCCTGCTTGATCCGCCGGAACAGTTCCCGATCCTCGTTTTCCTGAATGAAATCTTCGGTCATACCGGAAGCAAAGATAGCATTAATTTCAGATTTGCAACCTCCTGCCCCAAAAAACGAAAAAGCCGCAGCCCGAAAGCTGCGGCCCTGCCGGTCTGCGGATCAGCGGATTCCGTATTTCCGGAAAATCTTGCGCAGCTGCGGTTCGAGATGGCGGGTCATGTACATGAAACCCTGGTCGGAGGGGTGCGAACCGTCGACCGTCCCGAGGTGGTCCGTGCCGATCATCCCCCGGGAGTCGATGAAGTAGATGTTCCGGTCGTCCTTCATCAGCCGCCGGACGCCCGCTTCGGCGGCGGCGCGCTTGTCGGATTCGAATTTCCGCGCCCGGAGGTTGAAATTCACGGTCTCGCGGACCTCGGTCTGAATGAAGATCAGCGGCGTCGAGGGATGCGCCTTGCGGACGGTCGCCACGAAGGCGTCGAGCCGCTCCTCGATCTCCCCGGCGCTCGGGTTGGAGAAGGCGTCGAAAACAAAGGCGTCGGCATCCATCTCGGCCAGCATCCGCGCGAATTCGGGTTGCAGCTTGCATTGCCCGCTGTAACCGAGATTCAGGAAATCGAGTCCCATCCGGCGGGCCAGCCGCGCCGTCCAGGTCATGCCGGGACGCCCGGCCGAAGCGCCGTGGGTGATGCTCGACCCGAGCACCACGATCCGGTGGCGGAAGGGGTTCGGAACGGCCTCGATGCGGCTGTCGCCGTCGATGCCCAGTTCCAGCGAAAGCACCTCGTCCCACAGGGGCAGGTAGACCAGACAGGTCTTTTCGCCCTCGTCCATATACTCGACCAGCGCGCTGTCGTGGTTGTCGCCCTTGGGCCAGCCGAAACCGGCGTAGACCCACTGCCCGTCGCGCTCGATGTAGAGATCGAGACCCTTGCGGGCGATGGCGGTCATGTTGTGGCCCAATCCGTATCCGCCGGTTTTCCACCGGGCGCGGATCGTCCGGCTGTCGGTGCGGAAAACGACGGCCAGTCCGGTGGAGAAGGCCGAGTAGTTCTTCACGGGCTGCCAGAGTTCGTAACGGGCGGTGTCGACCCGCTGGAACAGTTTGGGTGTGGGCATGCTCTTGCCGATGACGGTCAGCGTCGCGGCATCGACGTAACGGAGCGGTTGCTTCTCCTGCGCACCGGCGGCGTTCAGCGTCAGCAGCAGCACGGGCAGCGCGAGGCTGCGGAAAACGAGGGAAAGGTTCTTCATGGTATCGGAATTTGGTTGTATCCGGGTTTGTCGGCCGTCCGGCGGATTCAGAGTTTGTAGAGCGCGTAAACGGGATTGTGATCCGAGAGGAACGGAACGCCGTAACGCCCGGAATCGACAAGGGTCCGGTAGGCCAGCGCACGGGCGTTGCGGGCGAAAATGAAGTCGATCCACAGCGAACGCTTGCCGAAGTCGTTGAACGTCGGCAGTTCGTCGGTCACCGGGGCCGCATGGCGCGCCGACTGCATCCACGCCTTCAGCGGGTCGAGCAGGGCGTTGTCGTAGGTCGTATTCAGGTCTCCCGAGAGAAAGACGGCGGCCTTCTCACCGGCGATCCGCTTCATCCGGGCGACCATCATCCGGGCCGATTCGGCGCGGGCCTGCTTGCCGATATGATCGAAATGGGTGTCGAAATAGAAGAACTCCTTTCCGGTTTTCCGGTCCTTGAGCTGCACCCACACCGTGACGCGGCGGCACATGGCGTCCCAGCCCCGCGAAGGGCATTCGGGCGTGGGGCTGATCCAGAAAAACCCGCTGTCGAGCAGGATGTATTTCGAACGGCGGTACATGATCATCAGATGCTCGCCGCCGTCGGGTTTCTTCTCGATGTCGGTCGCGGCGTCGCGTCCCATGTCGACCTCGGCGTATTCGGGGAGGTTCACCTTCAGATAGTCGATCTGCGGCCGGTGCGGCTCCTGGAAGCCGATGACGTCGGGCGATTCCGCACGGATCATCTCCAGACAGGCGGCGCGCCGCGCAACCCAGCCGTTGTCGCCGTCGGCGCCGGGCTTGTAATAGCGGATGTTGAACGACATCAGTTTCAGGTCGGCCTTCGCAGCGGCGGCGGCCAGCGCCTTGTCGTCCTGCGCCCGCAGGGGCAGCGCAAGGCCGAGAAGCGCAACAAAAAGCAGTAGTTTTTTCATCATGGACAAAGGTGCCAACACGCCGGACGCAGCCGAAACCGGACAGCCCGGCAGAACGCTCCGACAAATAAAAAATATCATTACAGCACCAAAGATAATTCAAAAAAAGCAAAAAAAGCAAACCGGACCCTGCTTTTTTATACGGATTACGGGCCGCAGACCACTGTAACAGGCAGCAAAAAGAAAGGGCCGAACCTCCGACGGAGCCGACCGGAACGGGGTGCACGCCGCGGTTCCGGGACAGAAACGCCGTATCCGCCGATCTTCGGACGTCAGGCGTTTTTTCCGCGGGAAAGGCTCCGAATGTCCCGGAAAATTGCTACCTTTGCCGCAAACAAACCCTATTTACACTATGGAATTCGAAGGAACCGTTTACAAAATACTGCCCGTGACGAAGGGAACGTCGGCACGCGGTGAGTGGCAGCGTCAGGATGTGGTTTTCGAAATGAACGAAGGCTCTTTCACACGCAAAATCTGCGTTACGTTCTTCAACAAGCCCGAAGACGTGGCCCGTCTGAAAGAGGGTTCGACCTACAACGTCTCGGTCAACATCGAGTCGCGCGAATACAACGGCCGCTGGTACACCGACATCCGCGCATGGCGTCTGCAACCCAAACAGGAGGCCGCGGCGGCCCCGATGCCCGACATGCCGCCCATCGCCGAGGAGCCTTCCTACGCCTCTGCGCCCGCACAGGTCGACGACCTGCCGTTCTAAACGGACTCAACCGAAAAACTCCGGCCTTCGATGATTCGAAGGCCGGAGTTTTTTTAGATGCCTATTTATAAAAAATCCGGATGCGCATGCGCACATCCGGATTCATTTTCCGCGGTCCGACTATTTTGCGGGAGCAGCCTCGGGCTTCTCGGCCGTTGCGGTCGAATCGGCCGGAGCAGGCTCCACGTAGGGAGTGACGTCGATCAGCTCGACCTCGAACTCCAGAGCCTCGTTGGGACCGATGTCACGGCCTGCGCCGCGCGCACCGTAAGCCAGGTCGGCGGGAATCCAGAGCGTGATCTTGCCGCCCTTGCCCACCAGCTGCAACCCTTCCGTCCATCCGGGAATCACACGGTTGAGCGGGAACTCGACGGGTTCGTCCTTGTCGAAATCATCGGGACGCTGCTTCTTGATCATCTCCTGCTGCTCCTTCGAACGGTTGGCGAACTTCGAGGTGTCGAACACCTTGCCTTCGCGGGTACGGCCCGTATAGTGCACCTTCACCACGTCGCGCGGGTCCTTGGGCATCACCGAAGCGTCGCCGGCGTCGGTAACCTTATAGAGCAGGCCCGACTCGGTCTTCTTCACGCCCGACTTCTTCTCCGTCTTCTCCAGCCACGCCTTCGAAGCCTCGGCGTTCTCGGCCGGACGCTTCACCATGAAGTAGTACTGCAAGTACTGGTTCACCTCGTCCTCGGTCATCTTGGCGTTGTTGTCGCGCACGTTCTGCATGGCCTCGCCGATCCAGACCAGCTGAATGGGCATGCCGCTCTGTGCGATGTTGTAACCGATGTCGTTACCGAAGGCATAGGAGATCTCGGTACGCTCCTCCTCGCTCTCGAACATGTCGGGATCGGCCGCGGGATACTCCACCTTGGTCGTGTCGCCGCCGGCCAGGCGCACGCTGTCCGCCTCGGCACGCTTCTGCGCCACGGCCTGCGCACGCTCGCCGCGCTTGGTCATAAAATATTCGCGCAGCATATCGAGCGACTTGTCGTGCTCCTGGGTGGCCTTGCCCAGAGCGCCTTCCCGGACACCCTTGTCCACAGCCTTGAAATCGAACGGAATATCCTTCATTTCGTAGCTCATGCCATAGCCGATGTTGGCTCCGAGCGAATACGACAGAGAGTCGAACTCGGACAGACTGCCCAGCTGTACCCCGCCCTTGTTTCCTCCGCAGGAGGCGAGCATTGCGGCACCCGCGAGCGCCGCAGCAAAAAAGATTTTTTTCATTGTTGTTTTCACTATGTTTGATGTTTCCTTTATATTGTCGCCGTCGCACGCGCAAAGACAGTGCAAACCAGGAGCAGAGGCGAATTTATCCGGCTCTGCCGAGGCGCCGCCTATCAAAGCGCGGGCTTATTCCCCGCAAAGATATAAAAATTTTGTTAACGAAATGATTCCGAGCAACTATTTTGGCGAAATCCCCGCGGCCGGACGATCCGGCCGCGGAACCGGCGGCGCCGGACGGACCGTCAACGCCGCCGCGACCGGGTCGTATACTTGTCGAGGTCGACAAGTTCGATCTCGAAATAGAGCGTCGCATTGGGAGCCACGCCCAGTTCCTTGTCGCCCTCGGCGCCGTAGGCTGCCGACGAAGGCATCCAGGCGTTGATCTTGCCGCCCTTGCCGATGAGCTTCACGCTCTCCTGCACCCCGCGCCGCAGGTTGCGGACCAGCGAACGCACCGTATCGCCCCGCTCGTAGGAGGAGGTGATCTCGTCGCCCGCCGCCGTGCGGATCACCCACCGCAGGGCCACGCTGTCGCGCTCGGAAGTGGGAACCTGATTCTGATCCCCGACGTCCGTAACGGTGTAGGTCACGCCCGACGACGTGCGGGCATAGGAGCGGTTCGACTTGGCGATGTCGAGGAGGAACTGCTCCTCATAGGCGCGTGCCTTCTCGGGAAGGGCGTAGTTCACGTAGCTCAGATAGAACGTCTCGGCATCGGCCGCCGAGAGTCTGGGATTGCCGCGGAACATATCGCGGATGCCTTCGCAAACGGCGTTCACATTGATCGTCGAATCCATTTTCAGCAGGTTCGCGCCCACGTTCATGCCGATGACGTAGGCCACCGAATCGGTATCGTTCCGGAGTTTCACGCCGCCTCCGCCCGAATTTTTCGAGCAGGCTCCGGCCAGCAGCAGCACGAGGGCCGGGAGGATCGGGAAGGTCTTTTTCATCATTATCGAATCTTTTTTGCAAAGATAGTGCAAGGCGCCGGCAGAAGCAAATAAATCTGTTCCGGCCGCACGGGTCCGGACCGGACGCCATTTCCGGCAAACGCCGCCTGCGCGGCGGATGCCTACCGCCCGCCCTGCCGGGTCCGGCGGTTTTTCCCCGAAAAGATCAAGATCAGCAGGCACCCCACGACGGCGGCGGCCAGCGAACCCATCAGGATCGCGATCTTGCCGCGGTCGACCAGATCGGGGTCGGTGAAGGCCAGCGAATCGACGAACAGCGACATCGTGAACCCGATACCGCCCAGGCAGGCCACGGCCAGCAGCATGCGCCACGTCGCCCCCTCGGGCAGCTCCGCAAGACCCGTCCTCACGGCTCCCCAGCTGGCAAGGAAGATGCCCAGCGGCTTGCCGAGGACAAGACCGAAGAAGACGCCCATGCCGATTGATCCGATTTCGGGCGAATAGTGGAAAATATTGAGGTATTCGAGCGACGTGATCTCGACGCCGGCGTTGGCCAGCGCGAAGACCGGCATGATCAGGAACGTGACGTAGGGCGCCAGTCCGTGCTCCAGACGGTAGCTCATGCCCACCGAGTTGGACGACAGGTCGTGCATGCGCCGCAGGTAGAACCGCTGCTCCTCGTTGGGGAAGTCCTCGTGCGAGGCGGCGCGGAGCATCAGCGCATTGAGCCATCGCATCTTATGGGCGAAATACTCCTTGCTGTAACGCGGCTCCATCGGGATCAGCAGCGCCATCGCCACGCCCGAGATGGTCGAGTGGACGCCCGAGTAATAGAACAGCCCCCAGACCACGAAGGCCGGGACCAGATAGGAGAACATGCGCTTCTCGCCCATCTGCTTCATAAAGTAGACCCCCAGCATGATGACCAGCGCCACCAGCAGGCAGGTGATCTGCACCTTGCCGCCATAGAAAAGCGCGATGACCAGAATGGCCCCCAGGTCGTCGGCGACGGCCAGCGCCGTGAGGAAGATTTTGAGCGACACGGGGACGCGGTTGCCCAGCATCGAGAGGATGCCTATGGCGAAGGCGATGTCCGTGGCGGTGGGGATTCCCCAGCCGTTTGCGGCCATCGTGCCGTGGTTGAACGCCGTGAAGAAAATCGCCGGGACCAGCATGCCGCCCGCAGCGGCCAGCACCGGAAGGATGGCCCGGCGCGCGGACGAAAGCTGCCCGCAGACGATCTCGCGCTTGATCTCAAGCCCCACGGCAAAGAAGAAAATCACCATCAGCCCGTCGTTGATGAACTTCTCGACGGTCATGCCCCGCGGGAAGATCCAGTCGATCACACCGTCCGGGGAATGGACCATCAGCGAAAGGTCGGTCTCCAGCAGGTGGTGGTAATAGAGTTTGGTCGCGGGGAGATTGGCCAGCAGCATGGCGGCGATCACGCACACCAGCAGCACCACGCCTCCGGCCCAGGGCGCTTCCAGGAAGTTGCGGCCCCGAAGCCCCATCATGTGTCGCTGGCGAACCCAGCGGTACATCGAAAAAAGTCGCATCTATCGGTCGTTTTATGATTCGTTTGACTTGAGGGTCTGCCCGCAGAGTTTCCAGAGCATGCGGGCGCCCGTGATGGCGTCGATCCGCTCGTCGGGCGCGGGGCACACCTCCACCACGTCGAAACCGATGATACGGCGTCCCGAGCGGGTGAGCGTATCGAGCAGCCAGACGGCCTGGTTGAACGTAAGGCCGCCGGAAACCGGCGTTCCGGTGTGAGGGCAGTTTTCGAAGGTCAAGGCGTCGATGTCGAAACTCACGTAGACCTCCTGCGGCAGCGCGTCGACGATGCGGCGGCACTGCGCATCCCACGTCTCGCCGCGGAAAAGGGCGGCCGCGAGCGAAAGGTCGTCGAACGTGGCGATGCGCCCGGACGAAGCGGCCAGCGCGGCCTCCGACTCGCTGAAGTCGCGCACGGCGACCTGGGCGATCTTCGTCACCTGCGGCACGTCGCGCAGGACGTTGAACATGATCGAGGCGTGGGAAAACTCAAACCCCTCGTAGGCATCGCGCAGGTCGCAGTGCGCATCGACGTGCAGGATGCCGAACGCCGCATGGCGCGCGCCCAGCGCCCGGATCAGCCCGTAGGGCGTCGAGTGGTCGCCGCCGACCAGCCCCACGGTCTTGCCCGCATCGAGCCAGCGCGAAGCCTGCGCCCCGACGTTGGCGTTCATCGACATGCACCCCTCGTTGACACGGCGGACCTTGCGCACGACATAGTCGTCCTCCAGGCAGCCGCCTCCTTCGAGGTGGTCGATCACCCGTGCGGCGTCGGCCCGCAGACGCTGCGAAGACTCCAGCAGCGAATAGTCCACATCGGCCGTGGCGATGCCGCGGCGCCAGACGCCGGGAGCCAGCGGATCGTGGAAATCCAGCTGCGTCGAGGCTTCGATAATGGCGTCGGGGGCATAAGCCGCTCCGGCCCCGTAGGAGACCGTCACGTCCCACGGCGCCGAGATCAGCACCAGTTCCGCCGTTTCGGGAGCGAACGGAAGTCCGAAATAGGTTCCGTTGTCCACGCCGACCCCGTCCGGATCGAAGTTTTTCTGTTCCATAACATGCTTTTGAATTGCAAAGGTACGCATTTTTTATTTTTTACCTATATTTGTTTGCTCAAAGACGAAAAACGAAAAAAACACCCGTTACCATGAAAATCATTGCCGACAGCGCCATTCCCTTTCTGCGGGGCGTTCTGGAGCCGTTCGCCGAGGTGGAATACCTCCCCGGAACGGCGATTTCGGCCGCCGACGTCCGCAACGCCGACGCGCTGGTGATCCGCACCCGCACGCGGTGCGACGAAAAACTACTGGCGGATTCGCGCGTAAAGCTGATCGCCACGGCGACCATCGGCTTCGACCACATCGACACGGCGTGGTGCGCGGCGCACGGCATCGAAGTCACGACGGCCGCGGGCTGCAACGCCCGGGGCGTACTGCAATGGGTCGGCGCGGCGCTCGTCCACCTCTCCCGCACGCAGGGCTGGCAGCCCGCCGAGCGCACGCTGGGAATCGTGGGCGTGGGACACGTCGGATCGCTCGTGAAAGCGTATGCCGAAGGGTGGGGATTCCGCGTCGTCTGCTGCGACCCGCCGCGCGAGGAGCGCGAGCGGTGCGGATTCCGGACGCTGGAGGAGGTGGCCCGCGAGGCCGACATCCTCACCTTCCACACGCCGCTCGACGCTTCGACGCGCCACATGGCCGACAGCCGGCTGTTCGGCCTGATGAAACCCGGCGCCATCCTCATAAACTCCTCGCGCGGGGAGGTGGTCGACGGCGAGGCCCTGCTCCGGAGCGGTCTCGGCTGGGCGCTCGACGTCTGGGAGCACGAACCGCACCTCGATCCGGCGCTGCTGGAAAACGCGCTGCTCGCCACACCCCACATCGCGGGCTACTCCGAGCAGGGCAAGGCCAACGCCACGGCAATGTCCGTCGCCTCGCTGGCCCGCCGTTTCGGCCTGCCGCTC
>CEAD01035832.1_pt1 | contig 16254 bp, 8 predicted proteins | sample 554861 | NCBI WGS metagenome assembly CEAD01 (sample SAMEA3182053, study PRJEB8094) | gut metagenome | biome: human; feature: gut; material: Stool; isolation source: human stools | place: Canada | collected 2012-10-30
TTCGATCCGAACGATTACGAGCTGCCCGACGAGACCAAACGTGTATCGTTCCAGGACGGTGACCTTTCCGGACTGGGGCAGGGTGAGGACCACTGTTTCGAGGTGAATTTCAACAGTGCCACCCGTGAGTTCGAGATTATTACGATATGGCCCTATGATGATGACACGCAACTCCCCGGCGGCAAACTTGTCCCGAAATCCGGTGACCGTTATATTCTCTGGAATATCCGTATGCCGGACGAATATTACCCGCTTGCCGAGGAGGAGTTTCTTACGGCGGTGGAACAGTTCAATACCGAACACTGGCAGGATCTTGCCGTTTACAAGGCCCCGACTGACCATGTGTGGATTGAGGAGAACGGTGTTTCCCTGTCCGTAGGCCGCCGTGTGAGACTTGAAAGCGAGGAGTATTTCCCCGAAACCGGTTATCGCAGCAGCCGTATCACGAAAATTACCCGGAAGGTGAACCAACCCGGGGAGATGGACATCGAGATCAGCGATGCCCTGCATAGTGGTGCGTTTGAACGGGTGAATGACAGTATCGGGGAACTGAAAAACTATACGAAGTCAAAGGCGGAGGGTGCCGCGCTTCCTGACATTATCCGTAGCTGGGACAAGACACTGCCTACGGACAACAATCTTTTTTCTGCGCGGAGAAGCCAGGCGGAACACATCAGCAAAAAAAAGAATGACCGTGCAAAGGGGAAGATCACCTTCGAAGCGGGAGCCTCTTTCGGACAGGAGGATAATGCGGGTATTGATGACAAGGGCAATGCCGGGCTGCTGACCCTTGTCGTGCGTGAGCTTCTTCGCAGTCCGAAATTCGTGGACGGTCTTTTCGGTGAGGGCTGGCGGCTCTGGATGGAGGACGCTTTGTCCCATCTGACCATCGACAAGCTGACGGTACGCCAGGTCATGGTAGTATTGGAGCTGCTTATCGAGAAGGTACGCAGCGTCGGCGGCCAGCTTTGTGTCAGTGCCGCCAACGGGAAAATAAAGACCGCTGTTCTTGAGGGCGGTTACTGGAGGATCACCTTCGAGCAGGAGAACACTTTCGTGGCCCATGACCTCATGCGCTGCCAGACCTTCAGCGGCGGGAATTTGAAAAGCTATTGGGTTGAGGTGGCCGGCGTGGAGGGTAGTTCCATCCTCGTAGGCGAGGACGAGTTCGGCGCTTCTCTTCCGGAGTCTGGTGACGAGTGCGTGCTGATGGGCAACACGGAGAATCCGCTGCGCCAGAACCTGATCCTGATCTCCGCCACCGAGGACGGGCAGCCCCGTGTGGACGTGATGGACGTGGTGAAGGCGAAGAACTTCACCGGCTGCCTGCGTGCCCGTCTGGGCAACCTTGACGGTATCAGTGACGACTGGTTCCCTTCAGACAACCAGCCTCACGGTGATGGCCTGTACAGCGACAACGCCTACCTGCGTGGTACGTTCCTTCTGGTAACGGGCGAGGATATCAAGACGAAGTTCGAGATAGTCGAGGGGAAAATCGTCAGTTCCGTCACCGCCCTGCGGAATGACTTTGCCACCGAGCGCGGCTACCTGAATAACCCCGCCTTTGATGACGGCCTTATGAAGTGGAACACGGAGAACGAGACCGTGTTCTTCCTTGTGGGCAACCGGTGGATCTGGGCGAACGGTAACGTCTTGACGAGGAAGGGTGACAGCGCGAGCGTGACCGAGGATGACGGCCGTACGGTTGTCCGGATTCGTAACAAGTACATCCTCCAGAAACGTGAGAACCTGAAAAGTATTCCCTCCATGCCTGAAAATGACAGTGGGGAGAAGGAAGCCGTCCCGGTGTTCCTGACTTTCTTTTACCGCTGTGCCAAGGCCGGCACGTTGCGTGTGGAGTTTGTGGGTGTGGATAAGACAGGCTTTGCCAATTTCAACAGCATGGAGGTGGAGGAAGAACTGTCCGCGACCGACGGGTACGTACAGTACACTTGTAGCGGACTCTGGAACGGTACAGGTGATTTTAAATTGAGTTTTACCGGTGATATTTACCTGTATATGCTCATATTGAGCACCGACCGTGTGGAATCCCTGACACACCGTTATAAAACCCTTTTCGAGCAGTCGGAGCGTCTGGTAAAGATTTCGGCGGCGGTGTTCGACAAAGACGAGAACCTGCTGGAAGAGACCGGCCTGATGGTTACTTCCAAATATTCCGGGTTGTATGCCATTGACGGTGATGGAAATTTGAAATCCCTTGTAGGTGTTGGGGGTGACGGCGTAAAAATCAAGGGCGATAATATCACTTTGGAGGGGCTTGTTACGGCTAATGATAATTTCAAGATTCTGGAAGACGGTAGTATTGAGACGCGCAACGCCAAGATTTACGGTACAGTGTATGCCTATGAGGGTAAAATCGGCGGTTTTACGATTGATTCCGGACGGTTGTACTGGAAAGCCGGTGATTATTTCGGCAATGATTCCCGCAGTCTGAAACTTGGTGTCTCACAAACGGACATGGAGGGTATTGTGGATGTGTCCTTTAATGCCGCCACGCAGGGACGGTTCGGTGTCAAGGCCGTAGGCTCGAATCTGGGTGGTGCCGCTATCTATGCCTCCAGCAAGTCCTCTGGTCAGAGCTATCCTATCAGTGCCAATACTTATGCCGGCTATTTTGACGGTGGTGTGCATGTGAACGGGGCGGTGTATTGTGGTGATATCCTGTCGAACAATTACGGTACGGGATGGAGCCTGGCCAGCGATGGGACATACAGTTACCGAAAGGGTGTTTCAGGTACCTTCCAGTGGGCTGTAAAGAGTGATTTTATAACTTATAACTATACCCTTGAGGTTGTTAATGGAATTGTCGTTAAGATGACATATATCTAAAAATAAAGGATATGAAAGTAAATTTTAATGTGTATTTTAAGGATTTCGACGGTAGCGTGCTGTTGATTGATAAGAAACCCCAGTGTATGGGAGTCATAGTCTCCCAGTGCCTGTTCAACGGTACCGGTTTCCGTCCGAGCGGTAATATTCAGACGGATAATGAAAAGAAATTACATGCTTACAGTCTTTGCATGAGGATTATGGGTTCCGATGCGGATGTGGATCTGACATCGGAGGATGCGGTTTTGATAAAGGAAGCTGTCACCGGTCTTACTCCGGGCTGTTATTCCCAAATAGTGAAACAGATAGAAGGGTAATGGAGGATTAGCCATGACAAATGCGGAAAAACAGGAGATCCTGAACGCTATCAAGGCCGAGAGCCAGAGCGTTGATGAACTTGTGGAGGTCAGCTCCCTTGACAATATCAAAAGTCTCCCCGCCCTTCGCGGCAGTGAGCTGGTGAGTGCTCCGCTCACCCTTTTGCGTAAACCGGCCGATGATGCCGCTGCCACGGCGAATGCGTCTGCCACGAAAGCGGACAATGCTGCGGCTTTGGCGAATAAAGCTGCGGGTATGGCGTCTGATGCGGCCGGTACCGCCAATCAGGCTGCTGAAACTGCAAATTCCGCCGCGGCAGCGGCATCCGCGGCTGCGAAACAGGCGGAGGATGCCGCCGCCGGTGTGAACGACGGTTTGGTCGGTGGCATGACGGCCGTCCCTGATGAGGAGAACGACACGGTGAAACTCACCCTGCTGGGGAAGACCGGGACGGAGATTGCCTCCGTTGATATTCCCGGTGGTACGGGCGGTGGCGGTAACACGTATAATGTGACGGCGGAAGTCCCTTTGGAGAGCGGTTATTATGTCCTTTCCTCCGCGATCGGTGCCGTGGATGAGAAATACCGTTACAAGGGTCGTTGCATCACCTATGAAGTCTCGCAGGGCAAATGGGAGACCAAACAGTTCGTGGGGACAAGTCTGTCGAGCTGGGAGCAGGAGGCGAGCTGGGAGGACTTCGGCGGTGCCGGAACGATGAAGAGCCTGACGGTGAACGGCGAGAAGAAAGTTCCCGACAGCGAGGGCAACGTGGATCTGACCATCGACAAGCTGGAAGTGGACGAGAGCCTGGATGCTGACAGTACCAATCCCGTCCAGAACAAGACCGTCGCCGCCAAATTCCAGGAGGTGGAAGCCGGTACCGTGTTCGGCATGAGCGCGGAAGTGAGCGACGACGAGAGCAGTGTCCGCCTTGCGCTGACCAACAAGAGCGGGGCGGAGATCGCGAGCGTTGACATCCCGGCCGGCAGCGGTGGCGGCGGTGAGTCCTCCACCACCAAGATCGTGCTGCTTGCCGAGACCGACAAGAAAACCGTGAAGGAAGGCGGAGCGGTGAAACTTACCTATACCTATGACCACCAGGTTGCCGGCGGTGATGACAAGGGTAGCAGTACCGGACAGAAAGCGACCGTCACCATCCAGGTGAAGCGCGGGACGACCACCACTTATTCCTCCTCGCTGAAGGAAGTGAGCAAGGGTACCTATACCCTTGACCTGACCAAATACCTGCTGGTGGGCACGAGCGATATCTACGTCATTGCCGAGACTACCGATCCCACCACGGGCAAGGCGCAGAAGAAGCAGGCGTACGTGAGCGTGAAGAGCGTCACCCTGTCCCTTTCCTGCGGTTACAACCTGGCGGCCACCATCCAGAACGGCGGTTACGGTACCTATGATTCCGCGAGTATACCCTACGCCGTGAGCGGTACCGGCACGAAAACCGTCAGCCTGTACGTGGACGGTGTACAGCAGAACGCGCATACGGTCACCCGCAGCGGCACGACGAACGGCAGTTTCGAGGTTTCCATGACCGGCCTGTCCGTGGGGCGGCATACCGCCCAGCTGGTGGCCGAGATGGAAACTGACGACCTCACGCTGAAAAGCGAGAGCATCCATATCGACCTGCTGAAGGCCGGAACCGGCGCGCCCTTCATCGGTTTGAAGCTCATTCATGCCGACGGGCATGTCCTCGGACGGGACGAGCATCTGGAGCCGGTCCTTGAAGCCGGCCGCTACGAGAAGCTCACTTTCGACTGGGTGGCCTATGATCCCGACCGTGTGCCCGCTGAAGTGGAGTTCTGGAAAAACGGCGTCAAGAGCAGTACCGTGAGCGCTCCCCGCAGCATGATGACCTACAGTAACCGGTTTACCGAGGAAGGCACGCAGACGCTTGTCCTGAAAGCCGGTCCGATCGGGTACACTTTGCGCATCGACGTGGGTGAGAGCGGCATCGATATCAGCGAGGCCACCTACGGCCTGGCGGTCAAGCTTGACGCGGCGGGCCGCAGCAACGGGGAGAGCAACCCCGGAACATGGGAGTCGAACGGCGTGGAGACCACGTTCGAGGGTTTTGACTGGAGCAGCAACGGCTGGACGGGTGAGGCTCTGAAGCTGACCAACGGCGCGAAAGCTGTCATCGGCTACCGGCCCTTTGCCACCGATGTGAAAAGTACGGGGCTGACCATTGAACTGACCCTCCGGGTAAGCAATCCCACTGACAGCGATACCGCAGTTGTGGACTGTCTCGACAGTGGCAAGGGGCTTTATATCACCCCTTCGGAAGCGAGTTTCAAGACCGGTGAGAAAGTGTCCTATACCAACGAGGACGACGAGCTGGTGGAGCGTGAGATCAAGCTGGGCACGAATTATGTGGAAGACCGGTGGATCAAGGTGGCCCTCATGGTGGGTACCCGCAATGAGAGCCGTCTGATGGAGCTTTATGTGGACGGCAACCGTACCGGTGCCGACATCTACGACAACGCCTTCAGCTTCCGCCAGGACAATCCGAAATATATCACCATTGACAGCGCCGGGGCGGACGTGGAGGTAAAGAGCGTGCGTATCTATACCCGCCGGTTGAGTGACGACGAGGAACTGGAGAACCGGATGGTGGACAGTGCGGACGGTGAGGAGATGATCGCGCTGTACGAGGAGAACGATATCCTGGGTGATACCGACACTGTGGATATGGACAAGCTGCGTGCCAAGGGCAAGGGGGTGCTGCGTATCGTGCGCCAGAACAAGCTCGATGACGTGTATGCCGAGAACAACAAGAAGACGGACTTTTCGGCGGATATCTTCTATTACTCCCCTTTCGGATCCGAATACGACTTCGTGCTCCGTGACTGTTATATCCGTATTCAGGGTACCAGTTCCACGAAATATCCGAGCAAGAACATCCGTATCTATATCAGCAAGGGCGGCACGAACCTTAGCTTCACCGTTGGCGGCAAGGAGCAGGCGGAAAAGAAATATCCCGTCCGTCCCGGTGGCATCGCCATGAACCTGATCTGTCTGAAGAGTGATTATTCCGACTCGTCCATGTCGCTGAACACAGGCGGTGCCAAACTGTTCAACGACGTGCTGAAGGAGATGGGGCTTCTCACCCCTCCGCAGCGTTACCAGTACGAGACGGGCGGCAGCGATTTGAACGCGGTCACCGTGCGTACCGCTATCGACGGTGTGCCTATCGACATGTTTGTGGCGGCTGCGGAGGACGGCGAGAACAACTATGTGGGGCAATACAACTTCAACAACGAGAAAAGCAAGAGCGGCGACCTGTTCGGCCTTAGTGGCGTGGAGGGTTACGATCCTGCCTGTCCCCTCACTCTGGAAATGCTGAACAATACCGAGGCCATGTGCCTTTTCAAGACCACAAGTGACGCTCATCTGGAGGAGGTGTTTGATGCCGGTGCCGAGACCAACGTTCCGGATGATGTGAAATGGGCGGGCCTTGACGAGTCGCAGCGTACGGCCGTGAAACGGCTGTACGCATGGATACGCTCGTGTGTTCCGGACGGTGCGACGAGCGCCGACCTCTCCACTTTTAAGAGCGAGAAGTTCAGGGACGAGATAAGTGACTATTTCGACAAGGCTTTCCTGCTGACGTATTACCTCTGGACGGACTATTTCCTTGCCGTTGACCAGCGTGCGAAGAACATGATGCTGCGCACGTGGGACGGCCTGATATGGTACATCACCTACTACGACGGTGATACCCAGATGGGAAAACGTAACGACTGTTTCCTGGTGTATGACTACACCACCGACCGCGACACTTATGACGCCGAGGCCGGGAAATATGCCTTTGAAGGCCGTGACAGCTGGCTTTGGAACCTCGTTCTGGCCAACCTGGACGCTGACCTGAAGACACAGGCGCAGGCTCTTCGCGGTGTACTTACCACCAGCCGTGTCCTGGACATGCTGAACGTGGAGCAGGCGGGCAACTGGTGCGACCGTGCCTATAACAAGAGCGGCGAGCTGAAGTACATCCTGCCCGCCACGCAGGAGATGTACGGCAAGGTGTGGCCGTTCATCTACGCCCTTCAGGGCAGTAACCGTGCGCACCGTGAATATTTCGTGCGTAATCGTTTCGCCCTTCTGGATGCTAAGTACGGCACGAGCAATTTCACCAGTGACAACATCGACCTCTATCTGGCACGTACGGCTGCTGACACCCCCGACGTGCTGAAGATTACGGCCAACGAGGTTTATGCTTTCGGCTACGGTACGAACAACAGCCCGAATATAGGGAATACCGGCATCATCAAGAAAGATGCGGCTGCGAGCCTTTCCATCACCGGTGCCTATACGGTGAACGATCCCTTGAGGGTTTATGGCGCGAGCCGTATGAAGGTGCTGGATATGAGCGGGGCCGCCGACCACCTGAAAAACGCTTTCGACCTGGGCAAATGTACCGTGCTGCGCGAACTGAACCTTCAAAGTTCCGGCAACGGCAGTACCGGCTGGTGGTTGAACATCGGCAACTGCAAGCAGCTACGTAAACTCAACCTTCGTAACCAGGCACAGGCGAAAACCGGGGGAAGTACCAGTACCGAGCTGGATTTGAGTGCGCAGACCAAGCTGGAAGAACTTGAGGCCCGCGGTACGCAGGTGCAGAGCGTGGTGCTAGCCAAGGGTTCTCCCGTGACGCTGCTCCACCTTCCCGGTACACTGACCAGCCTCCGTCTGGAATATCTGGGCAGACTGACCACCGGCGGGCTGACATTGGAAAGCTACAGCAAGGTGAAGACCTTCATCTTTGACAGTTGTCCAGGTATTGACTGGGAAACCCTGCTGGGCCGTTGCACGGGTGTGGAACGTATCAGAGTAACCGGTATTGACCGCGAGGATGACGGTACGTGGCTGGATAAGTTTGTCGGGATGGGCGGTGTGGATTCCGATGGCAACACTACGGACACGTGCGCCTTGGTGGGTACGGTACAGCTCACGCGCTACATTGATGACGATACGTACAGCGCTCTGAAGGCGCACTTCCCGGAACTGAATATCCGGCAGCCGGAATACACGATGATCGAGTTCGACGACGAGGTATCGGATGACGCGAACGTGAGCAACCTTGACAACGGTACCGGCTACAAGTATGACAACGCGTATGAGGTGAGCGGTCATATTTCCGCCATCCTGAAGCAGCGTCACCGTGTACTTGCTAAAGTGACTAAAAAAGCGACGACGCGGGGTGTGAACATGGCGAACGTTGATACCACGGTGAACAACCTGGACGGTGAGATGACCTACTACCCGCTGGACGACACGGACAGCAACAAGTACGCCGACGGCACGGCTGCCAGACTGGACGGCACTGAAGGTGACTGGATGATGTACGAGCCCTTCTTCTGGAGCAAGGGTATCAATGATTACCTTAACGGCAAGCATTACTCCTGTTACAGCAGTAACGGTTCGGATAACATGCCTTCCGTTCCGGATGCTGACGTCCTTACGCTTGACGACATTAAGGGCACGAGTGGCGGTTATCTTTCCGGTCGTAAGATCATGAGCGGAAAGGATACGCTTTCGAACAGCTACAGTACTGACAGTACGTATTCGGTATGCAAGGTGAACGTGGACGGTTACAAGCGTGTGCGTTTCCCGAGCGTTCCCGGTACAAGCCTTGTCGGAAGCATTTTCACAGACGATTCCGGCACGGTCATCAGTTCAATCGTCGTCCCTACCTTGAGCAACAAGTTCGAGGCCGGTATGTACCTGATTGCCGATGTTCCGGAGGGTGCCACTGCTCTTCACTTCTCCATTCTGAACACGGCAGAGTTCGATAAGGTTGTCCTTTCTAACAGTGACAGGATCGAGGATATGGAACCCGAATGGGTGCCTAATGACGAGCACTTGTGTGCCGTTGTGGGCAGCAGTGTTGTCGGTTCCAAACTTCGCGCCTGCATTACCGGCGGGAGCACTACGGCGAGCATGACCTGGGCTGATTTCCACTATTACAGTGTCCAGCGCGGTATGCAGCAGATTGATGCCCTTATGCACTCGCGCATCGCGAATCTTTTCTACGCGAAGTACGGTCGTCGTGACAGCCAGGAACAATGCGGCGCGGGCTCTCACACGAACAACCGTACTACGGGTGGTACTGCCAGCCGCGGGATGACGGACACGATCGGCTACGAGGAAGCCTCCTCAATCAACCCTAATGTGACGAACAGCCTGATAGAAAACTCCGTCCACCAGTATGCGTGGTACCGTGAGAAGGATGACTACGGCGGGGCCACGGTTACGCAGGTGAATAATATTTGCTGCCTTGGCTACGAGGACATCTATGGTCATAAATATGACATGATGGACGGCGTGGATCTTCCTAATGACACGGGCAATTCCGGGAAGTGGCGCATCTGGATGCCTGACGGCAGTACCCGCCTGGTTAAGGGTTCCGTGAGCTCCGGTATCTGGATTACCGCCGTGGCGCATGGCAAATATATGGACGTGATTCCGGTGGGTTCCGTTTCGGGTTCCTCCTCGACAAATTACTGCGACATCTACTACATATCCACTGCCTCCAGCCGTGTGGTCTATCGTGGCAGCAGCTACGCGAGCCCGAATGGCGGTGTTTCGATGTCGTATGCGAGCTACGATTCCTCGTATACGAGCACGAGCATCGGTTCTCGTCTGGCCTTCCGCGGTCGGCTCGTCAGGGCGTCGAGCGCCGTGGCGTTTAAAGCGATAAGCGAGGTTGCATGATCGGCCGCGTAAAGCGTCAAAGCGGGAGCGAAGCGACAAAACGTCCGGTGTTCCCCGAGCAGGGGAACGCCGTTCATTACGGGCGTCAGCCCGTCGAAAAATATTTTTTTGACGTCAGGTTTTGTATCTGTTTGTTAAATAATAATTTGAAAATAGTACTTTTGCATTTGAAAGGTGGCGCCTCCCCATAGGCCGTGTGGTCTATCGTGGCAACAACAACGCGAACCCGAATGGCGGTGTTTCGATGTCGAATGCGAACAACGATTCCTCGAATACGAACACGAACATCGGTTCTCGTCTGAACAACAATCGAAAGGAAATTTTAATCGGCGTACAACACCGGGGACTTGTCCCCACCGTGGTGCCGAGGGGGGCAAGCCGCAGTAACAGCGGTCCGTAAGGGCCGGAAAACTGAAAAATAAAGTGTCGGGTAGGGTTTGGTAGGCCGGAAACGGTTCGAAGAAGCCGGGCCCGGGGGATTGAAGGCCCCGTATTAAAAGCAATAAACAGTAATTTATGCGCAGGGTTGGGTATATCATCGAGGAGATCGTGGAGCCTTCCAACATGGAGGCTTCCTTCCGGCAGGTCCTTCGCGGCAGCAAGCGTAAACGCAGCCGCCAGGGGTGCTATCTGCTCGCGCATAAGCCCGAGGTGTTGGAGGAGCTGGTCGCGCAGATCGCATCCGGTACTTTCCGCGTGAAGGACTACCGTGAACGCGAGATCATCGAGGGCGGCAAGCTACGCCGCATTCAGGTGATCCCGATGAAGGACCGCATCGCCGTGCATGCCATCATGGCGGTGGTGGACCGCCATCTGCGGAAACGTTTCATCCGTACCACCTCCGCCAGTATCAAGAGACGGGGGATGCACGACCTCCTGGCGTATGTCCGCCGTGACATGGCCGAAGACCCTGATGGTACACGTTACTGTTACAAGTTTGACATCACCAAATTCTACGAGAGCGTGAAGCAGGATTTTGTGATGTATTGCGTCAGCCGGGTGTTCAAGGACGCAAAGCTCGTGACCATGCTGGAGAGCTTTATCCGCCTGATGCCTGAAGGTCTGAGTATCGGCCTGCGCAGCTCGCAGGGGCTGGGCAATTTGCTTTTGTCTGTGTATCTGGACCATTATCTGAAGGACAGGTATGCCGTGCGTCATTTCTACCGCTATTGTGATGACGGCGTCGTACTGGGTAAAACGAAAGCGGAACTGTGGAAGATTCGTGATGCCGTCCACGGGCGCATGGAGTGTGCCGGTCTCCTGGTGAAGGGGAACGAGCGCGTGTTCCCGCCGGGCGAGGGCATCGACTTTCTGGGGTATGTGACTTTCGGTGCGGACCATGTCCGCCTTCGCAAGCGCATCAAGCAGAAGTTCGCCCGAAAAATGCACGAGGTAAAATCGAGAAGGAGGAGGCGTGAGCTGATAGCGTCGTTCTACGGGATGGCCAAGCACGCCGACTGTCATACGTTGTTTAAAAAATTAACAGGCAAAGACATGAGATCATTTAAAGACTTGAACGTTTCCTACAAGCCGGAGGACGGCAAGAAACGTTTTCCCGGGGTGGTGGTAAGCATCCGGGAGCTGGTGAACTTACCGATTGTGGTGAAGGACTTCGAGACGGGCATCAAGACCGAACAGGGCGAGGACCGCTGTATCGTGGCCATTGAGATGAACGGTGAACCGAAAAAGTTCTTTACCAACAGCGAGGAGATGAAGAACATCCTCTTGCAAGTGAAGGATATGCCCGACGGCTTCCCGTTCGAGACCACCATCAAGACGGAAACCTTCGGCAAGGGTCGAACTAAATACATATTTACATGAAACGGGTAGAAGGAACATCCGGGATAAAACTGATCGAGTGCGTGAGCCCGGCACGCAACAGATGGCGCATCCGCTGGGATGTACAGGAACGTGAGGACGGATCCGCCTCCTACATGGAGGAAGGCTTTGTCGGCAGACCTCACATGGATACTATAAAGTCCGTCATTACAGACTGGTGTAATGAGCAAATTGACCGTGAGATACTTTCCGGTTTTCTCTATGAAGGTATGCCGGTATGGCTGTCAAGTGAAAACCAGTTCAATTATAAGGCAGCGTATGATCTGGCCGTACAGACTGGTGGTGCTACGCTTCCCGTGACATTCAAGTTCGGTACGGATGAGGTTCCCCAATATCGGGAGTTCGTCACACTGGAGGAACTGACCGATTTCTACACGAAAGCCATGAAGCATGTTCAGGACACGCTGTCTGACGGCTGGAGGAAGAAAGACGCTTTTGATCCGGAGAAGTACCGGGTGGAATAAATCCTTCGGGGGAGGATAAGAAAAAAGCCCCCGGCCTGTTAAAAAGTAACGCCAATCACTTTTATAAACATGAAACGCCAAACCGCGCGACCGGGGGCAAATACCCTCTGTCACGGTTTGACGTTTTTTTTGTTGTCTAAAAAATGATTGGCGATGCAAAGATATAATTTTTTTGTTGTATGAAAGTGATTGAGATATTAAACTTTAACCGGGAGCTGTTGAAAAGGCTTCAGGCGGCCGGCATCCGTCTGGAAGATGCCCGGTATATCGACCTGTACGCGGACTATACCCGCCTACTCGATCAAGGTGAAAAAGTCTCGTATGCTGTGGCCGTATTGTCCGAAAAGTATTCGGTGAGCGAACGTAAGGTTTATGCCTTGGTGAAACGATTCCAGAGCGACTGCAAGACGCTTGCAGTGTGAACGGGTTGTTTTATGTCGTAGGGAGTGCCGTTTCCCCTTATCTTTAGGGTGTTTCAAATTTAGAAGGAGGAAATGGCTATGAACAAGTATTACCGTATCCTGGACAAGATTCTTGCCACGGGAAAAACACAGACCAACAAGAAGGGAAATATACAATACCTTCTGAACGAGCAGCTGTCACTGACACCGGCGGACCTGCTTGACATATTCGAGGGGCATAATATCGCCCGCAAGAAGCTCCGCAGCGAGTTGCAGTTATTTATGCAGGGTGAGCGCAACGTGGAGAAGTACCGGGAGGCCGGCATCAACTGGTGGGACTATTGCGGCTCCATCCTGGTGAACAGTTACCCGACCTATTTCGAGAAGCTGCCTCCGTTGATAGCGAAAATTAACCGGGAGAGGCGCAACAGCAAGAACTACGTGCTTTTTCTGGGCGAAACCGGTGCCGAGAGCAACCAGGCACCCTGTTTGAGTCTGGTACAGTTCCAGTTAGATGGCGGTGAACTGGTTCTGTCCGCCTACCAGCGCAGCAGTGACGCAAACCTCGGGCTACCTTCCGATATTTACCACCTGTACCTGATGGCGCGGCAGATAGAACTTCCCTTGAAGTCGATCACTCTCTATCTGGGCAATGTACATATCTACGAGAATAATATCCCGGGCACCCGTGCGCTGATCGCCGGTGACGAGACGGTCCGCTTCGGGTTGAACGTGTAGTTTGCTGTATATGTCTTGCAGCGGGAACAGTTCATGTTTCCCGCTGTTTTTCGTTTATTCTGTGGACCTTTGCGGCCGTTTTAAAGCAGAATGAAATGAGAAAGATGTATTTGTCCGCCCCGCTTCCTTTCGTGGGGCAGAAACGCATGTTTGCGAGGGAATTTATCAAGGTGCTGGGACAGTTCCCGGACAGCACCGTGTTTGTGGACTTGTTTGGCGGCTCGGGCCTGCTGTCACATATTACCAAATGTGTCAGGCCTGATGCCACCGTTGTGTATAATGACTTCGACAACTACCGCTGCCGACTTGTAAATATCCCGGCCACCAATGTGCTGTTATCCGATTTGCGTCGGATAGCTGAAGGGGAACCCAGAAACAAACGTATAACCGGGGAGGTTCGCGATAAAATGTTTGCTCGTATTGAGAGGGAAGAAAAAGAGCACGGTTACGTGGATTATATCACGGTTTCCGCATCCTTGTTGTTCGCCATGAAATATGTGACCAGTTTGGAAGGAATGAAGAAAGAAGCCATCTACAATAGGATTCGGCAGACAGACTATCCCGAAGCAAAGGATTATCTGGAAGGACTGACTATAACCAGCGAAGACTACAAGGAAGTATTCAAACGTTACAAAGATGTTCCGGGTGTGGTGTTCCTGGTTGATCCGCCGTACCTCTCCACCGAGGTGGGTACTTACAAGATGTTCTGGCGTCTGGCTGACTATCTGGATGTACTAACCGTTCTGAAAGGGCATTCGTTCGTGTACTTCACCTCGAACAAGTCCTCCATTTTAGAACTGTGCGACTGGATGGACCGAAACCCATTTGTCGGCAGCCCATTCAAGGAATGCAGGAAAGTGGAGTTTAGTGCAAGCGTAAACTATCAAGCTAAATATACAGACATGATGCTGTACACGAAGCCGGATGAAGTGTCAGGTATAGCAGCCTAACATTGCATAAAGATAGGGAATTATTTTGAATCTGCAATGGCTTTTAAATGATATTTTAAAGCCATTTAAAGAGGGTTCAAGTGAAAGAAAAACGGTGGGCTTTGATCATGCTGAATAGGACCGCGCTCACCGTTTTTCTTGTACGCGTCGTTTTTGTACTTTTTGAAACGCATCGTTTTTGTTAAGCGGCACGTCTGGTTTTTCCGGATTTACATGTACTTCAGTACCTGCCGGTAAAGGTATCTCTTATTCTGATTTTCCGAAAACGGTTAAGTTGGAGGGGCAGGTAATCCTGTTAGATACGGCTGTTTTCCGCTATCCTTTCCGCATACGGATACAAGGTGGCAGGGCAGTTGTACTTGATTTGCATGGTGCAGACCATTTTTTTCAGATGTTCACTTATCCCGATGGAAACTATCTTGCCTCTTATGGTAAGCGTGGCGATTCACCGGCTGACATGCTCTCTGCCGAAAACTTTCGATGGAATGGGGATAAATTGTGGATGCTTGATGCCAATAAAAGCGAATTAACTGGGACTGTTTTCTCTGAATCCGGTGATTCACTGCTTCGTGAGGAAGCGGTGACACTGGACAAAGAAATTCTTCGTGCTTTGGATTTTGTACAGTACGATGATTCCACCTTTATAATTCCTGATTACTCAGGAGATAATCGTTTCTGTTTTGTCAATCGTAAAGGGAAACTGCTTCGTAAATTTGGTAATATCCCTACTGCTAAAGAAGAGGCTTTGGAACGTTCTCGCCCTGCATTGGCGCAGGCATGGCGTAGCTTTATTGATTATAATCCTAAAAATGGTGTGTTGGCTACTGCCACCCAGTTGGGGGAAGTTCTTGAAATCTATAATTTGAAGGACAGTACACAGGTGGTACGAATCGGGCCGCATAACGAACCGGAGTTCAAAGTATCCCAAGGGTATGGTATTCCTGTCGGCATCATGGGGTTTAGCGATATACAAGTGACTGACCAAGCCATTTATACGGTTTTCCACGGACGTACCTTTAAAGAATTGTCACAGCAGCCCAGGGGGAAAGAAATTGATGGCGGACAATATATTTATGTCTTTAGTCTCAAAGGAGAACCTCTAATGAAATATGTTCTAGATCGTTATATCTATGGAATTTCAGTAGATGAGGAACGGGGTGTTATTACGGCTACAGATGTAAATAGTGATGAGCCGATTGTGGAATTTAAGATGTAATGGCTTTTATAAAACGATTATATAACTGAAAAAGGAACAGATGGTGAATGTTTGTTGGAGCAAGCTATTCCATCTGTTCCATAACCCGCTAAAGAAAGGAGGTTGTGGCAAAGATATAACTAAGAATTGAATGTAGCAAGGATATTTGCTTTACTGCTGAAAGGATAGATGCAGAAATTAATTTATAGATAATCATTAATGAAGAACATAATGAAAAAAGTAATAAAATTGGCTTTTGTTGCAGCATTTGTTGCAGTTATAGGATATTATGGAGTTTATGCTAATCAAAGAACCGATGTCATAGCCGATTTGACTTTGGCAAATGTTGAAGCATTAGCTTCATCTAATGAGTATGAACCTGGTAATGATTGTAGTGGCTGTATAATGAATTCTCTTTATATATGTAAATTGTTTGGTGATTGGGGAGGTTGTATTGGTGATCCATATGTACACCATGCATAAAAATGAATGAATATGAAATGTATAGTTAAATTGAGTATGATTTTGTCCATTGCTGTAGGTGCTGGATGGAGTCTTAATTTGGAACATAGTAAAAGTTTATTGTGCGATTTGGCATTGAGCAATGTAGATGCTTTAGCTAATAGTACTGAATCGGGCAATGAATGTGAAGGATGTGCTAGCAGTCTTTATATCTGTAAATATTATGGTAATTGGGGAGGATGCTTAGGAACACCTTATATTTTTGAAATTCACTAGTGTCCCGTTAAAACGAGACGATTTAAATA
>CEAD01022901.1_pt1 | contig 15186 bp, 10 predicted proteins | sample 554861 | NCBI WGS metagenome assembly CEAD01 (sample SAMEA3182053, study PRJEB8094) | gut metagenome | biome: human; feature: gut; material: Stool; isolation source: human stools | place: Canada | collected 2012-10-30
AAAGATTCTCACCGTTCTTTCCGCGTTCTAGTGCGGCCGGTCATCTTCCCGACAGGAAATGGAACCGGGAAGTCTTCTTTCGCGCGGCATCGGCTGAAAGCTGTAGCCCAAGAATGCGAATAGGGCATGGGGAAGAGAAGAGCGCGCCTCGTATAATTTTCAATTCGGATTACTTTTCTCAAGGCTTCTCATGAGCTGGCTTAACCACATTCTTCCCAAGATCAAGCGCGAAGAGGCGCCCACCGCCAAAAAGACGAGCGTCGTGCCCGAAGGCGTATGGACGAAGTGCCCGGGATGCGAGCAGCCGCTTTATACCGAAGAGCTCGACAGGAGCCTGCGCGTCTGCCCCAAGTGCGGCTATCACTTCCGCATGGGCGCGCGCGTGCGTCTTCTCTCCTTCCTTGATCCGGGGTCCGCGATTGAGATCGGTTCGGAAGTCCGTGCCAGGGACCCCCTCGGATTCGTCGACAGCAAGCCCTATCCGAAACGCCATGAAGCCGCTGAGGCGGCTACGGGCGAAACCGATGCGCTCGTCGTGATGTCGGGGACGCTGCGCCGCGAGCCGATGGTGGCTGCGGCCTTTGAATTCCGCTTCATGGGCGGCTCCATGGGAAGCGTCGTGGGCGAACGCTTTACGCTCGGCGTCGAGGAAGCCATTCGCCGCCGCTGCCCCTTCGTGGTCTTTACGGCCTCGGGCGGCGCGCGTATGCATGAGGGCCTTGTTTCTCTCTACCAGATGACGAAGACGACCGCGGCGGCGAGAAAGCTCGCTGATGCGGGGCTTCCCTTCATCCCGGTGCTCACGGACCCGACGATGGGCGGCGTCTCCGCCTCCTTCGCCTTCATCGGCGACGTCGTCATTGCAGAGCCCAAGGCCTTTATCGGCTTTGCCGGCCCGCGCGTCATTGAGCAGACGGTGCGCGAGAAGCTCCCCGAGGGCTTCCAGCGTTCGGAATTCCTCCTTCGCACGGGTCAGATCGACCAGATCGTCGACCGCCGGGAACTGCGCGCGCGCATTTCCGTTCTGACGCAGCTTCTCATGAAGAAGCAGCCCGTGAACGGCATCTGACCGCCGCAGGGAGTCGCTGCAATAGTTATGCTGTGTCTTCCTTGCTGAAACGGCTTTCTGTTCCTCAAGCCCGCTCTCCACTGAATTAAGGAAGGCGGGCTTTCGTTTTTGTTTTCCATAAGGCGCAGCGAAACATGCCTGAGATGATCTCCACGCTTGATGACTGGCTCAACTACATCGAAAAGCTTCATGCGAAGCCGATCGATCTCGGGCTCGACCGCATGAAGGAAATGATCCGGCGGCTCGGCATTGGCTTTGCCTCTCCCGTCATTACAGTGGCGGGCACGAACGGGAAGGGCTCGACCTGCACCTTCATCGAGACCATCTTTCGGGAAGCCGGATTCAGAACGGCCCTTCACACGTCGCCTCACCTGCTGCGCTTCAATGAACGGGCGCTATTGAACGGCCGCGAAGTTGATGATGATTCGCTCATCCGCGCCTTCCGCGAAGTAGAGAAAGCCCGCGCAGGGATGCCGCTCACCTATTTTGAATTCACGGGGCTCGGCATTCTGAAGTGCTTTCAGGATGCAAAGCCCGACGTCGTGATTCTCGAAATTGGCTTGGGCGGCAGGCTCGATGCGATCAACGCCGTCGACCCGGACGTTTCCGTGGTCGCCGCCGTCGGCATCGATCATACGGCGTTCCTTGGAGACACGCGGGAAAAGATCGGGCTCGAGAAGGCGCACATTTTTAGAACCGGTCGTCCTGCGATTTGCTCGGACCCGGAGCCGCCGCAGAGCCTGATTGAGTACGCGCATGAAATTGGCGCGAAGCTCTCGCTCCTCAACCGCGACTTCCGGGTGACCGAACATGGCGACGGGGCCTTCCGCTTTTCCATGAACGATGAAGCGCTCGAACTGCCGCGGCCGGGACTTGCGGGCGAAAACCAGTACCGCAATGCGGCGGGCGCCATTGCCGCCGTTCTGGCGCTGAAGGACCGGCTTCCCGTCAACCAGAAAGCCTTTGCCCGCGGCATTGCCCGGGCGCGCATTACGGCCCGCTTCGAGCGGGTTTCCGAAGACCCCTGCGAGACGATTCTCGATGTGGGGCACAACCCTCAGGCGGCGGAAGTGCTCGCCGACAATCTCCGGCGCTTTAAGCGCCCCGGCGAAGTGACGCTTGCCGTCTTCGGGATGCTTACCGACAAGGACCGCGCGAAGGTCGCGGCAACGCTCGCGCCCGAAATCGACGAATGGTTCTACGCGGGCCTGCCCGGACCGCGCGGGGGCGAAGCGGCGCTCCTTGCGCCTTTCCTCGAGGCGGCGGGCGTCGCGTTCTCCGCAATGACGCCCTCGGAGACCGTTTCACAGGCGCTTGAAAAGGCGAGAGCCCGGGCGAGGGAGCTGAAGCTGGCGGGGAAGGACGTGCGCATCATCATCTTCGGATCCTTTGTAACGGTGGGCGAGGCGCTCGAGTGCCTTGCCCGGGAAGGAATCCGCCGGTGAGGGCGGCAGTCCGGAAAAGCGCAGAGGAATTCCGTTTCGAATTGTTCCGCCCGGCGGCTTCTCAGAAAGACCGCAACTTTGCGCCTGATAGAATTTTCTGATGCATTTGCTCGGCACTTCCCGATAAGGCTTGTCTCCATGTCATTCTTTAATCCCTTCCGGAAAAACAACCGCCCGCAGGGCGTGAAGCTCTCGGAACTTAATCAGGAATCCTCGTCCGGAGAAAATGCCGGCGGCAATCCGCCGGAACGTCGGGAACCGAGCTTTGGCGGCGCTTCGGGTGCACCATCCGCACCGCCCGCCTTTGTCCCCTCTGATGCCAATCCTCCGGCCTTCACGTTCGCGGAACCCGAATCCGAAGGGCCCAGAGTTCAGCCCGTTCCTCAGCCCGTTGCGACGGAACCACCGAAGATGCCGGCGGCAGAGGCGAAGAAGCCCGCCCCCTGGGATCCGTACGGCATCGAAACGGTGAAGAACGAACCGGTTATGAATTCCGAGGCGGCTGCGCCTCAGGAAAAGCCTGTCGAGCCCGTTTTCCAAGCGACGCAGCTTGAGCCTGTGCCGTCCGTTCAGCCTGTCTCGCCCGCATCTGCGGCTCCGCGCGAGACCGTTAAGGCGCCGGTCTCTGAAAGCGACCTGGCGGCCCAGGTGCGCGCCGCGGAGGCTGAAGCCTCTGCTTCTCCGTCGTCCGCTCAGGCTCCTCTTTCCGACGAACCCGTCATGCGGCCGGTTCCGCGCGCGCAGGCTGCTCAGCAGCGGAGGGACGCCCCGCAGAAGCCCCGCGTTCCGACCGATGCCGAAATTCTCGCCCGCCGCCGCACGAAGCACCGCCTCGTGGGCGCCGCCGCCATTCTGATGGCGGTGGTGGTGGCTGCACCCTTCATTCTCGACAGCGATCCGCCGATCGACGATTCCGGCATGAAGAACGTCCGTATAGAGATTCCTAAGGAAACGGAAACGAGTACGGCGATCAATACGGCCGATGCGCAGAAGAAGCCCGAAAAGGCGGAAGTGAACGTCTCCGACACGACGATGGGAAGCCGCGGCTCGACCGCTCAGGCGAACCTCGCCCGCGAGGCGCAGACGAAGGCGCCTCCCGCGCCCGAAAAGAAGGCCCGGGAAGTGAGCGCGCCGAAGAAGACGGAAGCGGTCTCTGACAAGAAGATTGAACCTGCCAGGAAGCCTGCGGCTGAAGCCGCGAGGAAGCCCCAGCCTAAGTCGGCCGGCATTACTCCGCCTACCGGAAAGGGCTGGTACGTTCAGGTCCTCGCTACCGGGAATGAAGAAGCGGCCGAACGGACGGTCCGCAAAATGGCGCTTCTCGGGCTCCCCGCCTATAAGACAAAGGAAGGCGGCAATCTCTGGAAGGTTCGGGCGGGCCTCTACGGCACGCGGAACGAAGCCGAGGGCGCTATCGGTACGATCGTTCTCAACGGAGTAGCGCAGAAGCCCTACGTTTCCAGGCAGTAGCCGAGCTGTTTTTCAGTACAATGACGTGCTTTTAGGGGGAGTCCCTCATGAGCGGCTTCCCCGCATCGGATTCGCGTGCAGAGAGGGATCCTGAAGTCCCTCTCGCGCCAACGTTTTCAGACATATGACCGAAATTGACTGGATCATCATCGCGCTCCTCGCACTCTCGACCATTGTCGGCATCATGCGCGGCGTCATGCGCGAAGTGCTCGCCATCGCGGGCTGGGTGATCGGCATTCTCCTCGCGATGAATTTTTCGGCCGATCTTGCCGAACACATTCCCCTCGAAAGCATCGGATGGATTCCGCGCGTGATGATCGCAGCGGTGCTCATCATCGTCGCCGTTCTCTTCATCTGCGGCCTTGTCGGCATGCTGATCCGCAAGATGCTGGAGGTCGCGGCCATCACCTTTGAGGACCGCGCGCTCGGAGCCGTATTCGGACTCGTGCGCGGCATTGTGGTGGTCTGCGCCTGCGTCTTCCTTTTCGGCATGCCCGCGAGCATTCACGGAAGCCGCATGTGGCAGCAGTCCGTACTGATCGGACCGGCCGAAACGCTTATTGACTGGTCGCTTCCCTATCTCCCGAAGTGGCTCTCCGACATGCGCGCCACATCGCGCGCGTAACGGCCCCGAAGGGCAGTGAGCCGAAGCACTATGCAGGTTTCTCGTACAAAGCCGCTCCGGACTAGAGTCAGGGCGGCTTTGCGCATTCTGAATTTTTGAAGTTTTCCTTTTTCGTTTTTCCCCTCAGCGAGGTTTGAACAGCCATGTGCGGCGTAGTCGCTCTTCTCTCCAATGAACCGGTAAATCAGCGCCTCTATGATGCGCTCCTTCTGCTGCAGCACCGCGGCCAGGACGCAGCCGGTATTGCCACGCTCGACGGCCTGCAGTTCCACATGCATAAGGCCATGGGGCTTGTGCGCGACATTTTCCGCACGCGCAACATGCGCGATCTGACGGGCAATGTGGGCGTGGGCCACGTGCGCTACCCCACCCAGGGGTGCGCGAGCTCGAACCAGGAGTCGCAGCCCTTCTACGTGAACGCTCCCTTCGGCATCATGTTCGCCCACAACGGCAACCTCACGAACGCTGAGGAGCTCAAGCAGGAGCTTTACGAGACCGACCGCCGCCACATCAATACGACGAGCGACTCGGAAGTCCTCCTCAATGTGCTCGCGAACGAAATCTCGCGCGTGACGGCCGACAGAAAGCTCGATGCGGACGGCATCTTTGAAGCGGTTGCGGCCGTTCACCGCCGCGTGCGCGGGTCTTACGCCGTCGTGGCGCTCATCGCCGGCAAGGGCCTTCTCGCCTTCCGCGACCCGCACGGTATCCGTCCTCTCTGCTTCGGCTCCAACGTCACCGCGACGGGCGAGAAGGAATGGATGGTGAGTTCGGAATCCGTCACGATGGTGGGCCTCGGCTTCAAGCTCGAGCGCGACGTCGCGCCGGGCGAAGCGATCTGGTTCGACTTCAAGGGCAATGTCGAGACCCGTCAGTGCGCTGAGCACGCCGTGGCCAATCCCTGCGCCTTCGAATACGTCTACTTCGCCCGCCCGGATTCCGTGATCGACGGCATCAGCGTCTACGGCGCCCGTCTCAATCTCGGCGTCTACCTCGCGAAGACCGTCGCCGAGGAACTGAACCTCATGGACGTCGACGTCGTCATGCCGATTCCCGACAGCTCCCGCCCCTGCGCGCAGGAGCTCGCGAAGCAATTGCGTCTTCCCTACCGCGAGGGCTTCATCAAGAACCGCTACGTGGGCCGCACCTTCATCATGCCGGGCCAGGCCGTGCGCAAGAAGTCCGTTCGCCAGAAGCTCAACGCCATGCCGGTGGAGTTTGAAGGCAAGAACCTCCTTCTCGTCGACGACTCCATCGTGCGCGGCACGACCATGAAGGAAATCGTCCGCATGGCTCGCGAATCGGGCGCGAAGAAGGTTTTCGTCGCCTCGTCCGCTCCGCGCGTGATGTTCCCGAACGTCTACGGCATTGACATGCCGACCAAGTCCGAACTCATCTGCGGCGACGGCAAGGACGCCGACGCCGTGGCGAAGGAGCTCGGCGCCGACAAGGTGATCTTCCAGTCGATTGACGGCCTGAAGAATGCGCTCCATGACCTCAATCCCGCCATCCCCGCCTTTGACTGCTCGTGCTTCGACGGCGTCTACGTGACGGGCGACGTGACGGAGGCCTACCTCGAGAAGCTCGGCAAAGCCGGCAAGGCCGCGCCGACGGAAAATGACGAGGACGACGCGCAGGCGGGCAACGTGGAATAAGCCGGCTGCCGGTCAGGCGGAAGCCTTAAATCCATAAGCGTTCGGGCGGACTTTCTCGACAGGGAAGGCCGCCCGAATTGTTTTGTCCGGGTTCTGCCTTCTTTGTGATGGAACTCGTGGGGATTGAAACTGAATGCATCGCAGGAAGAGATTGAGATTGTTTTCTTCCTGAATCTACATAATTTGTAGCTACACTATTTGTAGCTACATGTAATGTATTTAATGGTGTGCTATGAAGTTCTACGGCAGAGACCAGGAAATAGCGGCGCTCACGAATGAGCTCCGGTTGGCAGAAACCAGTCTTCCCGACTGGCTGTCATCACTGGAAGACGGCGTGTTGGCAAAACCAAACTGATTCTTAAGGTTGCCGAAGAGAGCGGCCGGCCCATGCTTTATTTCCTTTGCCGGAGGCGCTATGCAGAAGCAGAGCTGGCACAGATCTGGCTCGACGAGGTGATAGAGACGTTTGGTCTTAGCGAAGAGGAGGGTCCGCGTCGACTTAAGCTCGCCGAGGTTGTCAGGTTTGTGATGAAGCTTTCCCGGGAGAAGCCCTGTGTGATGATTCTCGACGAATGCCAGGAGCTTGACTACGTGGCTCCGGCTTTCTGGGCGGACCTCCAGGTCGTCTGGGATCGGGAGAAGGACAATTCCCGGCTCCTTCTTATGATGAGCGGCTCCATCGCTGCTGCTATCCGGCATATCTTTGACGATGCAAGCGAACCGCTTTTCGGACGACAGGATCTTGCGCTCACACTGACATTCACCGCTGAGGCCTTTTGGCCCGAAGCTTCTCAAGGAAATCTTTCTCGATCTCCGGCCTCAGGGAACGCCGGAAGATCTACTCGCCTTCTACGCCGTTACGGGCGGCGTTGCACGCTATGTCGCTTATCTGGCTGATACGGTTCCGCTGACGCAGAATGACATGGTGAATCTGATTTTTTCCGAAAGCGGCAATTTTCTCCGAACAGACGGTGCAATGCTTCTCGCAAATGTATTTCGGGTGGAGTCCGCCATCTACGAAAGAATTCTGCGGGCAGTCGCAAACGGAGCGACCAAATGGAATGAGATTGAGGATCAATTCGGCGGAAAGAATATCGCCGGCTATATGGATCGCCTCGAGAAGCGGTACGGACTGCTTAGAAAATACAATCCGATGTTCTCTGAGAGTACCCGCGGCGTACGCTACGGAATTTCGGATCCCTATTTCCGTTTCTGGTTCCGGTTCATTGAGCCGGCTCAATACCAATCGCTTGCTGCGCGCGGGAACTGGGAGGCCTTACGGGCCATTTGTCTCGATGCACTCAATCAATACACCGGCCGCACGCTGAAAGACTGGTATCACGATCTTTTCGGAGCGAGTCCGAAGTGGACGCGGACGGGCCGCTGGTGGGACAGGCGGGGCGAGAATGAAATCGACCTGATTGCGCTCAACGATCTCACGGGGAAGGCGATCATTGCGGAGATCAGGAGAAATGCCGACAAGATCGATATGAGAGCGCTTGCGGGCAAGGCGGCTGCTTTTGAAAAAGCCGGGGGGGAGGAATCTGAAGAAATACGAGCGTCCGGCACTTCTGGGGTTGTCGCTTGAGAATCTCCTCGAGGAGCATCCTGCCTATGAATGAAGAAAAGCCGGCAGGCTTTACGCTGCCGGCTTTTCCAAGAGGCGCTCTTTAATGCTGAGGCGGCGCAGGAGGCGTCGTCGGGCTTGATCCCATGATGGTCTCCCAGCCGAGCGGGCAGGAGCGCACTGACGGGTAGTAGCCCTGTTCGGAATTGCACCAGTACCAGGGGTAGCTTGCCGGAGGAAGAGCGCTTGTCGTTCCTCCCGAACCCGCAGAAACCTCAACAATGCGCTCCACGACGCGGGGCTCTCTCGGGTATGTCATTGCGCCCACTACGATGCCCGTTGTGAGCGCCGGCCCCCAGAAGCCCCAGCTCTGATACCAGCGGGGGCGATGATGGAAGGGACGGGGCGGCGGCGGAGCAGGACGTAAGCCCGGACCGGGACCCGGACGGAAGCCGGGGCCGCCCGGATGATGAAAGCCGGGTCCTCCGCCAGGACCGCCCGGCGGAGGCGGCGGCGCGGCGGATGCCGCAAGCGATGCGCCGAGAAGCATCGCTGCTTCGGAAAGCGAGATGAGCATTTTCGAGAACGACATGGCTCAACCTCCTTCAAAAAAATCTCAACGTAATCCTGAAAATACGGAACGTATGGCTTCACCGTTACCAATGATGCGGTCCGGAAGATCCGGGAGGCGGTGCCGGGCGGTAATCGGAACCAGGACCGTACGCGGGCCCGGGCCGGTACGCAGGACCGGGGCGATAGCCGGGATCAGGACGATAATTCGAACCCGGACGATGCGACGGATCCGGCCGCTGCTCAAAGTGCGGCGGCTCGGGACGGTGCGGTGCGGGGGCCGGCCGATGGTGCGTCGGCGCGACGACGCAGGCGGTGAGCGAAGTCCTCGCCGTCACCGCAAGCGCTGCGGCAACGAGCAGACGGACGATCGAACGTCTTTTCTCTCTCGAAACGGGTGTCATCGGCGTGCCTCCTCCAAAAATATCGGAAGAAGGTAAAAGGTCTTCCTTTCATTCAAGGCTATCACTCAGATAGACCGCAAATTTGAAAGAGTTTTTCCCTGCGGAGCCTCTTTGTGAATACTTGTGGATCCCGTTCTACCCGCCACTCCCGCGGGTTCGCCTCTACTGACGCCTGACGACGAGGGTTCGCGTGGTGCTCCGCCCGAGGTCGTCCGTTGCCGTGAGGCGGTGCGTGCCGGGAGTCGCGCGCCATTCGAGGGGCTTTCCCGTCGGCGAGACGCCGATGAAGGTGTTCCCCGAATACCAGTAGACGAAATTGGCATCCGGGTCGGTTCCGGCACGCAGAAGCGTTCTTGCCGCTTCAACGTTCCCGACGGCATAGAGCACGGCCCCCTCGCGGGGCGACACGATGGCGGGAGGTCTTCCGCCGGGGCCCCCGGAGACGGCTTCGCAGCCCGCCTCATAGGGCGGGGGCGGGCGCTTCACAATGCCGGCCTCGAGAAAGACTTTCTGGAAGTGCGTGGGCCAGAATTCCCAGACGACCTTTTTGACGCCGGGACCGGCCGCGCAGGCGCGGAGTCCCGTCGACTCCCGAACGAGAATCCCCCGGAAGATGCCCGTGTTTTTGACGGAGGTTTTCCCGGGAAGAATCCAGGAGAGCGTTTTCTCAGGGCAGAGAGAAGTGTCGAGCTCCCCGGTGGCCGTGCAGACGGTTTCTCTTGCGACCCGAAGCTTCTTTTTGTCAATCTCGTCCTGCGGGATCTTTGCGGCCGGCCAGTCGAAGGACGGGTCCGATGCGATGCGCGCGGCAGCGGCCTTGAAGAGCGGCGCGGCAAGCGACGCCCCCTGGAGCTGCGGATTTGGCGCGCCCGAGAAGTTTCCGAGCCAGACCACGATCACGTAGGGACCGACGGAGCCTGCGGTCCAGGCGTCCCGCCAGCCGTTGCTCGTTCCCGTCTTATAAAGAAGTTCGCGCTTTGCGCCCCCGGCAGTAATGAATTCATTTCGGGAGGCAAGCATGCGTTTGAGCACAAATGCCGCCTCGGGCGAGAGGACCGAGCCCTCGGCTTCGGCGCGTTCGTTCTGAAGAATCCGGATGGGGCGCAGAAGCGCATCGTCGGCGAGCATCGCGTAGAGCTTTGCGAGGTCGCCCATCGTGACTTCAGCGCCTCCCAACACGATCGAAAGCCCGTACCAGCTCTTCTCATGGGGGAGCTTCACGCCAGACTTCTGAAGGAGTTCGTAGAGCCCGGGGTTGAGCTGACGCTCGAGATCAGCCGCCGGGAGGTTTCTCGAGAGGACGAGCGCATCTTCGGCCGACAAAGGTCCGCGGAAGCTTCCGTCTGCATTTTCCGGAGCCCACCCGCCGAAGCTCTGCGGCCGGTCGATGAGGACGGTCTTTTCGTGAATGAGTCCCTGATCGAGCGCGAGGCCGTAGACAAAGGGCTTCAATGTAGAGCCGGGGCTTCGTCTCGCGGTCCAGGCGTTCACTTCGCCCGCAATAGAAGCATCCGACCAGTCTGCCGACCCCACGAGCGCGATGAGGGAGCGGTCGCGGGAATCCACCACGGCGAGCGCCGCATTCCGGACGCCCCAGGGCTTGAGCCTGGCAATCGTTTCACGCACCAGCGACTCCATGGAGGACTGGAGGGCAATGCGAAGCGTTCCCCGGACCGGTCCGCCCTTTGATTTCTTGAGCACCATCCGCGAATAGTGCGGAGCGAGCATCGGAAGGTTCTCGGGCTCAAACACCTCGATCGAGGCGCGGACGGGTTCGGAGAGTCGTTCGCTCAAGGCTCCCGCGCGGATCATGGCAAGTCCGAGACGGATCCTCGCGTCGTCAAGCTCCGTATTCCCTGCCGCCATGGGGCGGCGCTTCACGGGGTTCTGCGGGATGACGGCAAGGCTTGCGGCTTCAGCGGCCGAGAGCATGGAGGGCGGCTTATGGAACCACACGCGGGAGGCAGCGCCCGCGCCCTCGACGTTTCCGCCGTAGGGCGCGAGATTGAGGTAGGCCTCAAGGATCTCGTCCTTCGAATAGTGCGTTTCATAGCGAAGCGCGTGCCAGATCTGACGGATTTTTCCTTCGAAGGTGTTGGTTCTGAGCTTGAGCCTCATGCGGGCGAGCTGCATCGTGATCGTGCTCGCGCCCATGCGGCGCGAGCCCATCAGCGTTTCCATGCCGGCGCGCACGATGGAGCCGGGATTGACGCCCTTGTGGTTTCTAAAGAGACGGTCCTCGTAGAAGAGCGTGGCGTCGATGAGCTTCGGGTCAATCTGCGCGAGCGGAGTCTTCACGCGATAGATCCCGTCCTTCGCGGGCGTAAGCCTCAGGAGCTCGCCTTCAGCGGAGTAGACGGCCGGAGAGAAATCGATCCCGTCAAGGAGCGGCGGCGCGGGCGAGCGCTCCGCCATCTGCCAGACGACGTTTGCGCCGCCGACCACAATAACGCCGACGATGGCCGCGGAGAGAATGAAGGCCGTCGTTCGGCGCAGGAACCGCACGGGTTCGCTCTCGCCCTTCGGCTTTGCCTGGGGCTTCGGCGCTTGTGCGGGTGCCTGTGGTTCTTCTGGGGAATCGTTTCTCGGGGCTTCAGCCATCAGTCATCTCCATCGGGAGCGGAAGCAGTATTTCGGGCCGCGGGGGGCGCCCCCTCGGGCGCCGCCGCGGCGGCACTCTGAGGTTCAGTATTTTCGGGCTTCGGAGCGCTTTCAGCCGGGAGGGGCGCAGAGCTCAACTCTCTCGGCGCGGAAGCCGCGGCCGGAGCTGCGCCAGGGAGCTTCACGGGATTCCCTTCTGAATCGAGAATCGTGAGCTTTCCGGAAGCGCCTCTGGCGCGAAGGAGCGGGCGCGAAAGCGACTGCGCCTCAACAGGCGGCACCGTAAATTCGCCGGGTGTTGCCGCGCGGACCGTGTAGGTGAAGGTGACGGGACTCCAGCTCGAAAGCTCGGGCGAGAGCCAGGTCATGCGTTCCTCAGACCGCAGGAACTTGGGCGCTCCGTCAGGACCCGATCCGGGGCTCATCGCATAGGCGAGGCCGCCAGGGAGCAGATCCGTGAGCGCAATGTCCATGAGCTCTTCTTCGCCCGCATAGGCGCGAAGCTTCACGCGCACCGTGATGCGCTCGCCCGCGCGGAACCGGGTCGCGGGCTTGCCGTCCTCGCCCAGATACGTGCGCTCGACTTCAAGGCCCGACTTTTCTGCGGGCAAGGCCTTATCGTCAGGGAGCCGCACCCATCCGGTCTGTTCGCCCTGCCACCAGAGGAAGGAGGACCGGGCGGCGCCGGAAACCTCCGCTGCAGTGCAGCCCGGAGCCTCGAGCGCTGCGCCCGCTGGGGCGGTGGTGAGGACATCCTTGTCGTCGGGGAAGCCTGCCGCGCGCTTCACGCAGACGAGGGTGAGGCCGGAGTCGTCCTCGTTTTTCTCTGAATCCGTCGCGCCTCCGATCGAAGGCTCCATCATGGTCATGGCGGCAGCGCCCGCGTAGAGGGCGTCATAGGTGCCGCGCTTCAATGCCCCGGCAAAGTCGTCGACGGCAAGGGAAGAGAGGAATCTGGCTGAACTCTTCTGCGTAAGGCCGCTTGCCGCAAGCGCCTGGGCGGCAAGCGCTGTTGCGGTCTCGGGCGTCCACGCCCCGGCTGCGCGTGCGGTGGAAATGGTGCCGGAAAGCAGCTCCTCGGCTTCAGAGCGCATTCTGAGGTGCTGGTAGGAGGCCGCAAGGAACGCGGCAGCGGCATCCCGCTTCCAGTCGGGGAAGCGTTCTTCCATGGCGGCGCGAAGCGTTTCGAGGTACTCCGTCGTCATCGTGCCTTCGCGTGTGAGCACCCAGAGGGCATAGGCCTTCGTGCGCGCGTCGTCGATGGTCTGGGGGTCTTCGACGACGTTGCGCATCAGGCGCTCCTTCACGCTGCGGATGAGCTCCGGGGGCACGCCCGTCGTGCGGGCGGCTGCGAGCAGGTAGTCGAGAGCCCAGGCCGTGAGATATGGGTTTGCCGGCATCCAGGGGAAGCTCCGGAGGCCTTCCCAGGAAAGAGCTCCCTCAATCGCGGAAAGCGCTTTTTCGGCGCGTGCTTTCGTGAGCTCCGCGAGCTTCAGGGCAGCCTTTTCAGGCGTTTCGCCAATGGGCACGAATCGTGCGGCATCGGGGTTGGCTGCGAGAAGCACGAGGGGAAGCGCCGCGGCGATCGCGTCCGCGGGCTGGTTCCAGTCGCGGTTTGCAAATGGGTGCCCGAGCTGAAGGACGAGAGTGGCCGGAACCGCCGATATCATGAAGCGCGTCTGCGAATCGTTGGGATAAAGCTCGTTGGGAAGTGTGAGAAGCGGGGTCTTGTCTTCTGAATTCCCTTCGATTTTCCCGCCGTAAATTCGGGTGGACCGGACGGAGGCCGGACGAACGCCGATTTCCAGAGTGCGTTCGGCTTTTGCGTTTTCGGTCTGTGCACGGAAGGTCACCTGTACGGTCCCGGGATTCGCGGGCGCCTGGGCGACCGAGGTTGCGACCTTGCCGCCCTTTTCGGGGAACGTGATGGGAACCGTCGCAGAGGGAGGCGTGAGCGCGTCGGAGCTGATCTCAAGCGCGCCGGAGGCTGCCGGTTTCTCAGGCGTCACCGTTGCGCCGACGGCAAAAATGTCGCCCGGCGATACGGCAGCCGGGAGAATCGGCTGAATCACGAGGGGTTCGGCAATGGCGGCCGATGCTTCGCCGGCGCCGGCTTCGTTCTCGGAAGCGCCGACGGCAAAGATGCGGATGCGGCCGTTGAAGCCTTCGGGGAGCGTCGCCTCAATGGTTCTGGCTTCGGGACCCGCTTCAACCAGACCGCCCCACCAGACGGCGGATTTTCCAAGCGTTCTCGCGAAGGGATTCCCGAACCCGGCCGCCATCTTTGCGACCGATTCCATGAAGTCGCCGCCGAAGGGCGCGGTGAGGTCAGCGGCCGCACTGGCGTCCGGCATCAGGAGCGACAGTGTTTCGCGGGTTTCGACTTCAAGCGCCCGGTCTTCGATGAGCGCCTTGAGAGGATTAGGGGCTGGATAGTTGGTGAGCGAAAGAATCCCGGCGTCTGCCGCCCAGAGGAAGACGCGGGAGGGCTTGTCGGCCTTGAGCGTTATCGGAATGGTCTTCGCGCTTTCGAGCTTTTCCGGTACCGAAACTTCAACCTGGAGTCGCTTTTCCTTCGTGTTGAGGAGAACCGGAATCGCCGTTTCGGTGAAGCCCCTGAGGAACTTCTTCGCCGAATCCTGCCCGCGGACGAGCGACACGCGAAGCCAGGCGCGCCCGGAGAATCCTTCCGGAGCATCGACCTCAATCAGGTTGTCGCCCGAATCGACGGCAGCCCATTGGGACGAGATGACGTTTGCGGACTCAAACGTGACGAGCGCGAAGCCCGAGAAGGGAGAAAGGAGCGAGAGCCTCGCCTTCTCGCCCGCTTCGAGGGTTGTCTTCTCGAGGCGCGCGCGCATTTCCGCGGCGGGGAGTTCATCGGACGCCGCCTTCGCGAGCGTGTTCCCGGCCGTGTTGTAGGGAAGCGTGAGAAGAAGCGTTCCGTCTTCTCTCGTGACGCTCACGAGCCATTCGCCGGGTTCGCGGGTATTGAGCGGGAGCACGGCTTCGCCCGAGGCGTCCGTCGTGAGGTCAATGGTTGCCGTCGTTTCCGTCACGGGCGCGTCGCTGTAGGTGAGACGTCCCGAGCCGTCGGCCGTGAGTTCCGTCACATAATGCGTGCGGCTGATTTCGGCGCGAAGTTTTTCGCCCGCCTTCTTTTCGAGGTGCCGGTCAACGGCAATGAAGCGCACTTCCGCGGGGTCCCCGGCCAGAAGGAATTTCATGGGCTGGGGCGTTTTTTCGAGCTTCCAGCCTAGCGCCAGTTCTCCCCGCGAGAGGAGGAAATGGAAGCGTTCGGAAACGGCTTCGCCCCCTTCGGACTCATAGCCCGTGAGCGACACGTCTGCGCGCGCGAAGCCCGGAATCGTGAGGCTCCCTAGCGGAAGCGTGAGATGAGCGTCGCCCGCTCCGGTCGTCCGGACGGGAGGAATGGAGAGGCGCTTTCCGGCATTCCGGTTGGTTCTGATGCCGGCAGCAGGAGAGTCGAAGGTCCAGCCTTCGAACCCTGGGAGCGTCGTGCTCGAAACCGGATTGACAGCGACCTCGCCCTCAATCCGGCGGCCTTCAGCGCCGGCCCCGAAGAGGCTCGTGAGCTTCGCAGGGATCTGAATGTCGCCGGGCTCAAGCCACCCGGCCCTGGATTCAGCCTGAGGGAGCTCGGCAGTGAGCGAAAGCGTTTCGGGAGCAAAGTCGGCAATGAAGAGGGTCGTCGTCGAGAGCGCCGAGTCGCCTCCGGTCGCGAAGACGTCCATCTTGATGCGGCCCGGAAGCGTGCCC
>CEAD01032015.1_pt1 | contig 14220 bp, 9 predicted proteins | sample 554861 | NCBI WGS metagenome assembly CEAD01 (sample SAMEA3182053, study PRJEB8094) | gut metagenome | biome: human; feature: gut; material: Stool; isolation source: human stools | place: Canada | collected 2012-10-30
GGTTCAGGAGGGGTCTGTACCGGATTTTGGAAAATCCACGTTTTCAGAAATCCCATTTAAAAGCCCGCCGGCATAGTGCTCTGATGGCGAAATGCTTCGGCGGACTTGAAACGAATGCCCATAGGCATTCACAGCACTGGCGTAGCGGACTTCTTGCACAAGACCGGAACGCCGATTGAACCGAGGTTCATTATAGGTAGAACGGAGGAGCTATTCGATTGGCAATTTTGGTAAATGAGAATTTTTCTCGATTTTTCAATTACCTCCTAATTGTGATTTTTGTCGGATAGAAGCAACAGCCGTAACAGTTCGTCATCGCCCGGACGCGTAAGAGAAAAGCCGCACTCCCTCGAAAAGGAATGCGGCTTTCAGGATGTTTTTCTGAGAGATCCTCATTCAGTGAATGAAGGATCTCCCGAAAATCATCATTGGTCAGACATCAGATTCGCGGCTCTTGTCCACGCGCTCCCTCAGGCCCTTGCCGGCCTTGAAGAAGACGGTGTAGCGGGCGCGCACAGCAACTGCCGAACCATCCTGAGGATTGCGGCCGACGCGCTCCGGACGATATTTCAGTCCGAAGGAGCCGAAACCGCGAATCTCGATGCGGCTGCCTTCAACCAGCGTGTCGGCCATCGTATTGATGATCACGGCAGCGGAATCCATGCAGTCGCGCTCGCGAAACGTCGGAAGACGTCCGTAGAGCTCAGCAAGAAGTTCGGATTTGGTCATGGAATTACCCATGGTTGCCTCCTCTGACTCTGATTACTTCTGCTCGAGCTTGGCCTTGAGCAGAGCGCCAAGGTTCGTCGTGCCCGTGGCGGAGCCGGCGTCGGCGTTGACGCGATCGAGCGCAACGCGGGCTTCAGCGGCGTCCTTAGCCTTGATGGAGAGCTGGATGCTGCGGTTCTTGCGATCAAGGCTGATCACGGCAGCTTCAACTTCCTGGCCTACGGAGAGAACGGTCGTGGCGTCTTCAACGCGATCCGTGGAGATCTCGGAAGCGCGGAGGTAGCCTTCGACGTCGTTGCCGAGGTCGATCACGGCGCCCTTGGCGTCAACCGACTTGACGGTGCCCTTGACGACAGCGCCCTTCTCGTGCGTGGAAGCGAACGTGCCGAACGGATCGCCGCCGAGCTGCTTGATGCCGAGGCTGATGCGTTCACGATCGGTGTCGATGGCGAGAACCATGGCTTCGACTTCGTCGCCCTTCTTGTACTGGCGGACAGCTTCTTCACCGGACTCGTTCCAGGAGAGGTCGGAGAGGTGAACGAGGCCGTCAATGCCGCCCGGAAGGCCGATGAAGACGCCGAAGTCCGTGATCGACTTGATCTGGCCCTTGACGCGATCGCCCTTCTTGTGGGACTGAGCGAACTCATCCCAGGGATTCGGCTTGCACTGCTTCATGCCGAGGCTGATGCGGCGGCGGTCTTCGTCGATGTCGAGAACCATGACTTCGACTTCATCGCCGAGCTGGACAACCTTGCGCGGATCGACGTTCTTGTTCGTCCAATCCATTTCGGAAACGTGCACGAGGCCTTCGATCCCGGCTTCGACTTCAACGAACGCACCGTAGTCGGTGATGTTCGTGACCTTGCCGAAGAGGCGGGTGCCCTTCGGATAGCGGCGGCTGATGCCGATCCACGGATCTTCGCCGAGCTGCTTGAGGCCGAGGGAGACGCGGCTCTTTTCCTTGTCGAACTTGAGAACCTTGGCGGTGATTTCCTGACCAACCTGAACAACTTCGCTCGGGTGGCGGACGCGGCGCCAGGCGAGGTCGGTGATGTGGAGGAGGCCGTCGATGCCGCCGAGGTCAACGAACGCACCGTAGTCGGTGATGTTCTTGACGATGCCCTTGACGATGGCGCCTTCCTGGAGCGTCTCGAGGAGCTTGGCGCGTTCTTCGCCCATGTTGGCTTCGACGACGGCGCGGCGGGAGACGACAACGTTGTTGCGCTTGCGGTCAAGCTTGATGACCTTGAACTCGAAGGTCTTGCCTTCGTACGGCGTCGTGTCCTTGACCGGACGGGTGTCGACGAGCGAACCCGGGAGGAAGGCGCGGATGCCGTTGGTCATGACGGTGAGGCCACCCTTGACCTTGCCCGTGACCGTACCGGTGACGAGTTCGCCGGATTCGAGAGCCTGCTCAAGGTTCATCCAGGCGGCGAGGCGCTTGGCCTTGTCACGCGAGAGGATCGTATCGCCGTAGCCGTTTTCGACGGACTCAATGGCGACGGAGACGAAGTCGCCCGGCTTGACGGTCACTTCGCCATGGTCATCCTTGAACTCATCGATAGGCACGTAGGCTTCGCTCTTCAGGCCGGCGTTGACGACGACGAAGTTGTAGTCGACGCGGACGACTTCAGCGGTGATGACTTCACCCTGACGCATTTCCTGGCTGGCAAGGCTCTGCTCAAAGAGCTCAGCGAAGGATTCGGGCTTGTTGGTTTCGTTGGACATTGTGGAAAAAAATGTTTGGAAGCACGCCGCATCCCTGAATCTCTGGATGCAGGAACGGGCGGAGTTGATGGAAAAATACGGGCGGCTGTCCGCTAATCCGGACACCACCCGAAGGAAACGTTTATGTTACAGCAACTTAGCGAACGAGTTGCCACCAGTCGAGCACTTTTTTAACGACTTCGTCAATCGTCATGTCGGAAGTATCGAGAAGCTTTGCATCCTCTGCGGGCTTGAGGGGCGCCGCGGCGCGTTCCCGGTCGCGCCGGTCGCGCTCCTCGAGGTCGCGCGTGAGGGCTGCCCGGTCGGCCTTAAGCCCTCTTGCCTCAAGCTGCTTCGCGCGCCGCTCGGCCCGCACGGCAGCAGACGCCGTCATGAAAATCTTGAGGGGCGCCTCAGGGAAAACCACCGTTCCCATATCGCGTCCGTCAGCAACAAGTCCGGGCGCTTCGGCAGCATTTCTCTGCAGATCAAAAAGCGCCTTTCTCACGCCCGGGATGGCGGCCACCTGAGAAGCGGCAACCCCCACCTTTTCCGTGCGGATCGCTTCCGTCACATCACTGCCTTCGAGCCAGATCCTTGAATCGCGAAAGAGGGGCTTCAGGTTCCTCGCGACCGCTTCCGCAGCGGGACCGTCGGAGAGGTCGATGCCGGCCTCAAGGGAAGCCAGCGCGGCAAGCCGGTAGAGCGCGCCGCTGTCGAGATAATGGAAGCCGAGCGCCCTGGCAGCGCGTTCGGCAATCGTTCCCTTGCCGCTCGCGGCCGGTCCGTCAATGGTGATCACTGGTACGGTCATTTTTTCCCTCTCGCTAAGAAATCTGCAGCTCTCCGGCCTCATGCCGGAACGACGATCTTCGTTTTGGCCGGATGCCGGACGGCAAAGTTCCTCATGAAGTCGGCGAGCTTCACCGCCCCCTCAATCGGCATGGCGTTGTACATGGAAGCCCGGATGCCGCCCACGGACCGGTGGCCCGCCAGATTAATGAACCCCTCTGCCGCAGCTTCCTTCACGAATACGCTCGTCAGCGCCTCATCGCGAAGGCGAAAGACCACGTTGACGCGGCTTCTCGAACCCTCGGCGACATGCGACACATAGGTGTCGGGGAGTTCGCTGATGACGCTGTAGAGCTGCGACGAGCGGACAAGCGCGCGGGCATTGAGCTTCTCGAGTCCGCCTTCATTCTCGATCCACTCCGCCATGAGGTTCGCGACATAGAGCTGAAAGACGGGCGGCGTATTGGGAACGCTGTCGGTACGGCTGTAGACGCCGTAGTTGAGAAGCGTCGGCACCTCGGCAGTCGCAAGACCGAGAAGATCGCGTCTGAGAATGACGACCGCAAGACCGGCGATGCCAAAATTCTTCTGCGCGGCGGCCCAGATGAGGCCGAATCTATTGACGTCCACGGGCCTCGTCATGAAGTTGCTCGACATGTCCGCCACGAGCGGCACGTCGGGCGCGTCCGTCAGCATCGGAGGCGCAGGAAACTCCACGCCGTGAATGGTTTCGTTGTCGCAATAGGCGCAGTAGCTCGATTCCGGAAGGACTTCGAGCTCTTCATTAGCGGGCGCTCTCGTGCCCGACCCGGAATAAGCGGTCTGCACGCGCCCGAAGCGGAGCGCTTCCTTTGCGGCCGCCTTGCTCCATGCGCCCGTGATGATGTAGGTCGAAAGCGTCCCGGCCCCCAGGAGATTCATGGGTACCATCGAAAACTGCATGCGCCCGCCGCCCTGGCAGAAAAGGATGTCGTAATTGTCGGGCACCTTGAGGAGCGAACGGATCCGCGCCTTCAGGTTACGCATGATCTCCGCAACCTGCGGTCCCCGGTGGCCGGCCTCGAGAATCGAAAAGCCGAGTCCCTGATAGTCGAGGAGCTCCGACTGGATCCGCGCGAGCACCGGTTCAGGCAGCATCGCCGGACCGGGAGCGAAATTGAAAGGTCGTTTCATGGGAACCCCCTTCAGACTCAAGCCCGGCAGAAAGACCGGGCTTGATCGTTGAGTGCGTGGTGAATTAAGACTTCAGCTTGCCGGCTTCGTCGCCTGCATCGGACTTCTCATCCTCTTCGGCGTCGCCGGAATCTTCGGCATCATCGGCCTCGAGATCCTCGGGCTCCTCTTCCTCAGAAGCATCGTCCTCGGGAACATTCTCGATATCGAGATGCGTCACCTCGTCCTCATCCTCTTCGCCCGTGCGGTCGATGCGCTCAATGGTCGCAAGCGTATCTTCGCCCATGCGGATGAGAATCACGCCCTTCGTTCTGCGTCCCCGCACCGGGATTTCGCCGGCACGGGTGCGGACAACCTTGCCGCCCGTCGAGAGCAACATGATGTCGTCCTCAGGCGTCACGATGAGCGCCGCAACGAGAGAACCATTCTCCTCAGAGGTGCGGATGGCAATGCGTCCCTTGCTGCCGCGCCTGTTGATCGGGAAGTCCGAAATTGCCGTGAGCTTTCCGAACCCCTTCGAGGTCGCCGTCAGCACGAATTTGTCGAAATCCGCACAGGTCGCAAGCGCAATCACGCTCTGGCCTTCGGCAAGGCGGATGCCGCGAACGCCGTGCGCCGCGCGTCCCATGACGCGGACGTCGGTTTCCTTGAACCGCGCGCAGAAGCCGTCCGTATTGAAGAGGAACACTTCGTCCTCGCCCGAAGTGAGCGAAACGCCGATCAGATGTTCGCCTTCATCAAAGCTCATGGCGCGCACGCCCTGCTGCAGACGAACGGCGCCCGCAAATTCAGAGAGTCTCGAGCGCTTCACCGTGCCCATATTGGTCGCAAAGAGCACGAACTTCTCGTCGTCAAAGCCCTGGATCGGCAGAATGAAGCTGATTTTCTCGCCTTCATCGAGCGGAAGAAGATTCACGATCGGGCGGCCCCTCGAACTCGCCTTCCCTTCGGGAAGATCAAAGACGTCGATGCCGTAGACCTGGCCCAGAGTCGAGAAGCAGAGGATGATGTCGTGCGTATTGGCAATGAAGAGCTTTTCAATCGCGTCGTCCGCAACAGTCGCCTGAACGTTTCTGCCGCTGCCGCCGCGCTTCTGGGCGTTGTAGTCGGAGAGTTCCTGGCTCTTCACGTAGCCGCCGCGGGTGATCGAGACCACCATGTCGCGGCGCGGGATCAGATCGCGCTTATTGAAGTTGGGGTCGCCCTCAAGATCCACGGTCGAGCGGCGTTCGTCGCCGTAGGCTTCGCGAATTGCAAGGAGCTCCTCGCGGATGATCGCCGTCACGCGTTCGGGCTTTCTCAGAATGTCGATGAGATCAAAGATGCGCTCCATCATGGCCGAATAGTCGGCAATGATCTTTTCGCGCTCAAGACCCGTGAGGCGGCGCAGGTTCATCGACAGAATGTTGTCGACCTGCGTCTTCGTGAGATAGTAGAGCCCGTCGGGCTGGAGTCCCCGCGATGCCTCGAGCCCCTCGGGGTCGGCGTCGCGCCCGTAGCTCCTCGCCCGCTCCGTAATGTCCTTCGCAAACCCGAGCGGCCAGCCGCGGCTCATGAGCGACGTCTGCGCTTCCTCGACGGTCTTCGCCGCACGGATGAGGCGGATGAATTCGTCGATGTTGGCAAGCGCGATTGCCTGGCCGGCAAGAATATGGCCCGCTTCCCGGCTCTTTCTCAGACGGAATACCGTGCGGCGCGTCACCACCTCGCGGCGGTGCGCGAGGAAGTAGGTGATCATCTGCTTCAGATTAAGGAGCATCGGCTGGCCGTCGACGAGCGCGACCATGTTCATGCCGAAGCTTTCCTGCATCTGGGTGTTCTTGAAGAGGTTGTTGAGCACGACCTCCGGCAAGGTTCCCATCTTGAGGTCAATGGCAATGCGGATCTGGCGCGTCGATTCGTCGCGCATTTCCGAAATGCCCTCGAGCTTCTTCTCGCGCCAGAGTTCATGCATGCGTTCGTAGAGAACGCGCTTGTTGACCATGTACGGAATCTCGTCAACCACAATGCGGGTGCGGCCGTTGCCGAATTCCTCAAGATGCGTTCTCGCGCGCATGAGGACGCGCCCGCGGCCGGTGCGGTAGCCCTCGTGGACGCCGCTGATGCCGAAGACGATGCCGCCCGTCGGAAAGTCGGGGGCAGGCATGCGGCGGATGAGATCGTCGATCGTGCAGTCAGGATGCTCGAGCGCATGCACGCAGGCGTCGATGGTTTCCTTCAGGTTGTGGGGCGGAATGTTGGTCGCCATGCCGACCGCGATGCCCGAGGAGCCGTTGACGAGAAGTTCAGGGAGGCGCGTGGGCAGAACCACAGGCTCCATTTCGGAATTGTCGAAGTTCGGGATGTAGTCGACCGTATCTTCATGGAGGTCGGCGAGCATCTCCTCGGCAATCTTCATGAGGCGGACTTCCGTATAGCGCATGGCCGCCGCGCTGTCGCCGTCGATCGAGCCGAAGTTGCCCTGACCGTAGATGAGCGGATAGCGCATGGAGAAGTCCTGCGCCATGCGCACGATCGTCTGGTACGCGGCGCTGTCGCCGTGCGGATGGAATTTGCCGAGCACTTCGCCCACCACGCGGGCGGCCTTTTTCGTGGGCGAATTCCAGACATTCCCGATTTCCTTCATCGCGTAGAGCACGCGGCGGTGCACGGGCTTCAGGCCGTCGCGCACATCGGGCAGCGCACGCCCGACGATGACGCTCATTGCGTAGTCGAGATACGACTGGCGCATCTCGTTCTCAATGGCTACCGGGAGAAGCTCCTGGGCAATGGCATCGCCCGAGGTCGGGGATGACCCTTCGGGCTGACCTTCCTCTTCGTTGATCGCCTCACCCTCGTTCTTCTTGTCTTCGTCCATCAGCTCACCTGTTAGAGATGCGCCGCTTCGATGTCAGCGCACAAAAGGCCGCGGGCGCCCCGAGGGCTCAACCGCATGCGCAACATTCGGAGCATGCATGCGGGAGCCGGCCGCCTGCGGCATTATCAGAAACGAGTTATTTTATCAGCTTCCATCCATTTTCCATCCCGCACGGACGGGCGTTGAGAGAACCTCTCCGAAGTCTCTCCGGCGCCTTCGCTCCCGCCGCAGTTTTCCTTTCCACTCGAAGAGAAAAGAAGTGCTCAACGCAGATACGATCATTGAGGCCCGCTGGGTCATTCCTGTCGCCCCGAAGGGCGTCATTCTCGATAACACGTCCGTCGTGATTTCCGACGGCCGGATCATCGATCTGCTTCCGATTTCCGAAGCGCGCACGAAGTACAGCGCCCCTGAAGTCGTTTCCCTTCCGGAGAGCGCGCTTCTCCCGGGGTTCGTCAATCTGCATTCCCATGCCGCCATGAATCTCGTGCGCGGCCTCGGCGCCGACCTTCCCCTCATGGACTGGCTCACGAAGAAGATCTGGCCCGCCGAAGGCAAGCTCATGAGTCCGGAATTCGTGCGCGAGGGCTCGTGGCTCGCGGGTCTCGAAATGGCCGCAGGTGGCGTGACGACAACGTCCGACCACTACTTCTTCCCTAAGGCCGCTGCCGAGGGGCTCCGTTCGGCGGGTCTTCGCTGCGCGGTCTCCGGCATCGTGATCGGCTTTCCCTCGGCCTGGGCGAAGAACGACGCCGAATACCTTGAAAAATCCGAGGCGCTCATCCGCGAGTTCGAAGGCGACCGCTTCATTCACGCCACCATCGCGCCCCACGCGCCCTATACGGTGTCGGATGACTCCCTCAAGGCCTGCGCGGCCATTTCAGACCGCTACGGCGTGCCGATTCACATGCATGTGAACGAAACTGCGGGAGAAGTGGCCAACAGCCTGCGCGACCACGGGGAACGCCCGATCGAGCGCCTTCGCCGCTGCGGCCTCCTGAACGACCGCCTTATTGCCGTGCACAGCGTGCATGCAAATGACGACGATATCCGCGCGATGGCGGCCGCCCGTTCAAGCGCCTGCCACTGCCCGTGCTCCAACCTGAAGCTTGCCTCGGGCTTCGCCCCCGTCGCGAAGTTCCTTGCCGCAGGCGTCAATCTCGGCATCGGCACCGACGGCGCTGCGAGCAACGACAAGCTCAACATGCTCGGCGAAACGCGCCTGGCGGCCATGCTTGCCAAAACCGTTGCGGGCGACCCCACCGCCGCTCCCGTCTTCGACATGCTCGAGGCGGCTACCCTCGGGGGCGCTCGCGCGCTCAAGTGGGAGAGGGAAATCGGCTCTCTTGAAAAGGGGAAGGCTGCCGACATGTTTGCCATTTGTCTTAGCACTCCGGAGTCGCTTCCTGTACAGGACCCCGCCGCACAGATTCTTTATTCGGCCGGGCGCGAATGCATTACGCACACCTGGGTGGACGGAAGCCTCATCATGGAAAAGTCTCAGAAGACGGTCTATCCCGATCCTCAGGCGCTTGAGCGCGCCCGATCGCTCGCCGCCAAGTGGCAGAGTCGAATTTGATATTCCGATTCAGCTTTCCTGTCGCTGAGCATCCGATGCCGGGCCGCGGCAGGAAAAACATTCGAAATTAAAACGCTCATCATTGATCTTGATACAAAGCTTCTCGAAGTGCTTTGTCTATAATGGGCGACACTTAAAAATCTTCCCATGCTGACCCGAACCGCCGCCCTTAAATGCTGCGAGCGGTCGAGGATCAGCTTGATTTCCCACTGCGGGATGACCAGTCAGTGCCGTCTAAAGAAAGGACAGGCATTCTTCCTCGTCCTGTTTCCTAAAAGGATCCTCAAATGAAGACTTCCGCGAAGCTTTGTGGCATTGCCGCCGCTCTTCTTCTCGCTGCTTCCTTCAATGCTTCTGCCGCTGAAGCCGTGAACCCCTACGTTCATTCCTCCTCCGGCCAGATCGTTAAGAACAGCACCGATCTTTGCTGGCGCACCGGCTTCTGGACCCCGGCTCTCGCCGAGGCGATGGGTGTTGACGGTGCCGGCTGCGCTTGCGATGCCGACATCCTCGACAAGCAGGCCTGCACCGCTGTTGAAGCCCCTGTTGCCACGAAGTCCGCTGAAAAGGTGACCTTCTCGGCCGACACGCTCTTCAACTTCGACCGCGCCACGCTCAAGCCCGAAGGCCAGGCCGTCCTTGACGACCTCGTCTCCCGCATCGCCGGCGTTGACATCGAAGTCATCCTCTCGACCGGCTATGCCGACCGTATCGGCAAGCCCGCCTACAACGAGAAGCTCTCGCAGCGTCGTGCTGACGCCGTCAAGGCCTACCTCGTTCAGAAGGGTGTTGATGCCGCTCTGATCAAGACCGAAGGCAAGGGCTCCGCTGACCCGGTCGTCAACTGCCCGAACCCCTCCAAGGCCGGTCAGATCAAGAACTTCCGCGCGCTCGTTGACTGCCTGCAGCCCAACCGCCGCGCCGTCGTTGAAGTTGTCGGCTCCCGTCCGGCCATGTAATCTTCCTCAGATGCCCCATGCATCTGTAGGCTGATCGCAACAAAGCCCCTGTCTATCGGCAGGGGCTTTCCTTTATGTGAAAAAAAAAGAAATCATGATCCCCGGCCTCTTTCTTTTCGACCTTGACGGAACGCTCGTCGATACCGCGCCCGATCTCGGAGGCGCCGTGAACGACATGCGCATTGCCCGCGGGCTTGAGCCGCTGCCGCTCGACCTCCTTCGCGAACCTGCCGGCCACGGCGCGCCGAAGCTCCTCAAGGCAGCCTTCAACATGGAAACGACGGACCCGCAGTATCCGGAAATGCGCGCGGAGTTTCTGAGGAACTACGCTGCGCGGGGCGTATCCCATTCGCCGCTCTTTGCCGGAATCCGGGAGCTTCTCGAAGCGCTCCGGGAAATGCACGTTCCCATGGGCGTCGTCACCAATAAGCCTCAGGAACTCGCCGACAGGGTCTGCCGGGAACTTGATCTCAAGGGCTTCATGGAAGTCGTGATCGGCCTCAGGCCCGAGGGCACGAAACTGAAGCCCGCCCCGGATTCGCTTCTTCTGGCGCTCAGAGAGACCGGGATGCCCGCGGAAAAAACTCTCTATGCGGGCGACAACACCAAGGATGCGCTGGCCGCTCAGGCGGCAGGAATCCCCTTTGCCTTTGTCGCCTGGGGCTGCCAGCAGGAACTCCCTGATAGAGCGCTCTATGAGTGCGCTGCCCAGACCCCTGCAGACCTCATCTCCTGGCTGCTCCGGCGATAACCCAGGCCCGAGGGGCTTTGATTTGTTGTGTAAACAACCTTCGGTTACTTTGCGTTTCAGACCATTCCTGCACTACCGGGCGTCTTCAGGGTATGATTCGCGTCACCACATCCGGGGGCGCCTTGGTTTCGACGAGGATACTGACGCTGTCCGGTGCATGCCGAGGTGCAGTCACCTCGTAAATCCGCTGCAATCAATTAAACGCCAACAACAAGCGTTTCGCTCTCGCGGCTTAATCCCGCGGGATGCTGCACTGATTTGACTTTGGGTCAGGCAGGGCAACCTGCAGCAGCATCAAATTACAAAGCCTAGGTTCGCCGGCTGTCGTCGACGGCGTTCCGAAACTTAGATGACTGGGCAGCCGCTGGCCCGCCGATTGGCAAAACGGCTGTCGAGATCCAAATCATTCGGCTACGCATGTAGATCCGCCAGAAAACGATTTTCGGACGCGGGTTCAACTCCCGCCGCCTCCACCAATTTCAAATCCCAGACTGCTTCTCAGCGTCTGGGATTTTTCTTTATCCACTTCTCTCACAGGCAATCCAACAAACTTGATCATTTCATAGCGATTCACATCATCCCATAACGTCTCATCCAAGCTCACGTTTTATGATGGGTTGTTAACGGTCAGCGCTATGGGACCGGCCGGGTAAACAGAACCGCCGCAGGAAGCCCTTCGATGCAAATTGCGAGCAAATGTTCAAATTTCTCCTCTTCCTTCCCCCGAGCCGATAATGTTCTAAACACATATCACTACCGAAACAGGAATTCTCTATGGCGAAAGTCCTCAAATTCACCGCATGCGCCGCTGCGGTTGCCGTAGCGCTTTACGCCGGCGCCGGCTACGTTGGCGTTCCCTATGCGACGCGCACCGTTCTTGAAAAAGTGGTGTCTCAGGAGCTCGGCCGAGAAGTAACGCTCTCCGACGTTTCCTTCAATCCCTGGACGCTCGTTTATGAACTCAAAGGGCTCTCGATCCCGGAAGCAGGCAACGACCCGCTCCTCAGGCTCGACCTCCTGCGCGTCGACGCCTCGATTCAGACGCTCTTCAAGCTTGCTCCCGTCATTGAGGAAGTCACCATCGACGGCCTTCGCATCAATGCCGTCATGAATGAAAAGAACCGCCGGGATGTCGAGCGGCTGCTGGGCAAATCCGGGTCCTCCGAAAAATCAGACGGCGTGGCCGCTGAAAAGAAGAGCGAAGCTTCTTCCGGGCTTCCTCAGTTTGCGGTCTACAACATTTCCGTCACGAACAGCTCTCTCAGCTACCGCGACGATGCGCAGAAAATCAATCAAGCGCTCACCGACCTGACGCTGAAGCTCCCCTTCGTTTCCACAATGGAAAGCGCTTCGGAAAGTCTCGTGACGCCGGAGCTCGCGTTTAAGCTCAACGGCTCCCAGATTGAGGCGACAGGCTCCACGAAGCCCTTCGGCACCACGCTCGAAGCGCGCCTCAACTTCAAGGTTTCCGCCCTCGACGTGGCCGAGCTTGCACGCATTGTTCCCGCACTCAATTCCGACCACCTGCGCGTTGCCGATGCAAAGCTTTCTTCCGACCTCACCTTCGTCTTCCGCAACCCGACGGGCGGGAATCCGGCAAAGATGCTGCTTTCGGGCACAACCTCCCTCGCGAACGTTTCCGTCACCCAGAAGGGCAGTCCGATAGTCACGCTCCCGAAGGCCGAGCTCAACCTCAACGAACTTGACCTCGTTGACCAGCGTGCCGTCGTGGAGAATCTGACGCTCACGGGGCTCAGGCTCGACGTCAGGAATTCAAAGGCGGGCATCAACCTGCTGACGGCCGCAGAAAGCGCTGCCGGCGGAACGGCGGAAGCCAGGACTGAGGCAAAGACGACAGCAGCGCCTGCAGCCGCTTCCTCCGCTTCCGCCTCTCCCTGGACCTGGAAGGTGGTCGCGGCTTCGCTTCGCGACGCCACTTTTTCATGGACCGACTCCACGCTTTCGCCGGCCGCAAAAATTACCGTTGCGAATCTCGATGCCTCCGTGAAGAACCTCTCTTCGGACGCTGAGAAGCCGGGAAGCTTCTCGGTTTCGGCTGAACTTCTGGGCGGCAGGATCGAAAGCTCCGGCACCGCTCAGATCTCGCCGCTTGCCATCTCGGCTGCGGCCAAAGGCACGAGACTTTCCCTCAATGCAGTCGCTCCCTACATTACTAAGGCACTCGGCGCAGACGTGAGAGCAGGCATTGCCTTTGACGTCAAGGCGGATCTGAAGGGTTCGGACGCTGCCGCCTCAGGCACCGCCACCCTGAACGATTTCACGCTGAAGGAAGGAAAATCAACGCTCGCATCCTTCAAGACGGCAACTCTCAAGCTCAATTCCGTCGACACCGTGAAGCGCTCTGCCGATGTGGCCCTCGTCTCGCTCGCGAGCCCCGTCGTGAATGCCGTCATGACGAAGTCGGGCATCAATTTCGCGAAGCTTGCCGGCTCCGGATCGGAGTCGAAGACTAAGACTGAAGCAAAGCCAAGCAGCAAGGCTGAAGCGAGCGCGCCCGCCTGGTCTTGGAAGGTCGCTCAGGCCTCCGTCACCAACGGCACGCTCAACTATCGCGACGAAAGCATCAGCCCCGTCGGCACGGCATCGATTCCGAAGCTCAATCTGACGGTCAAAAATCTTTCTTCTGCCAAGGGAAGCCTCGGCACGGTCGACTTCTCGAGCGGCTTGGGCGGCGGCAGCCTCAATGCTGCGGGCAAATTCGGCATCTCCCCGGTCGCAGCCGACATTGAACTCAAGGGCAGCAAGATCGGCCTCAAGCCTTTCTCTGGCCTCATGACCGGCTACGCCGGCATCGGCGCCAAGTCCGGAACCTTCGATGCGTCCGGCCGCATGAAGCTTGCCCCTCAGAAGGAAAAGACCATTGCCGGCTGGAAGGGCGACCTTTCCCTCTCGACGCTTGATCTGACGAACAGCAAGGGCACCGGCCTCATGAGCTGGAAGAAGGCGTCTCTTACGGGGCTCGAGGTTGAAACCACGGAACCCATCCACCTCGTCGTCGCCAAGGCTGAAATCGATCAGCCCGCGCAGAAGCAGGTCGCGGCCGTGAAGGAAATCGCCGGCATTGCGTCTCTGATTTCGTCCTTCACTGGAAAAGAGAGGACTGCTCAGAAGATCGAGAAATACAGCGAGAAGATTCCCGACAAGATCACGCTTGAAAACGTCCGCTATGAGAACGGCAAATTCTCTGCCGAGGGCGTGAGCGCAGCTTCCGTCGGCGGCATTCTTCTCAACCAACTCTCCGAAGCCATGAGCGAAAAACTCGGCGGAAGCTCTTCCGCGACCAGTACGACAAAGTAGCTTGTGAAGCCAGCCTGCAAGCAAGGCAAACTTACCGCGGGGGAGTCCTGCTTCAGGATTCCTCTGCGGGAGTTCAGCATGAAGACGGGCTTCAACGCCGTATTGAGAATGCCGAAATAACAGAAAGCCCAGACTGCTGAGAAAGCAATCTGGGCTTAGGAATTGGGGAGAAGAGAATCAATGCCTACTGTCTCCCTAGACTATTCGTCTTCTTCGATTATTGCGGGCTTTCACGCGGTCTTTAAAAACGCCAGTAGAGACGCCTGTATTCAAGATATTAACAAAGTAATGATTTAGTTGACAAATGGCTCTATAGGCGGCTCGGGGTCAGGCCGCCTGTGCATAGAGGGTACTC
>CEAD01024758.1_pt1 | contig 14142 bp, 8 predicted proteins | sample 554861 | NCBI WGS metagenome assembly CEAD01 (sample SAMEA3182053, study PRJEB8094) | gut metagenome | biome: human; feature: gut; material: Stool; isolation source: human stools | place: Canada | collected 2012-10-30
GCTTTGTGCAGATCATTCCCTGCAAGGGCACCATTGTTACCGCCATCGACACCGGCGTGGTGGACCAGCTCATCTTCCAGCGTGTTGCAGTGGAGGGCATGGTGTTCCGGGACTTTGTGCAGAGCTGCTCGCCCATGGAGATCCTTGCGGTAGAACACCTTTATAATATGCTGCTGGAAGCCGCTGCAGGGCGCAGCGACCCGGAGAACTTTGATTTCAACCACTTCCTCAGCTGCGACCTTGCCATGCACGAGTACTGGTTCCACAAGACCAGCAAGGAGTACCTTTGGGAGCAGATGACCCGCCCGCAGGCAGACTACTCCCGCTTTATCCGTCTGGACATCGTGGGTGCACGCAACGTGTCCAGCGTCGTCAGCGAGCACGCCGAAATGCTGCGCATCCTGCGTGAGAAGGATCTGGACGCCATTGAGCCGCTGATGCGCACCCACCTGTACGGCGGTGTGAGCCGTATGGGCAGCAAGATCTACTCGGACGAATACCGCGGCTACTTCAAGCTGCCGGAGAACAAAAAATAAAGAAGGCCGCTGCACAGGAAACTGTGCAGCGGCCTTCTTCTGGTTGCGCCAGCAGGAGTCGAACCTACGATGGGGGAGTCAAAGTCCCCTGCCTTACCGCTTGGCGATGGCGCATCATGCAAAACAGTATAGCATATTTTCCGCTGTTCCACAAGAGGTGCGCCGCATTTTTGCAGCTTTTTCTGTGCGCTGTCTGCCGCACTTGCGGCGGTTTGGGTCGGTTTTTGGGCTTTGCGGCCGGGCCCCTGCGTTTTCCATATTCTTCCATGTTTTTACGAAAGGCAAGTTTTGCGGGACGCGTTTTTCAAAAAACACAGTCCGCAGGGGGCACAAGATTCATATTGCAAAGGTGAAATTTATTTTTTTCCTGATTTTTCTTATTATTTTCTCAAAAGACTGTATTTTTTGTTGCGGTTCTGGTACACTGGATGTGATAAAAATAAGTTGAAGAAACTACACCGATGTCCGGGCTGTCCCCGGGCGGGGCAGTGTCTCCATCTTTGTGAAGGAAAGCGAGGGATCTCATGAAAAAATTCCTGAAAACGCTGGTGGTCGGGCTTTGCCTGTTCACGCTGCTGTGCTGCGCACTGCCGGCTGCATTTGCCGCCGACAAAACTTCAGGGAGCAAAAAGGAAGAGAACGTGTACGCCATTGGTATGGATGCCCAAGGCGGCATCTGCTCCACCGTGGTAACCTACACGAACCTGTCCGGCAAACTGGAGAGCACGCCCGAGCAGCCTACCATGACGGGCTACACCTTTGACGGCTGGTACACCGAGCCGGTGGGCGGCAGCAAGGTGACCACCTCCACCGTGTTCACCTCCGACGCCACCATCTACGCCCACTGGACTGCCAAGGCCGGTACTTCTACCGTGCCGCAGCCCACCACCCAGCCTGCCGCCACCCAGTGGCAAAAGTATGTAGGCCCTGCCCTTGTGGCCGGTGCCCTGCTTACCACCCTGCTGGTCGCCACCATGTTCTGAACACTGCTGTAAACACAATGACACCATTGAAGAAAGGGATCTTACCATGACTACTTCTACCATGAAAATGCCCGCCAGCTATTCCACCATCGAAGCCGAGGAGATGACCTATCTGGACGGCGGCGCCAGCAACGCTTATCAGTCCTTCCTGGACATCGGCAAGGTGTTCAACTACATTGCCCGCATCTTCTCCGGTGCAAGCTCCATCATCAACAACGTTAACGTCATCTACCAGTCCTTTGTATCGCTGAACAGCCTGCTGGGCAGCTTCGGCAAGTAAAAGCATCACCCCAAAGTTCAGATCCGGGAGCCGCGCTTTTTTCGAAAAGTGCGGCTCCCGTTTTTCGTACACGCTGTAATTCAGTGCATTACTGCGCAGCACTTCACGTTCCAGAATTGTGAACAACCTTTTTAAGTTTTTTGGGGGTCAGTGGCCGTTTTTTGGGCTTTTTCTATATAAAAAGCAAAAAAATGCGATATTTTTTTGGCTTTATCTCTTGATTTTGTGTCTGGTTTGTTATATTGTTGTTACATGGAATGTGCTAAAATAAGGTAGTTTATAAAAGGTCTCTCCAGCTGCGCAAGTTGCGTGGCAACAAGTGAGTTTTCAGGCATTTCCGTTAAGTTGTTTCGGTATTTTCGAAAAAAATTTCGTTATCTTTACATTCGGGAGTTTGTACGCAAATGGCAGATCGTGAACTGCGGCGGATGCACCGCGCTGAACTGATAGAGATCATCTATGCGCTGAAGCAGAGCGAGGACCAGCTCAAGGCGCAGAACGCCGCGCTTACCGCGCAGCTGCAGGACCGGCAGCTGCGGCTGGAAAGCGCCGGTTCCATCGCGCAGGCCGCGCTGGAGCTGAACAACGTGTTCGCCGCCGCGCAGGCCGCCGCCGATGACTATCTGCACTCGGTGCAGGCCAGTCTTGCGGACACCAACGCCACCGCCGCCAATACCCTTTCGCAGGCGCGCAGCGAGGCCAAGCGCATTCTGGAGCAGGCACAGGCAGATGCCGACAGCCTGAAAGCGCAGGCGCAGCAGGAATGCGACGCCATGACCGCCGCCGCCGCGCAAAAACGCACCCAGACCGAGGCCGACTGCAAGGCCATGGTAGAGCGCGCCGAGCAGGAGGTGCAGCAGCGCTGGCAGGCATTTGACCACAAGGCCAACGAGCTGCTGGACCAGTATCGCAGCACCGACGGCCTGCCTTCGGAGGAAACATGAAAAAACGCGATATCCGGTTCGCTTCCATCCCTTCCACCGAGGAAGTGGCCGCAGAACGTGAGCGTCTTGCGTACCAGAGCCGCTACCAGCGGGTGCTGCGCAGTACGATCTATATTCTGGTGGTGGTAGCCGCAGTAGCTGTGCTGCTGGCTACGCTGTTTCTGCCGGTGCTTCAGGTCTCCGGCGACAGCATGTACCCTACATTAAATGATAAAGACATTATCCTGCTGGTAAAATCCAACCACATTGAAAACGGCGAGCTGTGCGGGTTTTACTGGCAGAACAAGCTGCTGCTCAAACGCATCATCGGGCAGCCCGGTGATGTGATCGATATGGACGTGAACGGCGTAGTCTCGGTAAACGGCGTGGCGCTGGACGAACCCTATGTGGACGCGCTGACCGTGGGCGAATGCGACATCCGGTTCCCCTATCAGGTGCCGGAAAACCGCTACTTCGTGCTGGGCGACCACCGTGCCACCTCTATCGACAGCCGCAGCAGCGTGATAGGCTGCGTTGAAAAAAGCCAGATCGTGGGCAGGGTTTTCCTGAGGATATGGCCCTTGTCCAGCTTCTCGTTGATCCATTGACCCCGGGAGGAGGTATTTCGTTATGAACGACATTCTTAAAATGTACATGGAGCGGTTCCGTGAGAACCGGCACACCCTGCGGCGCTACACCGCATTTGTGCTGGCACTTGCCATGATCACCACCCTGTTCGTCAACTGGCAGCTGCATGGCGTGGGCATCTCGATGACCGCGCAGTACCAGTGCGGCGAGGAGGAGCACGCCCACACCGCAGATTGCTACACCAAGGTGCTCACCTGCGGTTACGAGGAAGGCGAGCTTGAAAATGCGGACGAGGTGGCCGCCGCTGCTGCGACCAGCCAGCCCACCGTTGAGGCTGAGCCCGCGCCGCTGGCACTGGAGCCGCAGATCGAGTTTGTGCCCCACGAGCACACCGAGGACTGCTACACCGAGGTGCAGACCCTGACCTGCATGGAAGAAGAGCACGTCCACGGTGACGACTGCTTCGACCCTGAGGACGGCAGCCTGATCTGCGACAAATTTGAGCATACCCACGACGAAAGTTGCTATACCACCGAGTACGAGCTGACCTGTGGACTGGAAGAGGGCGAGCTTGTGGAGCAGGTGGTGGAGCCCACCCAGAGCGCCGAACTGGCGGCTATGGCCGTGGCCGAGCCTGTGGCACTGGAGCCGACGGTGGACACCGTGGAGCCCATCTACCACCACCACACTGACGCCTGCTACGAGGAAGTGCTTACCTGCCCCCTGCCGGAGCATCACCACACCGTAGCCTGCCTGAGCGACACCTCCGCCGACGTTGAGACCCCCGAGGAGTGGCAGGCCGCCAACGCTGAGGCCGTGATGACCGGCAACTGGGACGAGGACCTGCTCAGCGTGGCAAAGACCCAGCTGGGCTACGAGCAGAGCGAGAAAAACTTCGAGATCGACCCCGCGGACGGCGTGACCCTGCGCTACTACTCCCGCTACGGCCAGTCTTACGGCAACCCCTACGGCGAGTGGGACGTGATGTTCCTCTCCTACTGCCTGAAGTACGCCGGTATCCCCCAGAGCGCCATCCCGCAGGAGGCCAGCGTGCTTGCCCTGCGCAGCTCCATGAGCGACATGGACTGGCTGCTGGACGGCGAGGACGGCAGCACCGCCAATGTGGGCGACATCGTTATTTATAATAAGTACGTCACCCGCACCGTGGCTGTGGACAGCAGCGCCGACGGTGCAGCGGACGATCTGGACGACCTGTTCAGCATGGACACCGATTTCGAGAACGGCGCAGAGCTTGAAGCTTCCGGTGCTTCTGCGTTGGATGCAGCCCCCGCCGCCGAGGACACCCCCGCTGCCGACAGTGTGATCACCCCCGATCTCCCCGACACCGCCAACCCGGAGCAGCCCACCGCTAAGCCGGTGGACAGCGCCGACACCGCTGTGCTCAGCGTGGCATCCCCCGCTGCCGAGCCGCAGACCACCACCGTGACCGACGCTGTGCCCGTGGAGACCGTGGGCATCGTGAGCGAGGCGGACGAGAACACCCTGACCGTCATCTCCGGCGACGTGGACGGCAAGGTGGCTGAGGTCACCCTTTCCAACGCCGAGGTTCTGGCCGTGGTGGATGTTGCCGCCGCGCAGTACGCAGACGAGATGCTCTCCTCTGCCGTTGACGGCGCACTGAAAGCCCCCGATATGCTTACGCTGGCGGGTGAGCCCACGACCGTAAGCACCACGACCGTTGGCTCTGCCTTGGACGGTACTAATTATGTTACTGATTTCAAGATTCAGAAGCAGCAGGGCAGCCAATACGTTGATGTTGCCACCAGCGTTGTCACTGACCAAATGCACGGCTACCTTGAACTGAAGGATATTCCGGCTCAGGACATTGCAAGCCATGACTACAAGGTTAAAGTAGCTTTGCCGGAGGCTTTTGACTTGCAGAGCGTTGCTTCGGAAACTGGCGACTTGATCGATCCGAACTATACCGGTCCAAAGGGCAGCGTTTGTGGCACCTACCAGTTTGTAAAGGAAAACGGTAAGTGGTACGTCCTGTTCACCTATGACCGTGATTTTATTCATCAGGATCAGGTGTCGAATACCACCAAGGTCAGAAGTACAGTCAACTTTGATTTCCGGTGGGACCAAACCAAGGTCACGACCGGCGGGAGCAATGAGTTTAAGGTCAACGAAAAAGCAAAGGTCACCATTTATATTAAGCGCGAAGAAAGCACCACGCCCGGCGAGGAAAAGAAATTCAGTCTGGATAAACAATCTGCCGGGCTTAAGTACGACGGCAAGAATGCTTACGTTGATTACACTGTAAAACTTACCCTGAAGGAGGACAGAGCAGCCCCCCTGACGCTGACCGATACACTCACAAATCCGTCCGGGGTCACCTTCGACTATGTTGACACCTTCCTCCAAGTTACTGGCCCGGATGGTTCTGCGCCCGACATTTCTTGGGCAGATACCACAGGTAGTACGGGCAAAATGATCACCTTGGGCACTAGTGGTCATACCCTGCAAAAGGGCACCTATACCATCACTTACCGCGTCAAGGCTGATAATTTTGGCAGCACAAGTTACAACGGGGACGATTTAAAAAACTTTATCAAATTTGGTGATGATGTAGAAGGTACTTCCACCTCTATCAAAACAAAGGATATTGAAAAATCGGGCAAGCTCAGCAAAGACGGCGAGATCATCACATGGACTGTCAAGATCAACAACGGTGACGTCATGCGTTATCTGCCTGCTAACGCTAAATTTACCGATACGATCGACACAAATCAGGAATTTGTTGCCAATTCTTTCAAGGTCAAAAAGACCGATGCAGACGGCAATGAGACCAAGACCAAACCAACAGATGTCTACAACAGTACAGACCACAAACTCACCTACAACCTTGAGCCAGGCTTCAACAAGTATGAGATCACCTACCAGACAAGGGTCACAAAAGCTATCCCTCTGACCGGTCTGGATGTCAAAAACACCGGCAATCTGGAGGGCGGTGGGCTGGACAGCAGCTCTGAAGGCACTGTCCACATCGACTCAGATGTTCTTACCAAAGAGGCAGTTGGTGAGCCGACTAATAATGGTACAGAGGCCACCATGAAGTGGGTCAGTATCATCAACTCGACAAATGTCAGTGACTATATTTACTACGATTACAGTAACGCGGTGCAGGATGCAGACGGTAAAAACCGCAAGGCGCAGACCATTGAAGAGGGCTCTGTAAAGGTTTACGATTCTAGCCATGTTGATGTTACCAGTAAAGTAAATATCGACTATACCTATACTTGCGGCGACAAAGATGACGCTGGCACAGATCTGGGTCTGTTCAAGATCGACTTTACAAACTCCAATGTGATCGGCCCGCTGACCATTACCTACACAACAAAATGCTTTATCGTCCAGCAGCTGCCAAGCTACGGTGCAACGGTCAAGAACCACTGCCGCATCAATAATGGCACTGTGGCAACCGCTGAGCAGAAAATTACAAAAGGCTCTGACACGATAAGTTACTTCTATAAGTATGCTGGTGATTATAATTGGACGAACATGCAGAGCGGCAGCGGCAGTACTACCCTGCAGCCCGGCCAAAAGCTGCCTTGGACGATCGAGCTCAACGCGGATGGAGTGCTGAAATGGAAAAATGACAAACAATGGGTCATTACCGATACCATTCCCCGCGGTCTGGTTCTGGACGAAAGCAGCGTTCAAATCAAGAACTATGGCGTTGCCCTGCCCGCTACATCTACAGTCACCAAAAACGCAGACGGAACCACCACGCTGGTAATCACCATGTTGCCGGAGTCGTTCAGTTATACAAATAACGGTGTGCCTGAGATCCGCAAGCAAATCAATATCACCTACGACACTACGCTGGATCCTAAATGTACCGACATCTGGAATGACAATACCGCATCGTTTAAGAACGTTGCCAAGTTCGAGCGCAATGGCCATAAGATAGGTGATACCTCCTTTACCGAAACAGTTACGCGCAGAGTTGTTGGCAAGAGCGGTACTTTTGACGAAACCACCGGTCTTTTGACCTATCAGGTCAAGCTGAACCCCTACGGTGCAACGCTGAACAATGGCACCGACATGGATCTGCAAGACGTCATGACCGTGCCCTCTGATTTGTGGGCTGATGGGTCTGATACCAAGCGTGTAACGCTGGAAGGCATCTCTGTTTTTGATGCCAAGCTGCAGGCAGATGGTACGCTGGAAGCAACCACATGGCGTGCAGACCTTACCTGTGTAGCCGGAAATAACGTTGACACGTCCACCTACTATTTCAAGTACAGCAGCGATAACAGCCACCAGCTTAAGGCATGGACAAAGGTACCCGATAGCACCCCGCTTGTGCTGGTTTTCCATTACCGAGTTAATACGGAAGGTCTGGTTAAAGGCATTACCTTCACCTTTGAGAACACTGCAAAACTGAATGGCAAGTGGAGCTATGAGGATTCGAACACCAAATTTACTTCCAGTTCGGGAGCTTCTGCCGGTATCGACTTCAACTCCAACCGCTTGACCATCGTCAAGTATTCCGGCACGCCAGACAAGGTTCTGCCCGGTGCAGAGTTCAGTCTGGAAAAGTATAACGGAACCTCTTGGGATAATGTCGGCAACTGCACGACCAGCACCAGCGGCAACGTAACGCTTGGCAGTCTGGACGTTAACACCTTCTATCGCTTGAAGGAAACACAAGCGCCTGATGGTTATCGGACACCGAATAATTACCATTATTTTGTAATTTCTGACAATAGTCACAGCTACACGGCCTCTGGCGTTCCCGACTTTAAGAGTACAGACACCTTTAGCGAGTACAAGTTGGCTGAAGGGCAGAAGTTTGGCAGCTTCTACTACTACTGCGAAAACACCCCCAATGACAACTCTGACTACGTCCTCCCCTCTACCGGCGGCACCGGTACACTCCCGTACACAGCCGTGGGCGGCACAATGATGCTGTCTGCGCTGGCATATAGTTTTATCCACCGCAAGCGCAGACGCGAAGGGAGGGCAGATGACTAAACTGCACTTCCCTGCCGGACGCCCGGAGCTTAAACCCCGCACGCCCAGCGCAAAGTTTACGCGATAGACCAAACAAAACTACACCCCTACCCCCTGTGCAAAACGCAGGGGGGGGCGGCAAGGGGCAGAAAAGAAAGGGGCTTTTTTCATGAAAAAAGCAATGAAAAAACTCATGGCTGCGCTGCTGGCAGTTGCCATGGTGTGCGCCATGGCGATCCCGGCGTTTGCATACAACACTTGGGAGACTGAGGAGGACCTCAACCAACTCCACGGTTACAGCGCTTTCCAGATCTTCAAGGGTGTTATTAGTAAGGACAATGAGACGCTTTCCAACGTTGGGTGGGGCAGCAGCATCACTAAGCCTGACGAGTTTCTGGCGCAGTTGACGGCAGATCCTACCATCGGCGGTGAGTTTAAAACTAATTTCACTGCTCAGGACGTTCTTGCGGTTATCAGCAAATGGCATAATTCCGATGATTACAGCATCGCTTTTGCGCGCGTTGTATGCCACTATCTCTACCCGGATGCCAATGCAAACCCGAAACCCGTCATTACAGATCACACCGGTGGCATCAACATTCCAGAGTCAGGTTATTATCTGATCGTTGATACTACCTACTTTAACCTTCGCGATTTCTATCATGCCTACAATTCCTTCTTCCTGCTGAATGTTCCCCAAGCACCCTATGTCGTTTTAGTTAATCATAAGGTTGTAAAGCCCTATGTTGAGAAGGAAGTTTATGACGATCAGGATGGCACCAACGAAGCAGGTTTTGGTTCCAGCGCTGACCATGCGATCAACGAAGAGTTCCAGTTCAAGCTGATTGCTACCTTGCCCGCAAGCAGAGACAATGGCCGTGCTTACGATTACTATGACGAGTACGCTGTTTTGTTCAATGATACCTTGTCCAAGGGCATTACTTATGACAGACTCGATAGTGTAGTCATTGAATCCAAGGGCATTCCCTATGATATCACCGGCGATTCTTCGAAGTATACCATTGATACTACCGATCTTGAAAGTCATAACTATTTTGTGGTAGGCATTCCTGATGTCAAAACCTGTGTTGAAGATCCAAGGTTCAATTTGAATGACGGCGCTACTATTACGGTCACCTATACTGCACACCTGAACGACAAAGCCGCTGTCAATACTACAAGTGGCTCTACCGATAACAAAAACAAAGTACAGCTCCAGTACTCTAATAACCCCAGAAACAGCGCATACTGGGGCTTCACTCCCGAAAGCGAAGTCCGTGTGTACACCTACCAGCTGAACAACACCAAGTATCACGATGATGATAACGAGAACAACAAGCTGGAGGGCGCTGGCTTCCGTCTGTACAGCGGTGAAGCTTGCAATGATGAAGATGAGATCAAGCTCAAAAAGAATGCTGACGGCACTTACTCTCGCTACTTTGGAACTGAAGATGGCGAAGAAATGTTCTCTGACGACAAGGGCCAGTTTAACGTTAAGGGTCTGGACGCCGGTACTTACTACCTGAAGGAGACCACCCCTCCCACCGGTTACAGTGCCTGTGACAAAACTAAAATCGTCATTTCTGCAACGCACGACGAACACAATGTTAATCTGTCCGGTGAATCCAACCTGAATAATAAAATCATCAACAAAAAAGCCGGCGGCATTACCCTGCCCTCCACCGGCGGCATCGGCACTACCCTGTTCTATGTGGTCGGCAGCGGCCTGATGGTTGCGGCCATCGTTCTGCTGGTCACCAAGAAGCGCATGGAGAACAAGTAAGCTCCATTTCCCCCAAGAACCCGGAGCAAAGGGGCTGCAAGGCCCCCGCTCCTATCCTTATAACATTAGGGAGTAGCCCATGAAAAAGAACAAAAGCACCATCATCCTGATCCTCGTCTTTTTCGTGGGTCTATCCGTGATGTTATACCCCACCCTCAGCGATTACGTCAACCAACTGCATCAGTCCCGTGCTGTGGCAAGCTACGCGCAGGACGTGGACACCATGACCGATGCGGATTACAGCGCCTACTTTGACGCCGCCGATGCCTTTAACGCACAGGTGGCCGCCAACGAAAACGCCCTTTACCGCCCGGATCAGCTTACCGGCTACAACGACACGCTGGATATTACCGGCACCGGCATTATGGGTTACATCACCATTTCCAAAATCGGCGTGGAGCTGCCCATCTACCACGGCACCAGCGACGGCGTATTGCAGATCGCCGCAGGCCACTTGGAGGGCACCAGCCTGCCGGTGGGCGGCGCGTCCACCCACGCGGTCATCTCGGCGCACCGCGGCCTGCCCAGCGCAAAGCTGTTTACCAACCTCGACCAGCTGGAAGTGGGCGATACCTTTACCATCACCGTGCTGGACCGGGTGCTCACCTACGAGGTGGACAAAATTTCCATCGTGCTGCCCACCGAGACCGACGAGCTGAAGATCGCCGAAGGCAAGGACTACGTCACCCTGATGACCTGCACCCCCTATGGCATCAACACCCACCGCCTGCTGGTACGCGGCCGCCGCGTAGAGACTCCGGATCAGTACAAGCACCTCCGCGTTACCGCCGAAGCGCTTAAAATTGAACCCATTATTGTTGCGCCCATTATGGCGCTGCCCATGCTGCTGATCTTACTGATCGGTATGCTGATTTCTACACGCAAACCCAAGAAAACGAGAGGTGAAGAACATGAAAAGCATTGATTTGCGTCATCGTCTGGCGGCTGTGCTGCTGGCTATGTGCCTTGTGGTATGCTGCGCCCTGCCGGCGTTTGCCACCAGTGCCAACATTGTACTGGGGCGTCTGGGCTCGCTCCACGTCCGTCTGTACGACACCCACAACGATGTGCCCCTGCGCGGCGGCGAGCTTACCCTGTATCAGGTGGCCTCCGTCAAGCGCACCAACGGCAACCTGTACTTTGACTATACCGGCGATTTTACGGGCTGCGGTGTCGTGCTGGGCGATCTTTCCGACAGCACGCTGGCAGACCAGCTGGTAAAGTACCTGCCCGCTGTGCCCGCCATTGCCGCCCAGCAGGACGTGAACGAAGAGGGCTATGCCAACATTACCAAGCTGCCGCAGGGTCTGTACTTGGTCGTGCAGACCGAGGCCTCCCACGGCTACGAGGCCATCAAGCCCTTCCTTGTGTCCATCCCGCTGCCCGATGGCGACAACTGGATCTACGATGTGGACGCCACCCCCAAGGTAGGCGCTACCATCCCGGAAACGCCGGACACCCCCGACACCCCGGATGTGCCGGATACGCCCGACACACCGGACACCCCCGATCTCCCGGAGCAGCCGGATAACCCGGATACGCCGGTGAGCCCCGGCACACCGGATAACCCGGTAAGTCCCGGCACACCGGATAACCCGGTAAGTCCCGGCACCCCGGACAACCCGGTAAGCCCCGAAAATCCGGATAACCCGGTCTCCCCTTCCACCCCCGATAAGCCTGTTCTGCCCCAGACCGGCCAGTTGAACTGGCCCGTGCCGGTGCTGGCCTGCAGCGGCGTGTTGCTGTTTGCCGCAGGCTGGGTGCTGAACCGTCAGGGCAAAAAGGAAAACTGACTTTGCACTCCTTTCTTTTCGGCACAGCGTGGCGTTGTGTACCGAATTTGCTCCCCCGCAAGGGGGAGCATTTTTTGTGCCCTTCCCCTGCCGGGCGCAGCACGATTTTGAATGCGCTCCGCATTGCTCTGCGCATAATCAGCGGAAAATATATTTTTTAATTTGCAATTCTGGAAAATCTGCGGATTTTCCAGAATTGCCTTTTCACGGGTGGGGTTTGGGCACGAACCCTCTCAGGCATCTCACTTTGCTCGATGCCAGCTCCCCCGAAGGGGGAGCTTTTTGGGTGGAGCTGGCGAACGCAGTGAGCCTGAGGGGGTACACGCAAAAGAGCCGCTGTACTTTTTGTACAGCGGCTCTTATTTTATGCAATCTGTATTAGGTTTTTACTGCTGCTGGGCGGCCCTTTTGGCTTCCAGAGCCAGAATGGCGTCGCGGCGGCTCAGGTTGATGCGGCCCTGCTGGTCGATGTCGGTCACCTTGACCACGATGGCATCGCCCACGGCAACCACGTCCTCTACCCGCTCCACGCGCTTGGTGTCCAGCTTGGAGATATGCACAAGGCCTTCCTTGCCCGGGGCGATCTCCACAAAAGCACCAAAGTTCATCAGGCGGGTCACCTTGCCCTTGTAGATGGCACCGATCTCGGGGTCCTCCACAATGGTCTTGATGGTAAAGATGGCGCGCTTTGCGTCCTCCTGATCCACGGCGGAGACGAACACATGGCCGTCCTCCTGCACGTCGATCTTGCAGTTGCAGGTGGCGCAGATATCCTGAATGACCTTGCCGCCCTTACCGATCACGTCCTTGATCTTGTCGGTGGGGATCATCATGCTGAACATCTTGGGTGCCCAGCGGCTCAGCTCCTGACGGGGCTCGGCGATCACGGGCTTGATGATCTCGTCCAGAATATACAGCCGACCCTTGCGGCACTTCTCGAAGGCCTCGGCAATGATGTCGTAGGTCAGGCCGTCGATCTTGATATCCATCTGGATGGCGGTGATGCCCTTGCGGGTGCCGCCGACCTTAAAGTCCATATCGCCGTGGAAGTCCTCCACGCCCTGAATGTCCAGCATGGTCATCCAGCGCTCGCCCTCGGTGATCAGGCCGCAGGAGATACCGGCAACCGGAGCCTTGATGGGCACGCCTGCGTCCATCAGTGCCAGCGTAGAGCCGCAGATGGAAGCCTGAGAGGTAGAGCCGTTAGAGCTAAGCACCTCGGACACGCAGCGGATGGTGTAGGGGAACTCCTCCAAGGAGGGCAGCACCGGCACCAGAGCACGCTCGGCCAATGCGCCGTGGCCGATCTCGCGACGGCCGGGGCTGCGCGGTGCGCGTGCCTCGCCCACAGAGTACGGCGGGAAGTTGTAGTGGTGGATATAGCGCTTGGTCTGCTCGTCGGTCAGATCGTCCATCAGCTGGTTGTCCTTGGTGCCGCCCAGCGTGCAGGTGGTAAGCACCTGCGTCTGGCCACGGGTGAACATACCGGAGCCGTGCACGCGGGGCAGGATGCCCACCTCAGCGGCCAGCGGGCGGATCTCGTTGATGCCGCGGCCGTCCACGCGCTTGCCCTCATCCAGCAGCCAGCGGCGCACCACGAACTTCTGCATTTTGTAGCTTACCAGATCCAGATCGGCGGCAGACAGGTCGGGGTATTCCTCGGCGATCTTGTCCATGATGGGCAGCAGGGCTGCGTCACGCACGTTCTTGTCGTCGGTGTCCATAGCGGCCTTGAAATCGTCCAGGTACTTGTTCTGGATGGCGTGGAACACGTCCATGTCCAGACCCACCACCTGGAAGTCGATCTTCGGCTTGCCGCGCTCGGCCACGATCTTGTTGATGAACTCGATGATCTTCTTGATCTCAACGTGTGCGGTCTTGATGGCGGTCAGCATAGTGTCCTCGTCCACCTCGTTGGCGCCGGCCTCGATCATCACGATCTTATCCATAGTGGCGGCAACGGTCAGAGCAAGGTCGCTCACCTTGCGCTGCTCCTGGGTGGGGTTCAGCACGATCTCGCCGTCAACCAGACCCACCTGCACGCCGCCGATGGGGCCGTTCCAGGGGATGTCGGACACGGCGGTCACCAGAGAAGCGCCGATCATACCGGCGATCTCGGGGCTGCAGTCCGGGTCAAGGCTCATGACGGTCATGGTGATGCACACGTCGTTGCGCATCTCCTTGGGGAACAGCGGGCGCATGGGGCGGTCCACCACGCGGCTGGTCAGGATAGCGCGCTCACCGGGGCGGCCCTCACGGCGCATAAAGCTGCCGGG
>CEAD01008965.1_pt1 | contig 14072 bp, 13 predicted proteins | sample 554861 | NCBI WGS metagenome assembly CEAD01 (sample SAMEA3182053, study PRJEB8094) | gut metagenome | biome: human; feature: gut; material: Stool; isolation source: human stools | place: Canada | collected 2012-10-30
CCTCTGGACTCCACCCACCCCGCAACGGGCCAAGGGCTGCACGCCCTTGACAATCCTAAAGAAGAAGTCGAAGCACAAAAAAGCTAGCGCTGCGCCAGTCGGCGCTATCGCTTTAACGCTTTTTTCGCTTCTCCATTAAAAGCCCCTCAGTCGCTGCGCGACAGCTCCCCCAAGGGGGAGCGGGCACACCCACAGCGCCGCGCTTTCGCAGAAAGCAGGCGCTGCAAATGCCGTTTTCCTTCACGACCCCATCTGTGAAAATGGGGTTCAGAAACGCCCGCAGGCGTTTCTGAACCCCGAAATTTAAAATAATTTTTCCGCTGATGATGCGCAGAGCAACGCGGAGCGCATTCAAATCGTTTTACACCGCACCAAAAATCGTAGCGCTATACGGCGCAAGGGGGGCTTCGCTTGTAAAAATGCGGCTGGGGCCGCGCCACAGGCTGGAAGAAGTGCCGTCGCTCAGCAGCTTCCACTGCCCGGCGGGCAGGGAGACGGTGCAGGCGGTTTCGGTGGGGTTATAAAAGACGCACAAAGCGCTCCATGCCGCGCCGTCGCCCCAGACGGCGGGCAGCATCCAGCCCACCAGCGGCTGCTCCAGCGCAAAGAACTGCAAAGCCTCCGGGGCGTGACGGTCGGTGCTGCCCAGCCGCGGAAAGGCGGCCCGCAGCGCCAGAAGCCCCCGGTAGTAGTCCACGAGGGCGTGGTACTGCTCGGCGCGGTTCCAGTCCAGCCGGTTCAGGGCGGGAGAAGAGCGGTAACTGTTGCCTACCCCCTTTTTGGTGCGGGCGAACTCCTCGCCCGCCTGCATGAAGGGCAGGCCGAAGCTGGTAAGGTAGATGCCCGCCGCCAGCCGGTTCTGTGCCAGTGCCACGGTGTCCCGGGCGGTGAACTCCGGCTTTTCGTACCGGACGCAGAGCAGCTTGTCCCACAGGGTAAAGTTGTCGTGGGCAGAAACGTAGCTCACGATCTGGCTGGGCGCGTGGGGCGGCAGGCGGTCGCTGCGGCACCATGCCGCCACCGCTGCGCCGATATCCCAGAAGCTGCCGGGCTTGCCCTCCACATAGCCCGGCTCGCGGGCATCGAAGCAGCCGCCCTTGATGGCGTCCCGGGTGTCGTCGCAGAAGATGCCCACCCGCTCGTTGAGCATGGCAAGGTTCGCTTTGTTGGCCTCGTACCGGTGCAGCTGGCTGGCACCGCCCTGCCACGGCTCGCCGTACAGCAGGATGTCCCGCCCGCCGGGCAGGCTGTCCAGTGCGGCACGCACCGCGTTGATGCTCTCGGCATCGTACAGGCCCATCAGGTCGAACCGGAAGCCGTCGATGTGGTACTCCTTCGCCCAGTAGAGGATGGAGTCGATGAGGTACCGCCGCGCCATGGGGCGCTCGCTGGCAAACTCGTTGCCGCAGCCGCTGCCGTTGGAAAAGCTGCCGTCCGGGTTTTGCCGGAAAAAGTAGTACGGTACGGTATTGTTCAGGGGGTTCTCGGTGCGGTAGGTGTGGTTATACACCACGTCCATCACCACCCCGATGCCCGCTGCATGGAGGGCGGCAATCATCTCCCGGCACTCCCGGATGCGCACCTCGCCCCGGGTGGGGTCGGTGGAGTAGCTGCCCTCCGGCACGTTGAAGTTGGTGGGGTCGTAGCCCCAGTTATACTGCCGCAGCAGGGGTTTTGCCTCGTCCACGCTGCCAAAATCAAAAATGGGCATCAGCTGGACGTATTTTACCCCCAACCGCTTGAGGTAGTTCAGGCAGGTGGGGTGGATGCCGTCGCCGTGCAGGGTGGTGCCCTGCTGGGTAAAGGCCATATATTTGCCCCGCCACGCCGGGCGCACCCCGCTGGCGGCATCCTGCGAGAAGTCCCGCACGCTCACCTCCCACACGGCGCGCTGCGCCGGGGAAATATTGGGGCGCACATCCCGCTCCCACCCGGAGGGCGCGGTGCGGGCAAGGTCTACGATCATGCTGCGGACGCCGTTCACCCCTGCCGCCCGGGCGTAGGGGTCGCCGGTCTCGCGGGTGATGCCGTCCACGGTGACGGCAAAGGTGTAGTAGCGGCCGTGCTGCTCCCCGGGCAGCCAGACGCTCCACATCCCCTGCGCTCCGCGCACAAGGGGCTTTGTGCCCAGCACGGCACCGCCGTCTCCCTTATGGTATAAGGTCACGGTCACCGCTTCGGCGGTGGGTGCCCACAGCCGCAGACAGGTGCCGCCGGGGGTGTAGTCCGGCCCAAGGGGGCCGGTATAGTAGTTTTCGCGGTGGAAGGGTTCGTTTTCAAACAGTGTTTTCCACTGGGCAGGCGTTTTTGCAGCCATGGTCAGCTTCATTCCTTCTTAAAAGATTCGTTATATTCAGTGTATCGGACAACAGGCTTTTTTTCAAGAGGGAATCGATGTTTACCATGGAAATCAATTTTCCGCATGAAGGCTTCCCCAGCCGCGCGGCTGTTTCCGCAGGAAACCGGCGCGGCAGCTCACGACCCCTCCCCGTGAAAATGGGGTTCAGAAACGCCCGCAGGTGTTTCTGAACCCCGAAATTTAAAATTATTTTTCCGCTGAACATGCCCAGAGCAATGCGGAGGGCATTCAAAATCGTCTCACTCCAGATACATCCGCCGCAGCCGCATCAGGCGGGCGGGGGTCAGGCCGTATTCGGCTTCCAGATAGCTCTCGGCGCTGCCGTAGTCCTGCCGGATGGTGCGCAGCACAAAGGGCGCAATCTCCGGGTCTACCCCGGCGGAAGTCTGCCAGCGCATCCGCTGCGCCGGGTCGGCGGCGATCTCCGCCGCATGGTCAGCCATGGCCTTTTCGATCTCGGCGGCGCGGCAGAGGTTGGTGCGGGCATAATCTGCGCAGATGGTCTCGTCCGAAGCACCCAGCGCCAGCAGGATCAGCATGGCGGCTACGCCGGTGCGGTCCTTGCCCGCCGTGCAGTGGAACAGGATGGGCGTCTCGCCGGCTTCCAGCGCCCGGAACAGCTCTTTGAAGGCCTTGTTGCCGGTGAGCATCTGCCGGTACATCAGCTGGGTGAGGCTCATCCCGGCGGGGGCGCTCTGCACCAGCCGCTGGATGTCGTTGGGCGAAAAATCGATCTCCTGCCCGGTGGCATCCCGCAGGCCGCAGATCTGCACCAGCCGTGCGCCGTCCGGCACATAGTCCGGCAGCTTGGCGGCCTCTGCGCCGCTGCGCAGGTCAAGGATGAGCCGCAGCCCCAGCCCGTCCAGCCGGGCGCGGTCGGCTTCGGTGGTCAGCCGCCCGGTGGGGAAGCCCCGGTAGATCTGCCCCCACTTGACGGTCTTGCCCTCGTCGGCATGGTAGCCGCCCAGCTCCCGGAAGTTGTTGCCGCCTGCAAAGGGCAGCTGGGTGCCCGGGGCGGGATGCTCCGGGGCAGCCTTGGCGGCGGCGCTGGAAAGCACCGGTGCGGTGTAGAAGGGCTTTGCGGGCCGACCCCGACGGGGCGGCAGGCTGGCGGTGCTGCCCAGAACCTCTAACAGGTAGCTGCGCAGCAGGTCGATGTAGGCAGAGCTGGTGTCCCGCCGCTGCACCAGCGACACGCACAGCGGGGGCATATCCTCCAGCAGCACGTCCCGCACCCGGTCCAGTTCCCGGCGCGCGCCGGGCTCGTAGCGGGTCAGGCAGGTGCACAGCTGCTCCTGCACCAGATAGTAGGCCTGATAAAAGCTGGGGCCGATCTCGGCGTTGGGGGCAAAGCCCGCCCGGGCGCAGGCCGCCCACAGCGGGCTGAACAGATCCTGCCGCAGGCTGGGCAGCAGCACCCGCTGCCCACGCAGCTCTGCCAGCGGGATGCGCTCCTTTTCCCAGAAGGGGTGTCCCCGGGGCACCAGCAGGCAGGCGGGGTCTGCCCGCAGGGTGGTGCGCGCCAGCACCGGCGCGGCGCAGCCAAGGTCGATGACCAGACCCGCGTCCAGCTCGCCCTGCTCTACCCCATCGGCTACGGCGTCGTTGTCCAGCAGGCGGAACCGCATCTCCACATGGGGGTACTGCTGCCGGAACTTGTCCAGCTGGGTCTCCAGCCCGGGCAGATAGTCCGGTACCAGCGCCACGCTGATGCCGATGCGCACCGGCTGGGCAGACTGGATCTCTGCTCGCAGCGCGGCCTGCATCTGCTGGAACTGCTCCACCACCGGGGCGGCATGGCGCTGCAGGCTCATGCCCCGGTCGGTGAGCGCCAGTTTGTGGTGGGCGCTGATAAACAGCGGCCCGCACATTTCGGCTTCCAGCGCAGAGATGCTCTGGCGCAGCGCCTGCCGCGACAGGAACAGCCGCTGTGCGGCGCGGGTATAATTCATTTCTTCGCACAGGGTCAAAAAGTAGTGCAGCTGGCGGATATCCATGGTCTCCTCCCGGGAAAGTTTGTTCTGGAAAAAGAATACCGCTTTTTCGGCGGAATGTAAAGAGAGGACAGCAAAATGGGTTCAACCCTCTCAGTCTGCTCCCCCAAAGGGAATTTTATTAGTGCTGACCGACAGCTGCGTAAAAGCTCCCCCTGAGAGGAACGACTTCCCCCGCTCCGGGGGAAGATGTCACCGCAGGTGACAAAAGGGGGAATCTGGCATCGCGTAGCGATGACTGAGAGGGTTCTTCCCCTTCAAAAAAGGAACACCGGAACGCCCGCAGGTGTTCCGGTGCCCCGAAGTTTAAATAAGGAAAATCAGATCAGGCTCAGAGCTTCTTCATCGCCCACCAGAATGAAGTCCGGGTGCAGCTGCAGAATGCTTGCGGGCACTTCCGGGGTGACGGGGCCGAAGAAAGCCTTTTTGACGATCTCGGCCTTGCCTGCGCCGTTGACCACCATCAGCACCTTGCGTGCCTGCATGATGGTGCGGATGCCCATGGTGTAAGCCTGCTTGGGCACCAGATCCTCGTTGCCGTCAAAGAAGCGCTTGTTGGCTTCAATGGTCTCCTGGGCCAGATCCACGCAATGGGTGCCCAGATCAAAGGCATCGTGGGGCTCGTTGAAGCCGATGTGACCGTCATGGCCGATGCCCAGCAGCTGCAGATCCACGCCGCCCACGCTGCGGATGACCGCATCATAGCGCTTGCACTCGGCTTCGGCATCCATGTTGGTGCCGTCCGGCAGGTTGATGTGGGCGGGGTCGATGTTCACATGGTCGAACAGGTTGCGGTGCATAAAGCTCCAGTAGCTTTCCGGGTGCTCCTTGGGCAGGCCGCGGTACTCGTCCAGATTGACGGAGGTGACCTCAGAAAAATCCAGATCTCCCTCGTTGTACCGCTCCACCAGCTTCTCATAAGTGCCAACGGGGGTGCCGCCGGTAGCCAGACCCAGCACACAGTCGGGCTTCATGATGACCTGCGCAGAAATGATGTTTGCCGCCTTGCGGGACATATCGGCGTAGTCCTTTGTACGAATGATCTTCACGATAAACGACCTCTCTTCTTCATTTACTCATTGTGGGCGGTGCACAGCGGCACACACCCGCATCTGGTTCAAGTTTATCACATTTGCCGACAGAAAGCCACAAAACGGCACAATTTTTCCGGTTTTCCGTTTCTTTTGGAAAAAGTGCCTTAAAAACCGGTTGAAGTATCGTTTTTTTGCACAAAGGCTGCGCGCAGGGGGTCAGTCCGCAAAGCCGGCCTTCTGCAGGGCGGTGAGCAGCAGCGGGATGAGCACCAGCTGCGCTACGATGCCCGGCACGGCGGTGAACAGCGCTCCGGACAAAAAGGCACTGAAGGGGAAGCTGCCGCCGGTCAGCCCGGCCAGCACAAACCGCACGATGCCCCAGACGATGCGCCCGGACACCATGTCGGTCAGCAGTACGGCGTACAGCGCGGGCAGGTTGTGCTTTACCCTGCGCCACAGCAGCCCGGACACCAGACCGTAGGTAGCCAGCTCAAAGGCCATGGAGATGGCCACCGGGAACATGGGCGGCATGCCGAACAGCACCGAGCGCAGCAGCGGGGCGGCAAAGCCCACAGCCAGCCCCCACGGGCCGCCCAGCACAAAGCCGCACAGCAGCACCGGAAAATGCATCGGGCAGAGCATATTGCCCACCTTGGGTACCTGTCCGGTGAGCAGGGGCAGCACAAAGGCCAGCGCTAAAAACAGGGCGGCCGGCACCAGCTGCCGCACAGGCGAAGCGTTTTTGGTTTTCATAAGGATTCCTCCATTTTCAGCCGCAAAATAAAAAGGAGCCTGCCCCGGCATTCCATGCCAAAGGCAGACCCCTTCGTGGCGTCTGTTTCAAAAAAATATTGCTTGCTGGGATAAGCGGCAGGCTGCTGCCCGCCCGTGTCCGGCTTCCTGTCGGAACGATGGTCAAAAGTATAACAAACCAGTTTGCCCCTGTCAAGCGGGGCGGAACGTCTGCAAAATAGACAAAAATCGGTCTATTCGCAAAAAAATTTCCCCGGGGCTGTACATTTTGCTGGAAGAAGCTTGACCTTTTTGCGCAGAATGGATAATATAAAATTGAAAAAAAGCGCGCTGCGGCAATCTTGACGCCGGGGCGCTGACGAGAGGCTTTTTTGAGCGCATGAATTCTGAGGTTCATACGGGAGGACCATCATGACAAATGCTGAAAAACTTACCCTGAAAAAGCACGCCTGCCACATCCGCATGGGCGTGATCGAAGGGACCCACAGTGCAGGCTGTGGTCATCCGGGCGGCAGTCTGAGCATCGCAGACGTGCTGTCTTATCTGTACTTTAAGGAATTGAACATCGACCCTGCCCAGCCCAGGATGGCCGACCGCGACCGTCTGGTGCTGTCCAAGGGTCATGCCGCCCCGGCGCTGTACGCAGCGCTGGCAGAGCGGGGCTTCTTCCCGGTGGAAGAGCTCAAGACCCTGCGTAAGATCGGCAGCCGCCTGCAGGGTCACCCCAACATGAACAGTGTGCCCGGCGTGGATATGTCCACCGGCAGTCTGGGTCAGGGCATCTCTGCCGCCTGCGGCATGGCACTGGGCGCAAAGCACGCCGGCTCTGCCGTGAACGTTTACGCCATTCTGGGCGATGGCGAGGTGGAAGAGGGCGAATGCTGGGAGGCCTTTATGTTTGCCGCCCACTACGGCCTTTCTAACCTGTGCGTGATGCTGGATCGCAACCATCTGCAGATCGACGGCACCACCGAGACTGTCATGAACAGCGCCCCGCTGGAAGATAAGCTGCGCGCCTTTAACTTCAATGTGGTCACCATCAACGGCCACGACTTCGACCAGATCGAGAGCGCCGTGCAGGCTTTCCACGCCGAGACCGAAAAGCCCACCTGCATCATTCTGGATACGGTCAAGGGCACCGGCGTTTCCTATATGACCAATTCCGTTGCATGGCACGGCAAGGGCCCCAACGATGAAGAGTATCAGGTGGCCATGAACGAGCTGAACGCCGCCTATGCCGCGCTGGAACAGGAGGAGAACTGAGATGGCAGACGTGAAAAAGATCGCGACCCGCGACAGCTACGGCAACACCCTGAAGGAACTGGCCGCGGAAGGCCACGATGATCTGGTGGTGCTGGATGCCGATCTGGCCGCCGCTACCAAGACCGGTATGTTCCAGAAGGCATACCCGGATCGTCACTTTGACTGCGGCATCGCCGAGGGCAACATGGTAGGCGTGGCAGCAGGTCTGGCCACTATGGGCTATGTGCCCTTTGTTTCCAGCTTTGCCATGTTTGCAGCCGGCCGCGCCTTCGAGCAGGTGCGCAACTCTGTGGGCTACCCCCATCTGAACGTGAAGATCGGCGCCACCCACGGCGGCATCTCCGTGGGCGAGGACGGCGCTTCCCACCAGTGCTGCGAGGACTTTGCCCTGATGCGCAGCATCCCCGGCATGACTGTCATCTGCCCCGCCGACGATATCGAGGCACGCGCCGCTGTGCGCGCCGCCTACGCCATGGAAGGCCCCGTCTACCTGCGCTTCGGCCGTCTGGCTGTGCCAGTGTTCCACGATGAGGCCAACTACCACTTTGAGCTGGGCAAGGGCGAGCAGCTGACCGAGGGCAACGATATTGCCATCATCGCCACCGGCCTGATGGTCAACGAGGCACGCATGGCTGCCGAGCAGCTGGCTGCCGAGGGTATCCACGCCCGGGTCATCAACATCCACACCATCAAGCCCCTGGACGAGGAGATCGTCATCAAGGCTGCAAAGGAGTGCGGCAAGGTCATCACCGCCGAGGAGCACAACGTCATCGGCGGTCTGGGCGAAGCCGTCTGCGCTGTCCTGAGCGAGAAGCTGCCCACTCCCGTGCGCCGCGTGGGCGTGCAGGACGTGTTCGGTTGCTCCGGCCCCGCATGGGACCTGCTGAAGAAGTTCGGTCTGGACGCAGCCACCATCTGCAAGACTGCCCACGAGATGCTGGGCAAGTAAGCGCTTTTTACAGCAGTACGAATTCGATTTTTAAAGCCGCCGCACAAAACACTGTGCGGCGGCTTCTTTTTGCCTCTATAACTGTCCTCCGCACAAGGACAACGGCGAAATGAAAGTCTGCATTTTACATCGAAAAGAAAAACGTGTGATTTGATTTATAAAATAAATAAAGCCGCTTAAAATCAAGAAATAAAAAAGGAATAACACGATTGTTCAAGTGTGCTTGTTTAAAAGTGAAATATGCTCATGGACTGAAATTGTACAAAAATCATGGGGTTTTTTGGGCGTTACGTTAGACAAACCGCAGAAATGAACGCACAGGGCGGCACCCTGAATATCATGCTGGAGACCGAGGTTCAGTCGCTGGACCCGCAGGTAGCCACCGACGGCACCTCCTTTGAGGTCATCGCAGACTACACCGACGGTCTGATGCAGATGGATGCAGACGGCGCAGCGGTTCCCGCCATTGCAGAGACCTACGACATCAGTGAGGACGGCAAGACCTACACCTTCCACCTGCGGGATGCCAAGTGGTCCAACGGCGAAGCCGTTACCGCTGCCGACTTCGTATTTGGCTGGCAGCGCGCCGTGGACCCCGCCACCGCTTCCGAGTATTCCTATATGCTGTCGGATATCGGTCAGGTGGTCAACGCTGCCGAGATCATTGCAGGCGAGAAGCCCGTCACCGATCTGGGCGTGACTGCTGTGGACGACAAGACGCTGGAAGTCCAGCTGAACGTTCCCGTCAGCTATTTCCTGAGCCTGATGTACTTCCCCACCTTCTATCCGGTCAACGAGGCGTTCTACAACACCTGCAAGGACACCTTCGGCACCAGTCCTGATACGGTGCTGTCCAATGGTGCGTTCAAGCTGACCGACTACCAGCCTGCCGCAACCGCCTTTACGCTGGAAAAGAACCCCGATTACTACGATGCCGGCAAGATCGCTCTGGACGGTCTGGCCTATCAGGTCATCAAGGACAGCCAGCAGGCACTGATGAGCTACCAGACCGGTGCTCTGGACATGACTCTGCTGAACGGCGAGCAGGTGGATCAGGTCAAGGATGACCCCGAGGGCCGCTGGGCTGCCCTGTACGAGGCAGAGCAGATCGTTCTGGAGCAGGCGGTCATCTTCCCCCTGTACGGCCAGTGCAATGCCGAGATGGTCTCCTCTGCCGTTACCGGCGTAGCGTTCCACCCCGTGGCTCTGAACCGCGTGTACAAGAACGCTGCTAAGAGCGAGTAAAACTGAAAGCACACTGAACAAGGCCGCACAGTGGCCCGCAAAAAGCCACTGTGCGCCTTTTTGGCATTGTGCCTGTCCGCGGCAGACAAACGACTGACCGCGAGATCCCGGAAGGAAAAAGGGGGTCCACCCGACGTGAAAAAATATACGCTCAAGCGAATCCTGACCTCGCTGTTCACGCTGCTGGCAATTCTGCTGGTGCTGTTCATCCTGATGCAGCTGATGCCCGGTTCGCCCTTCAATGATGAAAAGCTGACGCCCGATATGCGGGCAGCCCTGTATGCAAAGTACGGCCTTGACCAGCCCATCTATATCCAGTTCTTCCGCTATGTGGGCAATATGCTCCGGGGCGATCTGGGTGTCAGCTACAATATCTCCAAAAATACGCCCATCTCCCAGCTCATCCAGTCCCGTCTGCCCATCTCCATTCAGGTGGGCGGCATGGCGGTCACGCTGGGTGCCATCGCAGGTCTGGTGCTGGGCATTCTTGCCGCTTTGAAGCGGGATACCGTGGTGGACTCCATCGCCACCATCATCTCGGTCATCGGCGTATCGGTGCCGTCCTATGTGTTCGCGCTGGCGCTGAGCTACACCTTCGGCTTTAAGTTCCGCTGGTTCCCCATGCTGTTTTCCGCTTTGGCTCCAGCGTGCTGCCCAGTATCTCGCTTTCCATGTTCACCATGGCGTCCATTGCCCGCTTTACCCGCAGTGAGATGATCGAGGTGCTGGATTCGGATTATATGCTGCTGGCCGTTTTGGGCCCGGGCATGAACAGCTACACCTACTCCGGGCAGGATCTGAGCCAGAAAAACTTTGCGCCCCGCGTGCCGGGCATTGAGCAGTTCGGCATTCTGGACGGCAGCGAGAAGATGAGCACCACCACCGGAACCAAGGTGACCAACGCCTATCAGGAAAAAGACAAGCTGGACGTCTACTACTGGTTCGGCAGCGATCTGTACGGCCGCGACATCTGGACCCGTACATGGGAAGGTGCCCGGGTCTCCCTGATCATCGCGGTGGCGGCGGCGATCATTGATATGGTCATCGGCATGAGCTACGGCCTGATCTCGGGCTACTTCGGCGGCAGAGTGGATATGGTGATGCAGCGCTTTCTGGAGGTAGCCAACGGCATCCCCCGGCTGGTCATCGTCACGCTGTTGCTGCTGGTGCTGCAGCCCGGCATGGTGACCATCATCTTTGCCCTGATGCTGACCGAGTGGGTGGGCATGAGCCGCATCGCCCGTGCGGAGATGCTCAAGCTGAAGGATCAGGAGTTCGTTCTGGCCTCCCGCACGCTGGGCGCCGGCAGCTTTTTCATCATCTTCAAGGAAGTGCTGCCCAACATCATCGGACCCATCATCACGCAGGTCATGTTCAGCATCCCGACTGCTATCTTCACCGAGGCGTTCCTCTCCTTCGTGGGTCTGGGCATCCCGGTGCCGCAGTGCTCGCTGGGCTCTCTGATCAGCGAGCTGTACAACAGCTTCACCACCCACCCCTATCAGATCATCCCGCCCATTGTGGTCATGAGCCTGCTGATGCTCAGCTTCAACCTCGTGGCGGATGGTCTGCGCGAGGCGCTGGACCCCAAGATGAAGAGTATGTAAGGAGGAACACCCCATGCCTGAAGCAAAAAAAGAACAGGTCTTGTCGGTGCGAGACCTTGATATCACCTTTAAGACCACCGCAGGCCCGGTGCACGCCATCCGCGGTGTGAACATCGACCTGTACAAGGGCGAGACGGTCGCGCTGGTGGGCGAGTCCGGTTCCGGCAAGTCCGTCACCATGAAAGCCGCCATGGGCATTCTGGCCAAGAATGCCACCGTGAACAGCGGCAGCATCCGGTTCAGCTACCACCACGCCGACGGCAGCCCGGAGACCGTAGACCTGCTGCAAAAGGACAAAAAGTGGATCCGCCGCCACATCAACGGCAAGCGCATCGCCATGGTGTTCCAGGACCCCATGGCATCCCTGAACCCCCGCAAAAAGGTGGAGGACATCATCGGCGAGGGTCTGGATATCCATCATCTGTGCAAAACGCAGGCAGAGCGCCGCGAAAAGGTGGAAAAGATCCTTGCCAAGGTCGGCCTTGCCCCGGAGCACGCCGAGCGCTACCCCCACCAGTTCTCCGGCGGTCAGCGTCAGCGCGTGGGCATTGCCCGCGCCCTCATCATGAACCCCAAGCTCATCATTGCGGACGAGTGCATCTCGGCGCTGGATGTGTCCATTCAGGCACAGGTAGTCAACCTGATGAAGGATATCCAGCAGGAGACCGGCACGGCCTATCTGTTCATCGCCCACGACCTGTCCATGGTCAAGTACATCTCCGACCGCATCGGTGTGCTGCATCTGGGGCATCTGCTGGAGACTGGCACCACCGAGGAGATCTTCGAGCACCCCATCCACCCCTACACCCGGAGCCTGCTGTCGGCCATTCCGCTGCCGAACCCGGTGGTCGAAAAGCGCCGCGTGGCTGAGACTTATGACTATGCCACTTCCGGCATCGACTATTCCAAGGGCACCCGCCACCATGTGGAGGGCAGCCACTACGTCAAGTGCACGGATGAAGAATTTGCCAAGTGGTGTAAATAAGACCGAATCAAAGACGAGTGCTGCAGGCGGCCTTTTATAGTGCCGCCGTGCAATGCACCGCCAAGGAGCAAAAGAATGCCCGCCCACCGGGCCGTTCTGGAGAGTGAAAACTCCAGTAAGGCAGACAATGCAAGGAAAAACACGGCTTTCCCGCCGGTGTGCAAAAAGTGTGCAAAAGTGTGCAGAGCCCCAGAAAATGGAAAATCCCACGAAGAATCTTGCGATTCTTCGTGGGATTTTGGTGCGCTCGAGGGAACTCGAATCCCTGGCCCTCTGATTAAAAGTCAGATGCTCTACCGGCTGAGCTACGAGCGCATATTCTGCGGCAAAACAATACCGCCGAATAATATTACCACAATTGGCTGCAAAAAGCAAGAGCGACACCTAAAAAAGCGGAAATTTCAGTTCTATACAACAAAATTACTCAAAAAACCTTTGCGCCCGGCGCTGCAGCAGCTCCACCAGCAGGCCGGTATAGATGCTGACCATCGAGGGCGTCTCGCCCAGATCCATGGCCTTGCGCTGGGGCAGGTCGGCTAAGCGTCCCTTGTACAGGCACTTCAGCTGGGGCAGCAGGGGGTAGTCGTTGGGGTGCATCAGGGTGCTGTCCTTGGGCAGCGCCAAAGCGCCGCTTTGCTCCAGCACCTCACTGACAAACTGGGAGCAGAAATAATGCCGGCGGCGTTGCCAGCGGATATGCAGTGCGCACAGGATCAGCCCCAGAATATTAAAGCTGTACTCCTCGCTGTGGCGCATGAACTCCTCGGCGCGGTGCAGGGCGTGGGAATAGGCCTCGTCGGACACCTCCAGCGCATACAGCGCACAGGGGGCGTTGTCCCGCAGACGGAAAACGCCCTTGTTCAGGTATTCCTTGCTGGGGCCTGCGGGGAACATGGTGTAGCCGTTTTTGCGGGTGGAGCTGTACAGGCAGCTCAGCTCTGCATCAAACGCCATGGAGGCGTGAGTATAGCTGGCACCGGTGGCGGCATAGACCAGTTTGGACAGCAGCGTGCCGGAGCGGGTGAGCAGAATGTAGATGGTTTTCATGGCAGTTCCTTTATATGTGGGCCGCCGCGGCGGGCGGAAAAGTGCTTCTGTTTAAAATAAGTATAGCACAACGAAAGTCCTTTCGCCAGAAAAACGTTTGAGCCAACGCAAAAATTACACAATAAGACAAAGGCAGCAGCAAATCGGGGATAAAAATGCGCAAAGCGTCCTGTTTTTTAATGTATCCCTGCTTGTCAAAGTTTTATCAAAATGTCGGTTTTCTCCCGTCCCGCCTTATTTTTCACAGTCTGCGTCCCTGCAGGGCTTCGGGAATTTACTTAATGTGGGAAAGCTTGTTTATGAAATTTGTTTCTTTTTTGCAAACAGAACCTTCCATTTATTGCTTTTGAAAAGCTTTTGTGTATAATGATAGACAGGAGAATTTGCATTGCATCGTTCTGTGCTGTCTCCCCCTTATGCGGTGTCCGTACCATAAATGGCGCTGCATCTCCTACACAGAGTTATGTAAGGATCAAACGAAAGTAGAGGTACGCAAATATGGCAAAGTTGGATCTTACCAAGTATGGCATCACCGGCACGACTGAAGTCGTGCACAACCCCTCCTACGAGCAGCTGTTCGCCGAGGAGACCAATCCCGAGCTGGAAGGTTACGAGAAGGGTCAGGTCAGCGAGCTGGGTGCTGTGAACGTGATGACCGGCATCTACACCGGCCGTTCTCCCAAGGACAAGTTCATCGTGATGGACGAGAACTCCAAGGACACCGTGTGGTGGACCAGCGATGAGTACAAGAACGACAACCACCCCGCTTCTCAGGAGGCTTGGAAGGCTGTCAAGGAGATCGCTCAGAAGGAGCTGTCCAACAAGCGCCTGTACGT
>CEAD01022847.1_pt1 | contig 13885 bp, 8 predicted proteins | sample 554861 | NCBI WGS metagenome assembly CEAD01 (sample SAMEA3182053, study PRJEB8094) | gut metagenome | biome: human; feature: gut; material: Stool; isolation source: human stools | place: Canada | collected 2012-10-30
ATACTATACACGATAAGTTCTGCCTGCCGTGCAAATTTCTTTCTTGAAAGCAGCAGATATACAGCAACTATAAAACCTATAAATATATTAAGAAGCACACCAAGCAGATTAATTACACCTGACGAAACCCCAGTTGCCACTTTCTCAACAGAATCAAGAAGTCCGTTTGAAAGCCAGTCCTCAAGCATCGTATATGCCTTATCAATCACCTGTTGCGAATATTGAAGCAATTGTTCATCAGAGCTAAGTGAATGATCAAGCCATCCTATAAGCTTATCTGCACTTGATGGCAGAATCTGAACAAGTCTTACAACACTGTCAATCAGCTGTGGAATAACAATCATAAGTATAAGATAAATTGCAATAACCGCAATAATTATTCCTGCAAATGCACTTAATGTCCTCGATATTTTTTCCTTAGTCTGCTCATTCTTCATCTTTGAAAATAATTTATCAAACAAAACTTCAAGCTTATTACACAAAGGGCAAATTATATATGCCAACGCTGCACCAATTATAAATGGCATCATAGTTTTTACAATATGCCCGATAACACTCTTTATCGCATCTATCTTATATAAAACAAAAAACAGCATAATAGACAAAGCAAATGCAAGAAACAAGCTTCCGGCAAGATATAAATACTTTTTAAACGTATCTTTCATATTAAATAATCCCTCACATATTCTATAAATAGTCAATTCATCCCCTGCTATTTCTAAAACTATATTAATATTACAGCATAACATAGTATCACGCAATGGAATTTTCAAAAATTTTTTAAAAAATATCAGGCAATATTAATAATATGCATATTGACACACACACAATATAGTGTTATATTGACTTTGTTAAAATAATAACAATCTTTTTTGGGCAGAAAATATTGGTTCTGCTGCAATTATAAGAAAAGGAATAATAACAAGGAGGATAAATCCTCTCCTCGCCATGAGGATATAGTGCATCAAAGATGCACATTAGGATTTTTGCTCCGCAAAAACAAGGAGGATTTTGTATGTCAGAAAAAATTATGTCGGGTACAGAAATTGTTGACACAGTAGACGCACTTGAAAAAAAAATTGATGAAGTGCGTAAAGCACAGCAGATTTTTTCAAATTACACACAGGAACAGGTTGATAAAATATTTACAGCGGCAGCTATCGCTGCAAACCAGGCCAGAATCCCACTTGCCAAAATGGCAGTTGAGGAAACAGGAATGGGAATTGTTGAGGACAAAGTAATCAAAAACCATTATGCTTCTGAGTATATTTACAATGCTTATCGTGACACAAAGACATGTGGCGTCATCGAAGAGGACTCAGCTTATGGAACAAAAAAGATTGCTGAACCAATTGGTGTTGTAGCCGCAGTAATTCCTACGACCAACCCTACTTCTACTGCTATTTTCAAGTCTTTAATATGTTTAAAGACAAGAAATGCAATAATAATAAGCCCTCATCCAAGAGCCAAAAAATCAACAATCGCAGCTGCAAAAGTTGTTCTTGATGCTGCAGTAAAAGCAGGTGCTCCAAAAGGCATTATAGGATGGATTGATATTCCGTCTCTCGAACTTACAGACACACTTATGAAAGAGGCTGATATAATTCTTGCAACAGGCGGTCCTGGAATGGTTAAAGCTGCATATTCATCAGGAAAACCTGCACTCGGTGTAGGTGCCGGCAACACTCCTGCCATTATTGATGAAACAGCTGATGTTGTTCTTGCAGTCAACTCAATCATCCACTCAAAAACATTTGACAACGGTATGATTTGTGCTTCTGAGCAGTCTGTTATTGTTGACAAAAAAGTTTACAAAGCCGTAAAAGATGAATTTATTGCAAGAGGCTGCCATTTTCTTACAAAGACCGAGCTTGACAAAGTCAGAAAAACTATCCTTATCAATGGCTCTCTCAACGCAAAGATTGTAGGTCAGAGTGCATATACCATTGCAAAACTCGCCGGAGTTGATGTATCACGTGAGACCAAAATTCTCATCGGAGAGGTTGCTTCTGTTGACTTATCTGAAGAATTTGCACACGAAAAGCTTTCACCTGTTCTTGCAATGTACAAATCAGACGATTTCAACGATGCAATAGATAAAGCTTCACATCTTATCGCAGACGGCGGATACGGACACACTTCTTCTATTTATATTAATTCAGAAACAGAAAAAGAAAAACTTGATATATTTGAAGAAACTATGAAAACATGCCGTATTCTTATCAACACCCCTTCTTCTCAGGGCGGCATCGGTGACTTATACAATTTCAAGCTGACACCTTCACTTACACTCGGCTGTGGCTCATGGGGCGGCAATTCAGTTTCCGAAAATGTCGGCGTCAAACACCTTCTTAATATTAAAACCGTTGCTGAAAGGAGAGAAAACATGTTGTGGTTCAGAGCACCTGAAAAAGTATATTTTAAAAAGGGCTGCCTTCCTGTTGCACTCAATGAATTAAAGACAGTTCTTGGCAAAAAGAAAGCATTCATAGTAACAGATCAGTTCCTCTACAAAAATGGCTACACAAAATGCATAACCGACAAACTTGATGAACTCGGTATTGTATACACAGTATTTTACGATGTTGCTCCTGACCCTACACTTGCATGTGCAAAGGAAGGTGCAAAAGCCATGAAGCTCTTTGAACCAGACTGCATAATCGCTGTAGGCGGCGGTTCAGCAATGGATGCCGGCAAAATAATGTGGGTTATGTATGAACATCCTGAAGTTGATTTCATGGATATGGCTATGCGTTTTATGGATATAAGAAAACGTATATACACATTCCCTAAAATGGGGGAAAAAGCTTACTTCATTGCCATTCCTACTTCATCAGGAACAGGTTCTGAAGTTACTCCTTTCGCTGTTATCACAGACGAAGAAAGCGGAATAAAATATCCTCTCGCTGATTATGAGCTTCTTCCAAAAATGGCAATTGTTGATGCTGATATGATGATGAACCAGCCAAAAGGTCTTACTTCTGCTTCCGGCATAGACGCACTCACTCATGCTCTCGAAGCATATGCATCTATTATGGCAACAGACTACACAGACGGTCTTGCTTTAAAAGCTATGAAAAATATATTTGAATATCTTCCTGCCGCATATGAAAATGGTCCGCACGACGCAAAAGCCCGTGAACAGATGGCTACAGCTTCAACCATGGCCGGAATGGCATTTGCAAATGCATTTCTTGGAGTATGCCACTCTATGGCTCACAAGCTCGGTGCATACCACCACCTTCCTCATGGTATTGCAAACGCACTCCTCATCACTGATGTAATGAGATTCAATGCTGCAGAAGTTCCTGCTAAAATGGGAACATTTTCACAGTATCAATATCCTCACTGCAAAGAACGTTATGTAGAATGTGCAGATTTTCTTCATATCAAAGGAAAAAATGATGACGAAAAATTTGAAAATCTTATTGCAGCCATTGAAGAGTTGAAGGAAAAAGTTGGAATCAAAAAGACTATAAAAGATTATGGCGTTGATGAAAAAGAATTTTTACGCACTCTCGACGAAATGACAGAAATGGCATTTGATGACCAGTGTACAGGTGCAAACCCACGCTCCCCTCTAATGAAAGAAATTAAGGCAATGTACCTCAAGGCATATTACGGAAAACCAGTCGAAATTGACGAATAAGAAAGGATGTGTTTATATGAAAAAATGCATTTCACAAAATAACTTAAAATCAGTTTATCTTGAAAATAATACCGCAATAAAAGTTTTTTCCAAAGATTATAACAAATCAGATGTTTTATATGAAGCATTAAACACTGCAAGAGTTGAAGATGCCGGAGTTAATATTCCAAAGCTTCTTTCTGTATCTGTAAACAATGGTCAATGGGAAATCACAAGTGAATATGCGGACGGCATAACTCTTACACAGCTTATAAAAGAGCATCCCGAAAAAACTGCTGATTATATCAAAAAAATGGTTGAATATCAGGTTGATTTTCAAAAGAAATCCAACCCGCTTCTCTTAAAGCTTAAAGATAAATTAATAAGACAGATTAATGGCATTGAAACTCTTGATAGTTCTGTAAAATACGAACTGCTCACAAGACTTAATACGATGCCAAAGCACACAAAATTGTGCCATGGTGATTTTTGTCCTGACAACATAATCGTAAATATTGATGATAATGCCGACATAACATCAATCACCGCTGTTGACTGGGTTCACGCAACGCAGGGCAATGCCAGTGCCGACATAGCCAACACTTATCTTCTGTTAAAGCTGCAATACTCTGACAGCAGCATCGATATCGCAGATATGTATATGACACAGTTCTGTGCTGCAACAGACACTAAAAAATCATATGTAACAGGCTGGCTTCCTATTGTTGCCGCCGCAAGAATGGCAAAAAACAAACCTGATGAAAAAGAACTTCTCGAACATTGGGTAAATGTGGTGGATTTCCAATAATAACGGCTATATTCACACCAAACTAATTAAATACAACAAGACATAAAAAGACGGCAGCTTTAACAACTAAACATCATTAAAGCTACCGTCTTTTAATTTTCATCAATAACAAGTGAAAAAATACTCTTTATATCTTCATCACTAATACCGTATCGTCTCGCCTTCTTTACAGCCATCTCAATATCAAGTTCAACTTCTTTTCTTTGCTCCTCTTCCTGTATTTCGGAATTGGACGCAGCAACATACGTTCCTTTACCGTGAACCGTCACAACAAAACCTTCGCTCTCAAGATAATCATAAGCTTTTTTAACTGTCAGTGCACTAATCTTTAATTCTTTTGAAAGAGAACGCACCGACGGAAGCATATCATTTTCTTCCAGTTTGCCAATACGTATAAGTGTTTTTATCTGGTCAACAATCTGTTCGTATATAGGAATCATCAATGTAGAATTTACTTTTATATTCATTTCATCACCTCACAAACAGTATATAACAGCATATATCTGTATGTCAACTGTTATATTGCGTTGTGGTATTCCAAATTAAATACAAAGATGTATCTTATCAAAAAACAGTGTGGGACACACTGTTATAATATGTTCTACCCTGTTATATATACTCTATTTTATTTATAGTTTATACCTGATTTACAGTTGAACTGCTGGCACTGTTTGAACGTCCGTTGCCCGAATTTCCGCCCGGCATTCCACCTTGCTGGTTTCCACCTTGCTGGTTTCCCCCCTGCTGGCCATCTCCAAAGCTTCCGTTTCCGTCAGGTGCACTGCCTCCCGGCATATTTCCTGTACTACCATCACCAGAATTTGTTCCCGGCATATTCGGCATACCTGTATCACCGGAACCACTGCCCTGCTGGTTACTGCCTCCAGGCTGTCCTCCACGCTGTCCGCCTCCGAAACCGCCATTCTGACCACCGCCGAAGCCTCCGCTGACTCCGTTTGTTGTAACATTGCTGTTCACCGTAATTGACTGTGTTGTGCTTCCCGCAGTTACCGTATATGTGCTTCCGTTCTTAATGTCTGATGAATATACAATCGCAGACGCATAATTCTTTGTTGGTGTATATGACATTATCACATTTCCTGATGAATCCATAAGTGAAAATGCAGAATTTGCACTTACAGTGCCTAATGTTGTAACAATACAGCAGCCGTTCTGTGCCGATGTCGGTGTTTCAAGCATTCCACTTGAACCGAATGCCATAAGTACGCCTCCGTTAATTGTAAATGCACCGTCAAAATCGAGTGCTGTATCGCCATCGCTTGTAGGGCCAAGAACCGTTACATTGCCTCCGTTCATCACAATATTACCGTTTGAATCAAGACCGTCACCGCCTGCATTTACAAATATATTTCCGCCGTTGATTGTAAGTAAAACACTGCTGTCTGAAGATGATGCCTGACCGCCGCCAAAGCCTCCATTCTGACCGCCGCCGAAGCCGCCCATTCCCATACCGGAAGATGATGAACCGTCAGCCGCATTAATACCGTCATCGCTTGCCACTATTGAAATATCACCATCATTTAAAGTAATATGTACACCTTCAAGACCTTCGCAACATTTCTTAATATCTATAGTGCCGCCGTCAACCTGAAGATTATCATCTGCATGAACACCGTCATCACCGCTGCTAATTGTAAGATTTCCACCCGAAATAAGAATATCTCCGTTGCAGTGAATACCGTCATCTTCACAATCAAGTGTATACAAGCCGCCTGTTATATAAATATTATTTCCGGCTTTAAGTCCTTTAGTGCTGTCCGATGAAGAAGATGCATCTCCTGTTACGATATTAAATGTTCCGCCTGAAACAGATAAAATATTTTCAGCCTGAATACCGTCATTTGAAGCCGTTATATCAAATTCACCGCCTGTTATTACGATATTTCCTTTTGAAGTATCCGTATCATACGTTGACTTCATTCCGTCGCTTCCCGATTTAATTGTGAATTTACCGTCTTTAATTCCGAGCAAATCTTTTCCGATTATTCCATCCTCATTGCTTGTTATATTAAAGGTTCCAGATACAACTTTCAAATCGTCCGTGCTCTTGATACCATTTCTGTATCCAGCATTGACATTAAGAGTTCCGTTTCCGTTAAATACAAGGTCTGCTTTTGAATAAACTGCCGAAGAAAAATCTTCGTCATCCACAGACTGGCGTGTTTTATCTGTAATTGTATTAGTTGTACCGTCAGCGAGAGTTACAAGAACCTTTTTTGCTTCCTCAACAACAACAGGTGCCGTACTTGAACTGCTTATTGAAGCACCGTTTAAAATCAATCTTACAGTTCCTTTCTCGCTGCAATTCACTTTTATGCTTCCGTCTGTTAATGTTCCGGAAATAATATAGCTTCCCGCAGATGTTATTGTAATATTTCCGTTTTCAACAGTAACACCGCTTCCTGAAACAGTTGCACCACTTCCTGAAAGATTTATCTTTGTACATTCTGATTCGTTATATGACGAATCTAAATCTTCACTGTCAAATTCAAGCGACAGTGCATTCTCACCGCTTTGTGAAAGATTCCCGGCAGAAACCGTAGATACATTTGATGATGAATCATCTGCTGCCTTCTGCCACGGCATCGCACAGCCTGTTATTGTAAATATTGCTATTATTCCCGCTGCCATTGCAGCCGTAAGTTTTTTGTAATTAATCATATACACTCCTCATTTCTGTCATTATTCTAAGTCTGACAAACTGACCACTCATCTGTTATTTGTTTTATGCGTGTATAATAATATACAGAAATGTATCAAATGTGTAAAAAGCGTGTTAAATTTGTGAACCGAATTTTTTTGTCCGCAAAATTTAACACGCTTTATATCGTAATTTTATCGCTTAATCACTTCGCCGTCGAATCAGATAAACCCTATATATAACTCACACATTCGATTCAACAGGAATAATTCTGCCTGTTTTTGCAGTAACCCTGTGCGAAATAGATATTACCGTTCTGTCTTTACATACATTATTCAATGCATTAAGAACTGCTTTTTCTGTTTCTGTATCAAGATTTGCCGTTATCTCGTCAAGCAGGAGAAGCTGTGGTTTTGCCACTGCCGCACGGGCTATTGATAAAAGCTGCCACTGTCCCTGTGAAAACAAATCCAGCGTACATATTGTATCATAGCCTTTTTCGAGGCTTGTTATCGCATCATCAAGCCCTGTTGTAATACAGATATTTTTTACATCTTCATCGGAAATACTGTCATCAAAAAGTGTAATCTGCTCTTTTACAGTGCCTGCAACCATATGAAATGTCTGTTCAACATAGGCAAACAGCTTTCTTTTATCCTTATCAGTAATTGTGTCGGCATGTATTCCGTTAATCAGTACTTCTCCTGACTGCGGTTTGTAAAGTCCCAAAAGAAGCTTAAATATTGTACTCTTTCCTGCACCTGTACGTCCTGAAAGAGTTACCTGCTCTCCGTGCATAACACTGATATTTATGTTATTAAGGATTTTTCTGTCCTCATCATAGCCAAAGGTCACATTGCGAAGCTCCACAAAAGGCTTATTTCCACCGGCTTCATACCTTCCGCTTTGAACCTGTGGCTTACCTTCATCCTGCCACTGTGTATCCTGTTTTTCAATTTCCTGTACAACATCGTGTTTTTCAACCTCTTCAAGTGCCATGAATTCATTAATTCTGTGTATACCGGCTATCGCTGACTGTATTGTCTGAATCTCCATACCGAGACTTTCAACCGGTGAGAATATCTGGGAAATGTAATTCATAACTGCAACCGCAGTACCTGCTGACATTCCGAAAAATGTGAGAACTGCACTGTTACCAGATGACGAAAGCAACATTACAGCTGCAACAACAACAGCATTTAAAATAAGAATTACAGGCGAATATACTGCATCATAAAAATTTGTCTTTTCCATCGCATGATAACTGTCATTTATATATTCGTCATACTGCTTTTCCATATACTTTTCTTTGCCAAAGCAATGAATTGTTCTTATATTTTTTAATGTCTGCGGAACATGTCCTGACGCACGGCTTACAGCACGTCTGTTCATAATCTGGGCCGCAAGCATATTTTTCTGCACATGTCTTGTAAAAATAAACAAAAACGGCAGCAGGATTATAAATACAAGCGTAAGTCCTTTATTTTTAAACCATATTACAACAAGAATACTTATAATTTTACATGCATCGGCAAACATGCTTATAATTCCCGACGTAAACAGATTTTCAATCATGTCAACATCGCCTATAAAACGTGATACGAGCGAACCCGGCTCCAATCCATTTAATTCATCAGCGGTAAGAGATGTGAATTTTTCCATTAGACGGCTTCTCATAGCATGTGTTATTTTCTGTCCGAAAACCGTAAGAAGTCCCTCTCTTGCCGATTCAGTAAGCCCCGTTAAAAAAAGCATTGCAAAATATGCAATCACCATACCAAGTCCCGGCATCTGTCCAGCTGTAAACATATCAATGATTTTTCCGAGAATAAGCGGCGGAATAAGTGAAAATACGACCGCCAGACATACGGCTGCAACAATTCCAAATGACAAAAGTTTATATTTTAAAATAGTTTCTGTTATTATTTTCTTTACATATTTTGGTTTTTTTCCTGAATTTGCGGCTTTTTCATTTTCATTATTTTTCATCAGTACCGCCTCCATTCTGTCCATTGTAAAGCAACGCATATTCACTGCACTTTTCAATAAGCTCATCATGGCTTCCGAGCTCTGTTTTTCCGTCATTAAGCCATATAACCTTATTCATTTGCGGAAACAGATAGAGTCTGTGTGAAATTATCATAACAATACTGTCTGATACCATCTCACCAAGATTTTTAAATATCTGCTTCTCTGTATCCTTATCCAGTGCCGAAAATGGGTCATCAAGAATAATAACCGGCTTTTTATGGCAGATGGTTCTTGCAAGTGCAAGACGCTGTGCCTGACCACCCGAAAGACGCACCCCACTGCTTCCAATAAGCGTATCAACGCCATTTTCCATAAGTGCAACTTCCTTATCAAGGCACACCATTTTAAGGTAATAATTGACATCTCCGTCATCGCCCATAAGAATATTATTCCTGACCGTATCGTCAAAAAGTTCACAATCATGACCAAGATATGCAACTATTCCGTTTTTCGTACTGTCAACACCTTTCATCTCTTCCCCGGAAAACTTGATGCTTCCACGGTAAGGATACTCACCCAGAAATACTTTTCCAAATGTTGACTTACCACAGGCAACGGGACCGGTTATACCAATAATTTCACCCGGTGCCGCCGTAAATGAGACTCCGTCAAATATTACTTTGCCGTCAGGATATGAAAATCCCATATTGCAGACTTCAAGTTCTCCTGCATAATATGTTTTTCTGTCACTATCGTCGTTTTTCATACGCATAAGCGGTTTGATACGTTTCCATGAAACCTGTGCTTTATGTACTGCATTAAAAAGTTTTGCTGCACTTGAAGACTTTACCGAAAGCTTTGTAAAGCACGATACAAATGTTGTAAATGTTGCTATGCTCCATGCACTCCAGCCTGTGCCGAGTACATTTCTGCCACCGAAATACAGTATAAATATTACACCACCCATTGATATGACTCTGTACACAGATGTGAGCGACGTATTCCAAATATTAGCTTTTACTGCTGATTTTTCATAAGCTGTAAGACTTTCCTCATAAGCATCGCATCTCTGCTGCTCTCGTCCAAACACCCTGTATGTTATGGCATTGGATGCAATATCAAGCGTCGCAGTGCTTAACGCTCCTGACTGCTCTTTATATTTTGCACCGGAAGTCTGGATTATGAACTTCATCTTTTCTGCCATAATATAAGAGACAGGCGGGAATATCATACACAATAGTGCTAGTTTCCAGTCATAAAACAAAAGCATACATGCATATGCCAAAAGAGCAACTCCTGTATCGAATATTTCAGTTGTAAACTTTCTCATACCCTCAACACAGTCATCAACATCAAGAATCGCTTTTGTGAGAATCGTACCTGCACTCTCCTCATGCAGCTGTGGTCTGCTCTTATGTACAAGGCTTCCATATAATATCTCTTTCATTCTCTTATTTACATTATTTGCAAAACGCCTTACATAAAAACGCTTAATATATCTTGAAGACTGTACAGCCGCCGTTATCAGTATATAAAGCAGAACAAGTGTAAGCATATCGGCAAACTGCTTATTTCCGTTTAAAATGTCAATAAGACAACCCGTCATTTTACCTTCAAAAAGAGGTCCTGCCAAAAGTCCGATATTGTAAATCAGCCCAGAAACCGTAACAATAAGAAGAACCAGCCATTCTTTCTTAAAATATGACAATATCCTGTCTGATTTAAAATTTTTTTCCGACATCAAATCACCTTCCCATTTCTAGCAGCCTACTATAGCCGGTATCGTATCTTTGCCCTATACAATAGCACAAAAGTAGTTGTATATACATCTGATTCAGATGATAGTACAACTACTTTTAAGTGTCAATTTTTCAACTCAAATTTTCAAAATCTCAGAACTCAAATTCTGTAATACTGCAATTGGCAACACCATAAGCGGCAAACTCATCATTAGTCATATCTTTAAAGTAAGAACAGACGATTCTTGCAATTCCGTTATGTGCAACAAGGATATATGTTTTGTCACTATCTGCCTTCAACTCATCAAGAAGATTGTATATTCTTTGTGCGAGCTGAAACATGGATTCACCGCTGCCAAATCTTTGTACAAATCCTTTTTTTGCTTCGTAAAACTCATGTGAATTACGTGGTGATGTTCCTTCCCATACACCGAAATTCTGCTCGATAAGACGCATCTCTTCTCTTGCCGGTATTCCCGTTATATCTGAAATATGCTTTGCCGTATCTGCAGCTCTTAAAAGTGGTGAATACAAAATCATATCAGCTTTAATTTTCCTTGCAACGAAACTTTCGCCTGTCATTACAGCCTGTTCATGTCCTCTCTGGGTAAGCGGTATATCGGTCTGTCCGCATATTTTATCTGCCACATTCCACTCACTCTCACCATGACGCACAAAATAAATCTTACTCATATTTATCTCCCAAATTAACATTTGTGATATTATTTTACATAAACCGGCACTATATATCAATAACATATTGTATAACTTATCAGAATTTTTTTGAAAATAATATATAATCTTTCTCTATAAGTTTTGCTACATTAAAAAATATATCAACCGCCGATTTGTAATCAGCTACTTTCTGTGATTTTTTTATTGCTTTTATTTCTTTTTTACAATCGTCAAATACATATGCCATATAACACCACATTTCCTTCATCCTGTGAATGGCATGCGTGTCGCCCGGCATTATGTGCAATCTCGCATCAAACACAAGGTCATGCAGCTCTTTCATGCGTTTTTTATCGCTAATAAGGTCACGGCTGAAATCTTCAGGATTTTCAGAAACAATCACATCTATAAGACCGGGGTCCGCAATAAGACCTCTTCCGAGCATAAATGTATCTGTCTGTGGAAATTTTTTCTTTATATCAAGGAAATTTTTTCTTGTAAATATATCTCCGTTAAAAACCACTTTACTTCTACTGTTTTTTACTGCATAATCATACGCTTCAAGATTAAGGTCATTTTTATAAAAATCTGTACGCAATCTCGGATGCACTATAAGTTCCTCAAGCGGATATTTATTATAAATATCAATTATCTCCGGAAATGCTGTATCTGTCTCTACACCAACCCTCGTTTTTACTGAAACCTTGATATTTTCTCTTATAAAATCATCTTCAAACACTGCGTCAAGAAATTTATCAAGAAGCTTCGGCTCGTTTAACATTCCAGAACCTTTGTTTTTTGAAACAACTGTGCCTGAAGGACAGCCTGCATTTAAGTTTATCTCATTATAACCGTACTCATCATAAAGCATCCTGGCAGTCCAGATAAAATCTTTTGCATCATTTGTCATAACCTGAACAACTGTATTAATTCCATTATTATGCTCTCTGTCTATGTCACGTATTTCTCTTGCAAGAAATTTTTCGGACTTATTCGGTGAAATAAAAGGTGTGAAATATTTTGCAATTTTCCCTTTTCCAAATATTTTTTCATATGCATTTCTGAATGTAAAGTCCGTCAGACCTTCCATCGGTGCCATATAGATAGTATTTTTCATCTTCTTCTGTGTCTCCTGCGTCTTTTTCTTTGATTTCTCACCTGAATATATCTTACTATAAGAAGAATCATTACAACAGTCAGCAAAATAACAACAAGTACAGGTATAACATGGTTATCCTTCTTTTTAGTAACACCAAATGAATCATCTGACATGTTCATATCATTGTCAGGTGATGTAACTTCCTCGGAATCATCTTTATATTCTTTATATATTGTGTATTTGTCATTGTATGTATACCCACAGCCCTGACATGTATGTGTTGTAAAGCCAAAATCTGTGACAGTTGGTTCTGTTACTGTATCATTGTATACAGGATTATCACATTTTTCAGGAAGTAACGTAACAGAATAATCAAATGTTTCGTTGGCATCAAAATCATATTTAAATCCCGAATACGCATATGTCCAGTTCATAACTTCGCCCATATTTGCCTTACAATATGCTCGTCTGTCTGTATTATCCTCATAAAATGTAATCTGTCCGTAAACTTCATTGTTAAGGACTTCACCGGCATATGTAAGAGATAAATCATACGGATATACCATATACATTCCAACAAGCCCACCATCATGAACGTAACCATGGTCTGAATCATAACCGTCGATATTTATTTTACAATTTCTAATATTAAGGAAACCTGCCGCATATGCTCCACCCATAAACTGTTCGTCTTTTACCTGTTTATCCGTATCAATGCACACAAGTGTCACATCGGTTGAAACATTGTCAAGATTACCGCTTCCAAAACCTGCGATTCCGCCTGTTCCCCACATTTTTGCCGAATCTGTAAGACTTACATAAGAATCGCTTATGATACAATCTGATATATTGCTGTTATTACAAAGTCCTGCAATTGGAGCTGCAAAGCAATGATTATTTGTAGCAACTTCAATTCTTGCACCTTTGATATTAAGACCGCTCACATCAGCATTAGAAAGTATTCCAAACAATCCCGCACAATATGTATCATATTCTTTTCTGTTTCCGTCGTATGTTTTCATTGTGCGTCTGTTTGTTTTTGTCACAGAAAGGTTAAGTATTGTATAACCATTGCCGTCAAATTTTCCCGAAAAGTCCCACGGTGTCCAGTCTATGCCTGTCATGTCAATATCTGCCATAAGTCTGTAACTTCCAGTTTGATTTTCTGATGCTTTCACAAGCTCGGCCGCTGTATGGATTTCTGTAATATCTTGTATTGTTGTATCAGCATACCCAACCAATACATCCGTAAATCTAATTACTATTATAAATATTATAAGAAACATAAACATTTGTTTTATTA